>Ga0065711_1031429_pt1 | contig 29716 bp, 13 predicted proteins | sample Hoacrofraction12_FD_59098 | JGI IMG/M metagenome (GOLD analysis project Ga0065711, IMG submission 59098) | Hoatzin crop microbial communities from Cojedes, Venezuela - Epithelial fraction 12 v2 (version 2) | ecosystem: Host-associated > Birds > Digestive system > Esophagus > Crop | place... | reverse complement strand
TATCAATAAACGCCATTTGCCGTCCACCACATTGGTGTCTGCGTGCTGATGACCTGAGCGGCCGAGGGGTGGGTCGCCGAGCCGTCCCTGAACCAGGTCGCCACGCCAACGAAGGCGACAAAAAGTATTTTTTCTTATATTTGAATGGAAGTTCTGTATTTTGGTTCGTAGGCATTGCCGCTTGTCCTTTCACTGGGCACCAAAGAAAACAGCCTGTCTCTGTCCTCTTTGCACCCTCCCATCATGTGTTTATAGACTTTGATAACATCCCTCAGAATCTTATCTTACCCAGGTTAAACAGTCCCAGCTCTCCCAGACTCTTGTATGGCAGATGCTCCAATTCCTCAATTACTTTAGAGGCCTTTTGCTGGACATGTATGTACTTGCCTGTCTTGCAGTGGGCAGCCTAGCACTGGACTAAGCACTCCAGATGTGTCTCACCAGCACTGAGCAAAGGTAAAGGATCACCTTCTTCATCCTGTTGGCAACACTTTTTCTGCAGGCGACCATAACTGTTCTCATGGTTTTACCCACAATCTTTATGACAAAGATGAGCAGATTTACCTGTCTAGACTCTATTTTTCTGCCCTTACTGCTTTTCACTGCTGCTGCTTCCTATGTATTTTATGATCCACCTATGCAAAGAAAGGCATGACAAAGTCTCCTTCCTAACACCAAAGCTCCCTGACCAGCTTTCTTAGTTAGACTTGTCATGTCTCCCACTTCACACATGATGAACGCACCTCACCCACATTTCCTGCTCTCTCACTGACCTTCCGTGGTGCCTACATTCCAACCCTAGCATCACTGGCCCTGGAGCCGGGCCAGACTCTTCCACGATACGGCTGAGCAGTCAAATCTGGTACCTTTGCCTCTGGAGCAGGAGGGAAGATCAGGTGCACCCCAGCCACCAGGTAGGAATTTTTCAGTATAAATAGATTAGATTGGAACAGTTTCTCTGTCCATGGCACGTCCCTTTCTCTGACATATGAACCTGTTTCCACAGAAGTTAATAACTATAGCACAACTGTCTTCCACAGAGCAAAACTCATTTCAAAGAACTGAACAACTGTAGAGTATTTGTCTAAATTTTCCCTCCCTTTTTCTTTCCCGGAGTTTAGCTGTGAACAAGGAGAGTATTGCAACCAAGAAGTTACTGATTTATCTTTTTTCTAAGTGTTTACTAGCCTGAATGCATTTAACAGGAGACTGCTAAGGAAAGTTTTCAACGTTGTTTCCAAAATACATTTTAAAAACCTCTGGTTCAGTAATTACTAGAGGACAAGTACGATAGAAGGATTTTTTCTTTACCTTAGAACTGGTGCTGTGGCCATCAGGTATTAACACAATTAATTCTGATTGCCATGGCATTCACAGCTCAAATCCCATGCATGCAAATCAAGGCTTCTTGTATTGCACCCTTTGAAAGGCAAGCGTGCAAGCGTAGAGGCTGAGCCTGAGAGACGAAAAGAGGACAGGTGATCTTGGAGGTGATATGAGTCATCAGCTGTGAGACTGTCACATTTTTTCCCCTTATAAATTAAGATGCAGATGAAGATGAGCAATAGACCACCTGTAGGTATGTTCATTCCCAGCCTCATACACTGCTTCACAGCAAAGGCAGTACGAACCAGTGAGAGGTCATACTGGTCTGTATGAGGGGCCAACGGAGCCTGCAGTTTTCTGAGGACTATCTCAGTTTTGCAATGTTTCTGCAATCTGAAATAAACATTTTGAACATGAGCCACCCTTCATCATACTGGCCTGGTCAGATGCCACATCTTAAAGTGACTCAAGCAAGTCACACAGCAGTGGGGACAATATTGCTGTCAATTGAAATCATCAAGGGGCAGACAGAATGAAGTGGGCACCAAAAGCCATGTCGTATGCTGCATCTGCCTTGAGTTTTCTGTTGACTGGTTCCCCAAGAGAGGATAGGATTTTAGTCAAATCTTAGGTGGTTTTGCAGTTTCCTTTTTTTCCAGAATTACTTTCCACCCACTAGTCTCTCAAAGTATATTTTTAATTCCTTGTCAATACCTGCCACCATTTCACTAGTTCCAATGAAAAACATGCAAAACCAAATTGCAAGGGCGATAGGTGATAAGATACAGAACAATTTTGACAATAAACTCTGCACAGGTCCAAAGATAGCCTCTCTCTTTGTTTCACAGAAACACACTCACACACGTGTGAAAGACTGAGGAGTCAAACAGTGAAGTGGATCTTCAGGCTTCAGGTAGTGCAGCCAGCCAAGTTTGTGCTAGAAGAACAGGAACTGTTAAGTTAGCGTGACTTTCTGCATATGTCCAAAATTAGTTGACCAGGTAGCATGGCATTTGCCAAAAATATTGTTTTTAGAAGACTCAGAGATATGAGAAGAACTTTTCTGGACAATATCCTATTTGCCCAATGATTGGCCTGCAACAGTTTTTCATGCAGCTTGCAGTAGAAAACCCTGAGCTGAGCTTTGAAAACACAGAGGATTACACAGAGGATTACTTGCTGCCTGCATCTAGCCTGTATTTTCTGGTGAGATAACCTGATCACTCTTTCTCTGTGTCCAGCAGACTTCCTACTGGACTACTATTGAGAGTGAAGGGTAAAGATTTATTTTTTTTTCATGCATATTAAATAAAAATTGACTTAAAAGCAGCAGTCCTAAGCCATTATGCAAGTTTCTCTTCTTTTCCCTGATGTGTCTGTGCCAACAGTAACACCAAGTGAGAACAATCATAACCCCAGTAAAACATCAGTGAGCTTTTTGCACCGTGCTGACAACTTTAATAACAGTCAAACAGTCCACAGATTGTCACAGTAAGAAAAGGGCAGACGGTTTTTCAGATTTTGCTTTGTCCCAATGCTGCCAGCTAGATGCAACATGACAGCAGTTCAGATACATACACACAGGGCTAAGTAGCTGCAGGTAGATAGAAAGCAGATCTTCTGCAGAAAACAGAGTACACAAATGTGTGTTTGGAGTAAAAAGGATTCAGCTGTAACAAAACCAAAGCTGCACATGCCTCTGTCAGCAAATGGATTTCCTCTTGGAGTTCTTTCTTCCTCTGTTTTCTGCTGTGTTTTCTGCTTGCTAATCAAACAAATTATTAGAAACAAATGAACTGTCAGGAAACTAAACAGGACAACACCCTATGCTCAAGTCACATTTCATGATCTGCTGCGTCTTCCCACGCAAGCAGCCCCCTTCCCACCCTCCCCTTGCAATTGCCACTGCTAACAGCTCCCACCTCTGATGAGACTGTCTGATGGGAAGCATCATCCATTCAGCATGGGATTTTTTACCTGCAGAAAGGCGACTGTTAGAGCCAGCCCTGCCAGATTATCATTTTAATAATCAAAGTGATTTGTCAGACCAGCGCAGCCCCTTTTACTGTGGAAGGTTTCACCTTACTGCTGATTCCTGCTCAACCCACATCCAAGCAGTGGCAATAAACATCTGAGAAAGGGAACGGTTTGTGTCCAATTCTGTTGTCACCAGCCACATAAATTAAAGCAATATCCCCAAGCTACCACATGGTATTTATTCGAGGGCCAGAGAGGAATTCTATTTTGAGAGAACATTAGAATGTAAATGGAGGTGAAAGTCTCTATTTCTCCCTTTCTTTTTTGCCGAACAAGTCGCAGACATTGTTCAGTGCTTCAAAGCTAACAATAAAAGACCGTCTTCTTATTCAAGTTGCAATGTTCAGCGCTTTTGTTCTCCAAATCTATTTTACCACGTGGAAAGGCTTGCTGAGGAGTTAATATACACTGTACAAGAATTGTCTCGTTATAAAAGAATCACTGCAGTCTAAAAATAGTGGCAGCTTTGTTACGTGCATTTGAGATTTCATCTGATGTTGGGATCAAAGTTTGCAACTACTGAACTAAAAATCATTTACCGTTACAAATCACACTAGCCTGTAAGCAAGACCATTATATGCTAGATGAATGTGAGCATGGCCCACATCAAGTAATTAAGTCATTCCTGTCTTTTTCCTGGATGTAATATGATATAGTATAATATTATATAACCATGTACAATATATATTATAATATTGTGACATAAGTCCATGTCTGTCCACATGCCTTGTGCATTGGATACACTGCCATGTCTCCAGAAATCCTGACCTGTTAAGATCTGTCCTGCTGTTCTTCATACACGTGGATAGAAAGACAGTTCCTTCAATGGAATTGAGGGACCTTTGTCTATCAGCTGAGTTTCAAACATCCTTTCAGCTGTTTCAAACATCCTTATTTATCAGTTATGATGCCTCTGTAAAAGATCATGAAGGTTATCTCATTTCCATAAAAGGAAGACGCTTTTTGTCCCCCAGGCTTTTAAACTAAAAGAAATACAGAGCTGCAAAACCCACCAACTTCAGCAGTACAAGACATTGGGGATAAGGGGAGAAAGAGAAGGGCTTTTCCTAAGCAAAGAAGTCCCTGCAATGAGGAAAGTGAACCAATGCGGAACCATTATCCAGTGCATAGTCTCATACAAAAACCATGAGAGGTTAGAACAGTGGAGGCCAATATTTTGAGGTTGTGCCAGACCCCTTGGGATGTCTACACAGTCTCATTTGAATGGAGATATGCACTGACCATCACCCTATGGGTACCACAAAATGTATCTGTAGACACACATGCGTAGGTATCTGTGAGTAACTTTCTTTAGCCTTGTTTATTGCTCATAGTTTTGCCTATGCATCCCAATTATACTTGCTTCAGAAGGCCAGCCAATGGCTGGGATATTCAGTGTTTAGGGACTCTGAGTTTTTGTGTTTGCTCTAAAGTTTGATCTTCACCAAGTAATTAAAACACTTTTGAAACTGTTATCCCACGTATTCATTTTTAGGTCAGCTAATTCAAACAGGAATTATGTCAGATTAGTTTCCGGTTCAGACAGTAACTCCGGAAGTTTTTCAGGGCCAAACAAGCATGTGGGATCTTGTAAGCCCAGAAGTTCCTGTCAGTATAGCATGCTGCCACGTATAGCCAGATAAAAGCATCCTCAAGCAGTCAGCAAAATAGCCCTAGGGATATGATGGGATGAGATGGGATGGGATTGGATGGGGTGGGATGGATCATGGAGCATAGACATACTAATGATTTGAACAGATATAACCAGATTTGGAAATAAAACATCGCTTGCCAAGTCAGGCTGAGCTTTCAAAAATGCTACTCTTACTAAGTGTGCTTTAAGAAAAATCATAAAACACAGTTGTGTCACCTGGGTGTCGTAGTTTAACCCAGCAGCTGGCAACCAAGCACCAGCCAGCCACTAGCTCGCCCCTCCCCTCCTCCCCGTAGTGAGATGGGGAGAAGCATGGGCAAAAGGGAAAATTCATGGGTTGAGATAAAGACAGTTTCATAAGACAAAAAAGGAAATACAAATATTACTAATAATACTGATAACAGTAAAGGTAATAACAATGATAATGACGAATATGCAAAACAAAATATATACAGTACCATTTTTCTCACCACCTGACGGCTGATTTGCAGCCCAAAACTGTTCAAACCCTGGCCAAGAGCAGATTCAAAACTCATGGAAAGTAGAGAGAAAGCAAGATTTATCCCCCAGCCAACCCCATTCATAAACTGAGCATGACGTTTGTGGTATGGAATATTTCCACTGGCCAGCTTGGCTGTCTGTCTGGTTGTGCTCCTTCCCAGCTCCTGCACACCTGCTCATTAGCTGAATATGAGAAACTGGAAAAGTCTTTGATTTATAGCAACAGCTGAAAACATCAGTGTTATCAACATTCTTCTCATACCAAATCCAAAACACAGCAGCTACTGGGAGGAAAATTAACTCTATCCCAGCTAAAACCAGGACACTGGGGTTAGCTTACTCTGTCTCTTGTCACTGCTGAAGCTATTAGTCAGTATTTACAGTGAGGGATAGGAAAAGGAAAAAACGATCCTTCCCTGTGTATGTCCTGCCTACTTGAGGATCATGGGCTGCTCAGACTATCGTGGGAATACAAGGGTGATACGGAAATATGTTTCCCAGCTGAAGCTACTTCTCAATACATGTACATACTGTGTTCAGTGCATGCTGCATCTGCCAAGAGGATGCCCTGTTGTCCATCAAGGATCACAAAAGAAACAACAATTTATTAAAAATTTGTTTTAAATAGTGCACTAGATGAACTATGAATGTTAGCATGGACTCAGACCTGATCCCTCTTGCCTCCATGCATATCCATCATTCCATCGTTAGCTGTTATAGACATGGACTGATCCACAAGCTGCACCAGATACTCTACATGCCTCTGCTTTGGCAGTATGGTAGGTAGGAAGTGTATTAAAGTGATAATCACATAACATAGGACAGTAAAACTGTTCAGCAGCCCAAGGGTAAGGGCTGCCAGGTATAGCCCAGCTCTTTCCTCTTGGTTATAATCTCCCCTCATGCAATTCTGAACAAGTTCAATACTTTGTTCACACATGCTTAACTCCAACCAGCATTGACGTTAGTCGTTCATGCCCTCAGACCTCTCTCATTCATTTGCAAGCTGCCACCCACATCTACAACTGAGCTGTTATCCAGAGCATGCGCTCTTCGTGTGAGTGATGTTTTGTGTCACAGGTGAGTTAGACCACCTTTCTGCTTCCAAAGCCCTACAACCACATGCAGCTTGAGCCGGAGCCTTGGATTCCCCAGTGCTGCTTAGCCTTGACCTGTGTAGCTTCACAGAGAGATAGAGACTTTGTTCATTTCCTGCAGGCCCATTAGGCTCTGTGTTGATTTAACGTCAACCAGCTTATTCTCCACACCAAACTGAAATGTGTAACTGAACTGTCCTGCACATAAAACCCCCCATCAGTGCTGGTGGGATTTCACACAGGCACAGTAATTTCATTTATATGCTTTTTTACAGTCAGATCAAGCCCTTAGTTTAAGCTCTAGGTTTTGAACCATATTCTTAACAGTAACAGGAGTTTTTGTTATGCTTTCAGTGGACATATGCTTAGGCTGACAGATTGCTCTCATCGGGATCAGATGGTGGTCCTTCATGTATTTAGAAATCTTACAGAACTCCTTTCTTGCCAAGTAGTTTTCAGTAGTGCTTTCATTATGAAGGAGCATGTTACAAAAATTTTTCTATGCTCCCAATTCTGGACATGCTCAAAAGCTGGCTGAAGAGTGGTGATGGCTCAGTAGCTGGATGACTCGGTGACTTCTATGGAGAACAAGATCAATTACTTAAATTTTTTCAGCAATATATGAAAACTGTGACCATGAAAACAGGAATGACCATTTAGATAGTTTTCCTGCCAAAATAAAGGAAAAGCAATCATAATGAAAGCAGTAAAGTGATATGAAATATTATTTTTAGTGAAATTATATTCTGTGTAGTGAAGGCAAGATGTTTTCAAAGAAGGACTCGCATATAAGCTGATAAAATTGCAGTGAAGAGAGCAAATGGATAACCAATGAGAAGAGATTCCCATGCAGACAAATCACTGTGTACAAACAAGCCAAAGAACAAAATACCAAAAATAAAACAAAGATGTGGTAGCCACCATGGCCTAAGGCAGAAGGGTTAGAGACATGTGGCATCTCTTATTAAACCAAACAATATAAACCAAAAAGAAATTGGCAGGCTTCACACTCAGAGTCCTGGTGAGTCTGAGACCCAAATAAGAGTTTTTGAGCATAAAGCAACATCCATTTTTCCCCAGCTCTGTCAGCTGGTCTGTTAAAAAATATCCCTTCTCCCTTAAAAGCTTGCATTTAAAAATAAAGACAGATGAGATTCTCAAACCAATGACACTTCTTTTGTGTCCAGCCACAATGCAGGTATTTCTGAATATTGGTATTTCTGAATATTGGTATTTCTGAATGGTATTTCAGGAATTTCTGAAATAGCACGTCATCTAAAAATCACCTTCCTGCATCTGTAGAAAAAGACCTGGAACAGATCTCTGCTAACCCACCCATCCTTGTGCCGCAAAGTACGATTATTATACATAAATCTATTCATGCAAAAGACTATGCCTTCTCCTATTACTCAGTAAGAAACAGTTTAACATAAGATACAAGATAAAAAGTATGTAAAAAGGTAGTACTCCTGACTTATTCAACCCACCTGTCTAAGCATTTAGATAAATAAAAGGGTAAAAAGAATCAGAAAGAACATAAAAGGAAGAACATCCCATTACATCACCACATGATGTTGGACTCTCAAGGCGAGAGGATATTGCAATTCACTTAATAAAACATCTGTAGTGTCACACTGAAGCAGTGAAAGGCAGTCAGCTATTGCAAGTTTGTATGCTCTTTTGCAATTATAGAAAGAACAAGCTGCTTTTGGCTCCTTTAGCTTCCAGCTAAATATAAGAAAACAAACACCCACTTCCTTATGTGTATTTCTGCCTTGAGAAAGACAAACACTGCAATCTCTTGTCCTTATTTTTTGTTTTCTGAAAGAAAGGAGGGAGGTCTTACTGCTAATCTGCTGTCTTTTTTCAGTTTCTCTGTGTCACATAATTCATGTGTTTTTGTATAACATCTATGTTCTTCCAAAATGCTGTTTGCCACTTACCATCCCAGGGACCCAAGTTAATAGGACAGACAAATTTAATGTCTTTTCACCTTCTTCCTTCTCTTAACTCTTTCCACCAGGAATGGCCACTTCCTAAGGTTGATTCTTACTCTGCACCTGCTCTTGGGTGCTTACGTGCTTTCTATTCCATCCCCAGAAAAGTCAACTCAAACTACACATTGACATAATACACTGAGTTTGGGAATTTCCGATAAAACCCTCTCCCTAAGGTTGATGAGTTAACAATCTAATGTCTAGAAATCTCCATTTTTAACTTTGTTGACATCTGGTTGTCCTGTCAACTATAGACATTCTAAGCAATTCCCTGGAAAAATCTGGTCCATCATCTCTTGCAATTTTATCCAGCATGGAAAGTGTGCTTTTCAAGTATCATCTTATATTTTCTTTAATAAACCATAAAGAGTCAAGCAAATTGTAAGAAGTCTTGAAAATGCAGCAGGACCACCTGGGTAGTAATGAAAAACTCAAAAGTATCAGGGTCACTACTCTCTTTTCTGTTGACTTGTCAGTCTTGGCTGATTTCAAGTCTTACATAGTCAGCTGATGAAAAAGTGCAAGGCAGGTGTGTACACATATAAACTTGTGTATGTGTGTATGTTTGTCCACATATGTACTTTTATTTACCAACTCTAAGCAAAGAGCAACTGTGTCACAGCATCCCAAACAAGCTCTGAAACCAAGGAGCTGTGCAAAGAGGTTACCGGAGTAATGAAGCTGTATGTTTGCGAGAGCCTGTACTGCAGTTACAAGTTTGTCAAAGGCTATTCAAAAGAACAGACCTAGCAAGCTTCAGAATGAAACGAACTACTACTTCCCTTGCACAAGTACATCCATGATGGAGATAATAGGAAGCGCTTAAAGGACAGAGGGAGATATAGTAGCAAATCACGACTTGTTTTCTTATTTCCAATAGATGGCACAGCCATTTCTTTTGTCTCTGGTCTCTGCTAATTACATGCTGTGGTTCATTCTAAACAGAGGAGAAATATCATCCTCCTGGAGAGTAACAGAATAATCACAGCTGGGTAAAGCTTCTGGAATGCAGTAGAACAAAAAGAGATTTAGGAATATGCACTAAGTCCAAATGCAGAACAGGAAACTCCTGAACATAGCTGGAGGGTTGTTGGTGGCAGAGAACACATCTGAAGTCAAATTAGAAACATGATGGAAAGGAGGCTTTCCTAGAGATCCTGAGACTACTGTGGAGTTTGCTTGCATTCACAAAGGATTACAAGAAAGAAAAACAGCTACCCTGCAAGGACAAAATGGGTAGGGAAAGGGGACAGATTTCATTTAAGCCTTTAATTTCATCTGCCTCAATCCAAGTATCCTCCACATAAAAAGTTATGTCATGGTAGTTTGTTATTTTGTGTTTTAATAACACAAGAGCTTTAGAGATTAGAATATTTGGTGCTTATTGGCACACGTCTTAGAAGTTAGAAGCTGTTCTGTCTCAAAGGCTTTAGCCCACGACTCATCCCAACATCAAACATACCACGTTCTCTCCTTTCCATGAGTCATTTAGAGAAGAAATTGGCTGGAAGGGACATTCAAAGAAATGCTCCATTCTAAATGGATATTAAAAGAATTCATATAGCATGAGATTAAAGGACTTGCAAAGGAGAGCATTTATGCTGGGAAAAAGACTCTTACAAGCTTATCCACTAATGCAAAAATATATACAAATGACCGTTTCAGATACCACTAGCAGGTTTGTGTTCAAAATGCTACTGTACCACCTACAGTGTACCTATTCTAGACATCCACCTTAAAATAAGACAAATACTGTCCTTTAGAAGGCACCTCAGCTGACTAACTAAGGTTTAGAGAGATCCTTTTTGCCAGGTTAGTCCCACCTCACCTACCTTACTCATGGATACAAAAAATGTGGCTTTAGGTGAACAGAAAGGTTTTTACCAGGAAATCGTTATTTTGCCAGTGCCAAATACTTAAGCTGGTTTATCCTCTGAAGGCTGAACTAAAGAAATAACAGATGACGGTGATTTTTTCCTCAATTTTGAGAAATTTATACCATTTCTATTTTAAAATGTGTGTTATAGTTTGATCTAGTGGAGATGTTTTCATCAAAACCACTTTCCTCTGGAAATGCTGTTTGCTTAAATCAAAATGTATTTTCTTTAGGTTTCCTGGCGACAATAAAATGTTCATGAAAAAAGATCTCTTAGGTCTGAGGTTCTGGGTCAAAATGCATGACAGAGAAACCCCAAAGAAGCAATATCCCAAGTGATTGTCTGGAATTCAAAATATAAAAAGCAAAGAGTTCTTCTACATAGGAATTATACTATCCACATAGATATCATTTGGGTACCATGACAGCCTAATTATTATTTTGTGAAAAATTTCCAAATGTCTAGTTTCACCAGGAATTAGGATTATTTTAAATCTTAACAAAAAAAACAAAGACGGAAAAAACGTTTATTGCCCGGCTCTAAGTATATCTCACAGAATATTGGCTGTGATACAATTTAATGAACATCAATGAAATTTTGATTGAGGAGTACTTGCAATTAATTGTTTATAAACAATCCAGAAAAAGAAAAGTGTTTATCAAAAATATTGAGAAAATGAATTTAATTAATTTAGAAGTTCAAATAAAATCGCAGGCTGCTCATTAACAATTCATGAACATTGTAAAACACTTAATTCATTCTAGTGAAGGACTTGATATTAGTTGTTATTATCTCCTTATTTCCACCAGCATGCATTTGTTCTAGAACAATCCTGGTCAAGCAGTTCATTCTAACATCCTCAGCTGCAAACAATCAAAAAACAGTTTTGGCCCCAACCCAAAATCCCAACCCAATGTCATAACAAATGCTACTAATTCCCCTGACTTTACCAACACTCTCAACATTTCACAGAATTCAGATGATCCGTGAAAATGTTATTTCAAAACAATATAAAACAGAAAAATGTGTTTCCTAGACACATTCATTTATGTTCCAGGAAAATGACTGGTTATTTTCTAATTCTTAAAAAATCATTCAGCCCAAGTTAGTCTCTCTCATCTAGTAGTCAACAGGAGTTTACCATGAATTGTTTACCAGAATTGTGTCTCAGATGTCCTATTGATTTTTGGCTTTTTTATAAAATCCACTCGACATTGTGGGAGGAATAGTGTGATACAAAGTGCTCACAACAGTGAATCCAAAGAAGTTCAAGTTCAAAATTATGTTTAGATACTTACTAACATCCTTAAGCATATACTTTAATTTAGGCTTAGGGAGGTACATTCTTCTAGTGTACTCTTTCAGGACCTTGTACAGGATCCTTTAAAGCTACCTAGAATTAAATAATGATTCACCTGGGAGATCTAAGGGGATCTTATTACCTCCTTTAGCCACCTTCTCAAACTCTCCTAAAATGATGCCAGGTAGCCCTGGATCTCCAGGTCAGCACAAATACCCCTTGAAATCCTCCCTCCAAAATTGCAGAAGCCCCAAAATACAGTGCTGTACAGATTCAAGTGACGTGTCCCTCATCCTGCCCATGTTTCCACTGACTGGCTTCTGGGAATCGGTGCTTAGGGAAAGGATCTTAGCCCCCTCATTCACAATCCCTCCATGTCTCCTCCTGAGGTAAAGCCTGACATATCACTTTGATTCCAAACTGAGCAACAATTAATTATTAAATCTTTGCTTCATGCCCAGTCTTAGCTTCAGGATCGTTCTTTTCTCCAGCATTTATGTTGAACAGCAGCTGTTCAGTCCATTCTAACTTGGAGCTGTGAGTACAGGACACATTATTATGAATAAGAATTTTTAACTAAATACCTGTCCCTGAAGGATTTACTTTCAGCTTCAGCATGTTTCTAATTTGATCATTCTCTCTTTTTCCCTTCTGTTCTCCCTTTTCTTTCCTGTAGACAATGAAGGTGTTTACACTGGTTATAATGAGAGCATATTCTTACAGTGACATTGCTGGGCCTCTACAGAGCAGCACTGTTTACAGCTGCTGCTTCTCCAGGGTTAGAAAGAAGTGGAGAGATTGCTTCTAACCCACTTAGACTGCATCGTTACTGCATGGTGGATCTCTGGAGGTACAATACATGCTGGCTTTCTTTCCCAGGCAATCACATATATAATCCAATCCATTGCCTCTGATCTATAGCAAGAATTATGACTAATTGACTGCATTACAGTGACAGAGAGGTTGTGCATCCGTATCTCAACACAGTAATATTTCCTGTTTACATTCACTAATAGCCATTGATAGTTTTCCCCATTTTACTTAACAAAAAACCCCAACAAAACACCAAAAGCCTCCAAGTTTTTTGTACCACTCGGTGTCACAAAAGTATTGTCCCCAAAAGTCTGCAAGTAAGCATAAAAGATAATTTGAATGGCTAGGAAAAGTAATCAGACTTGCCAAGTTGAAAAAAAGTAGGGCAATTGGATCCAACTGCACAAAATGCTCTTTTAAGAAGTAATACATGTACTGAATAAAGAATGAATCAGCAAGGAAGTTTGTTGAATGCAGTCACTTAGACCTTAGCCTGGACAAAAGGCAGTTTGAGGACTAAGACAAACAGATGGATCAGAAGTGTTCTTCACAGCTGACTCTTGCCTGTTATATGGTGTAACAACAAGATGATCCTGCCAATAACTTCCCTCCTACTTCGCTTGAGAAGGAGCTTGTTCTTTAAGGGTATACACGCAGAGATCACTCAATAGGATCTGACAATTCCTATATGTGTTCTGCCTCTACTGAAGGTTCAGGATGACTTGCTACAATCCACGTGCACTAAATCTGGGTGTCAAAAGATAACAATTTTCACATGTGCCATACACATCCAGCTTTCCTTGATCTTTTTTGAATTGCTACTGCCAGTGAAAATCAGTTAATTTATTACAGGTGTTAAATATTAGAGTGGGGCATACCACCTTAACAGTCATTAAAAGAAGAAACCTTAATGTCTCTCAGACCCTCTGGCTAATGAATGTCTAAAGTACCTACCAAAGACATAGAAAGTTACCAGTCATTCAGCAGGCATTTATCGTTCTCATTAGACAATCCTCCCTGAAGCCAGATGGTCCTTTCCAGAATGCAAAACACAAAAGGAACAACCATAGTAATTGACTGTACCCATCAAGCAAGCAAGCTATGTTTCATAGCTCACATGGGTGCAAATTTCTCCTATCAGCAAGAAAGACGTCTCTTTCTGTCACCACAAGGGCTTTAAACTGTATAAAGCTTCCTTAAGCGTATTCGGTTTAAAGTGACTGTGGTGCGTTATAACTGTTCATGAATCTCCTGCAGACACACACACACAAAGAATCCAGAATTGAGAGAATTTTTAGTTAGCTGTTTCTAAAATCAAAAATTCATGTCTCTACCTCAGAGAAATCAGTGATAAACAGTTCACCACTGTAAAGAAATGAAGCCACCAAGGTCAGTTCAGCAGGAGCCTGTTAGCTATAGCAGTGATGGGAGACTGCATCAGCTCTTACACCTGCCTTTCTCTGGGTTTTCATTAAAGATGGACTGTCCTGTGCTGGTCAGTATACAGTCATTATTTTTTTTTTATCTCACTGTCTCATTGCATCTCATCTATTTATTGATAATTACAGAGAAACACAGCAGCAAAGACAAATCAAAGGGATTCCAGGCAACAGTACAGGAACACATATAGAAGATCTTACTCTCTCATGAAGACTCAAGTGGAAGCCACCAGCCTATGCTAACTCTTTGGTTCATATGGCATTCCTTTATTTTTTTCATCTTTCACTAACTCCAGCAGTCACTTCTTTGTTTCAGTCTCCCTGAAATCCTCTTCGCACTATGTAAAGTTAAATGACATTTCCTCAGATGAACAGTGCCGTGTGAAACACATCTTCTAATTTATACACAGACTCTAGTAATGTCCCTTAAGTTAAAAGTCAGTAACTCACACCTTTGTTTCATGTTATGGATGAAATATAGGCTGACGTGTAGTACTGTGGGGAGTCATTATTCTAACTATACAGAAAGGAATAAATTTAGTCAGAAAAGGAACAGACCATAGCAGCCATTTCTGATACAAAATACTTTCTTTTTTGTATTGGATACTCCTGTGATTACTAGTTTTGGATATGCCAACAGTGAAATTCAAGCTACAGTGCTTATTGTCTATGAAATGGCACTTAGCAATGCTGTATTACAGAAAAACGAAAGAGCAAGCAGAGGGCCAACTCTGGAGTCATAAATAAAACACCAAATCAAAGAAAAAAAAAGAAAAATCCAGAACTGTTCAAGAAATTGAAAAGTATTGCTGAAATATTGTTGCACTGGAAAGGCCTCTTAACACCAATCTTCTCACTCCATCACTTAGCAAACACAATAAATACTGGCCTTCCTGCTCAGGGTACTTGAAGGTCCATCCTCTTTTTCAATGTATTTTTTTCCCTGTTAATGCTCAGAAACTTTCACAGAGCAAAGAAAATAGCTACAGAGTTTGAACTGGGGGAGGTTTAGAGATAGGAAAAGTGCATGAGAAGCAAGAAGACAAGGAGAGACAAAGAGACAAGGAGAGATTCCAGGGGGGGGCTACGAGGATGATGAGGGGACTGGAACATCTCTCCTACGAGGAGAGGCTGAGGGAGCTGGGCTTGTTCAGCCTGAAGAAGAGAAGGCTGCGAGGGGACCTAATAAATGCCTACAAATATCTGAAGGGTGAGTGTCAAGAGGATGGGGCCAAGCTCTTTTCAGTGGTGCCCAGTGACAGGACAAGGGGCAATGGGCACAAACCGAAGCACAGGAAGTTCCGTCTGAACATGAGGAAGAACTTCTTCCCTCCGAGGGTGACGGAGCCCTGGAACAGGCTGCCCAGGGAGGTTGTGGATTCTCCTTCTCTGGAGATATTCAAGACCCTCCTGGACAAGTTCCTGTGCAGGCTGCTGTAGGTGACCCTGCTTCGGCAGGAGGGTTGGACTAGATGACCCACAGAGGTCCCTTCCAACCCCTACTATTCTGTGATTCTGTGATTCTGTGACAGAGTAACAGCCTAGTCACTTTTCATATCATTGTATTAAACAGCACTGTAAAACCTCAGGAAATTGGAAGAATCAAAAATAAAAAAATCAATATGCAGAATTCTGAGAAACTTTTTTTTTAATTAAAATATTCTTTCCAAAAGATTTTTCATTAAAAAAGGAATCTTAGTTTTTCAACAATTGTAGGGAAAAATGCATGCCGAGGATTACCGTTCTTTAAAAAAAGTAAAATATGTATAAAAAGGAATATCTATTTGGGGAATGTCTGAATGAACAGTTGACATAATGTGACACTGGAGTAATAGAGAATATTAAAAACATAGTTTGGGGTTGATCCAAAAGCAGTAAAAAGGAGAATGATATTCAATATTTACTCTGCTGTTGTGAGTGACCCGGAGCCCCTGGGTGGTTCTTATCCATCCACTTAGACCTCCAGCAAAGGCCTGTTATCCCCTATTAACTTTTCAAGAGAATCGGTTTCTCATAAATAGAGTACAAAAGAAAAAAGACTACAGAAAAATAAGGCAATTGATCCAGAAGAGCAAATAAAAACACAACCTAAAAGGAGTAGTCCAAAAATGAGAAGTCTATAAACATCTTGAAGGCTTTTGAAAAATATTGTATTAGGAACCCGTATAAAATATGTGCCATAATTCAAAAAGAAAACAAAGCAGTCTAACAATCCCCCTGCACGGCTCAATGAGAAAATTAAGGAGGCTGTCACAGGGAAAGGTCAGCAGATAAAAAATGAAAGCATGCTCAAATAAAGAGAACAGGTCAAAAGTAAAACAGGTCATTTGAAGGGTTAGAAGGACTCTAAAGCATGCCTTGCAGACAGTGGATTTTTTTTAACTAATTATGACAAGTTCATGAAACACTACAAAAGCAGGAGGCAGGTGAGATAATCAATGGAATTACTTGATGAAAAAAGTAGAAAAAGACACTCAGGGACATTTAGTCCTCACTGGAAAATCTCAGTGATCCTTTGCATCACTCTTTACTACTCAGGGGAAATGCCCACATCCAACTTTTTTGTAGCAGGTAGGTCAGAGAAGCTTGACAGAATGCGGATAAATATACAGGGTGTTTTAAACCCTGCAGGCGATTAGCATGTCACCAGGACTGTGTGACATTTACCTGGCGGTACTGAAGAAACTGTGAAATTGCAGAGCTGCAGCTGGTACGTGTCAAATATGCCACGGATAGGATCCCCTGTTGCTGCAGGAGTGGTGGGTTATCAGGGTGACTTGTCTATAGAAAAGGGTCAAGCAGGATTTCTGGGAAGCACAGACTAGCAAGTCTAATTTCCAAACTCAGCATGACAGTTGAGTCTGTAATACTGAGAAGGGTCACAGAGCAAGTGAATCAAGAAAGCTAGAAAGCTGATAAAGGGGATCCAATGGACATCATAGATTTGGTTCCCCAGAAAGACTTTTGGAAGGTTCCTCACAAAAGACCACCAAAGAAGCAGAAGCAGGTTGGAGGAAAAGCTCTTTTATGGAAGGGAAGCTGTTTAAAGGATGTGAAACAAAAGGTAGGACTCAATGGTCATTTCAAAGAGTAGAGAAAAATCAGGAAATGGGTCCTCCAAGGATCAGCTGTGGGACAACAAGCAACAGACATCATCTGCAAGGGCTCAGAGAACAAAACACAAAGCTTTGTGTTACCACTGTATAAAACCTTAGCACACCCACATCTTGATTATTGCACATGGTTCTTATCTCCATACCTCCAGAAGGACATTGCAGAGTTTGAGAAGATATAGAGAAGAGAATTATGATAAGGACAGAGCTGTCTTATCTGGAAAGATTAAAATTATCTCTACTCTTCAGTTTGGAGAGAAGACTCAGCGAAGATATGATTGAAATTTGAAAAGTCATAAAGTCGGTAGATTATCTGGATGCAGAACTGTTATTCCAGAAATACCACAGTTCTAGAACTAGGGACACTCACTGAAGCTGTTAGGAGTTTGATTTGAAACAGTTGAAAGGATGTCATTCTTCACGTAACCGGTAGCCAAATGGTCTCCAAGGGAGGTTTTGGAAGCAGACAAGATCAACAGGTTCAAAATCATCTGGGACATAGGTAACAAATCCACAGATATTAGCCTGCTATGGGCTGCAGCAGCCCACACTGGGAGCATGCAGGGGAAGGCAAAGCATACTGCAAGTGACAGCTGGGCTTACTTTTTCTCCCTGCACAGTCTCACTGTCTGCCACTGGCAAAGGCTGAAGCCTGCATGGGCTTGATGGCCTACATGGACCACTGGTCTAAACCAGGAGGGCATTTCACTTTTTCTTAAGAGATGAAATACTGTGACATAAGCCCTGCCTTGAGGACATCTCTATAGCAATGCTTTATTTCTTCTTTTCTTCTTCTCTTCTGATATCATCCATCAGTCTGGGCTATAGCATCAGTATCACGAAGGCGTCAAAGCAGCAGTCTAGACCTAGACAGATGCTTCAGCAGGGTGGAAGATTCCTTGCCATTTCCTAACCCTCCCAGTTTTCATGCCCCATCTATTATCCTGAACAGACAGGATGTTTCTGAGAGAAATAAAAATATGTGGAAAATACAAGAATTAAGAGACCTTTCATTCCTCTTTCTTTCCTATGTTTCATTGCTGTTTTTTCCATAGGCTGCCCATGGGGTTGATAAATAAAGACTGAAATCAGGAAGGAAATTTTCCAGGGTTTGTTTGTTTGTTTGTTTGTTTTTTCCAGTTTGCCTTGATTCCCAGCATAGCTATAGTACAGCAGAAAATAACAGGCTACCTTCAGGGTAATGTAGAATTCTTGCGACTCCAATTTCCTCCCGGTCTCTGCAGTGTCTGCCAATGTTCACATTCAATTTTCACAGGGTCCAGGGTCCCTACTACTTGGCTTTATTCAATATGTAAGCAGCTCAGGACAGAAAATGTCTGATTTTCTGTATGAAAGGCATACTGATTTTTATGACATTCTTGGTCTCAGCTAGGGACGAGGAAAAAGGTCCCACACAGTGGGGACCTAGACAAGCACTTACATACATTCACACACTGATCAAAATGGAAATTAAAAAGTTCTGGTTTGAAAAACTGAGAAATAAGGGTAGAAACATTTATTCATCTTGTAATCTATGTTTGAAAAGTGCTTGCATGAATGTATGAAGTGTTGGCAGGGCACACTGTCACGTGTTAGCCTATTTCAATGACAACATCAATTTGAACTAGCTATTACATAGAGTGGTCTTATTTCTGTTGGTCTGCAGTAGAAGATTGGCTTTACCGTACAATTTGCTTAATTCTCAATAACTCTGATTTCCCTGCTGCTTTACGTACCTAGCCAGTAGAAGCAAGATGCAACCTGACAACTGAGATACTTCAATTTAGCAAGATTCATTTTGCTAAATCATCCCTATGCATCTGAACCACTGTCTATTTGTGTCTAGCAACATCTGGCAAACAAGCACTGATATATTATAATGTTTATCATGCCAGATGGCAATATGTCTTCAATGTCACCTGCAGGATGAAATAAAACCTTTGTTATCACTATTTCTTACCCACCCACCCACTTTCCCCTTCCCTCCCTCTCTCACAGGAGAGATCAAATCTGTGCCTGCAGAGCATGTGTGGTTAAAATATTAAAATAAATGTAGGAAATGGCAACAGGTTACTACACAACCCGAAGTGCTAAAAGGTATAAAGCATTTAATTACTATGAATTTTATGGTAATTCAATGACATACCATTTTCACTATGAACACCACAATTTCTGTGCAATTAAAAATTACTAGTAAACTATCGTCCTGGGCAGTGTTAATTGTGTACTGCAAGGGACAAAAATATCCAAGGTCGTGCCTATTTGAATGCATGCACACGAAGTCAAATGGAAGCATTTCCAGCTGCCATCCATGGAATACCAAGTGCTTTCTTCTTCCGCTTGGGATTCCCCCTATGTCTCCTCCTTGAACAAGGGCAGTAGGAAGTCATTTTAATCTTCTGTTAATGGGGTTTACCTATCAGTCTGTTTTCTGGGAGAACTCATTGTGATGGATTTAACCTGGGGTTGCAAAAAGAGCAGGGTGGAAAAAAAATTGAACAATTTTCTTGGCTTGTTCATCAGAGAGGTTTTTCTGCTCATTTCCTTTTGTTGCCAAGTGAATATTCTATTATACTTTATCAAAAAAATCTTGGTTATCTTCAAGCACAGTGCGATTTATTGTGTACATTTTAGACCAGCTGGGATGAAAGCTTTTATGGATCAAACATATATTTCAAGCCTAAAGGATATTTATTTTCAAAAGCTAGTATCAGAATCCATCGCATCTTGTAAGTCTCACAGCTTTTCATATTTAAAGTGTTCACTGTCCAGAAAAATTAGTACACTCTGTTACAGTAGAAGTTCCCTATCTGTTAGCAAGTAAATTAAGATATCTGCCATTTATCAAAGGACACTGTTTTCACACAAAAAAAAATGCAAAACTGAAAACCACCACCCTTTTAAGGTGGATTGTTGCTAATATTCAAAAATTAAGAGGAAGATTAGCAACACAGTTATTTTTGAATACATTTTCTAAGGCCTTAAGTAGTAGCACAAAAATGATGTAGTGCTCATGCTTCCTTTGGCATTTTTATTCAAGACCCACAGCCATTGGCCTACATGACATAGGATCAAAGAATTGCTAAGTTGTGCATTTGGTCCCCTAATTAATGTTTGATTTCACGTACAGTCTTTCAAGATGTATGTTAAAAATGAAAATGAAGTAGCGATTAGGGGGCCAAATGCATAATTGTGCAGTTCTTGATAGCTAGTGTAGCTACTTCACTGTGGTGGCAAATTAAGCATGACATCCAAGCAAATGAACCCTACTTGTGATCATCTGGACAAGCCATGAACCCGTGCATTTGGAAATCAATACAAGTCCTGCCTTTGACTTTAGAGGTATGTGGATTGGACTTTGTTTCTCAAAAGGAAAGCTGGAGTAGCTGTGAAAAAGTGTGTTTCCTACATAGTTCAGTGCCTGAACTGAAATGTCTAAGTCTGAAAACAAGGATTTAAACAAAATCAGGCCAAATTTCAGGGACCTTGGTACTTACCTCTAGATGTTAATGCAGGGCCCAGGAAAACTGAAAATTAGTTCCTATTTATAAAGGTGTCTGCCTTCACCTGTAGATAGTCCAATATTGAAGATCTAAGCTTGACAGTTTTGCTTGCTTTCTCAAGCTCAGAATTGCATCAAATTTAGCTCCAGATGATGGAAGAAGTGAGCTGCTTCTGGTAAAAGTGTCCAGGTGAGAAATAGGATCAGCTTTACCTTTCTGAGAATCTATGTAAGTACATATTTTTTTCTTATGACATGATATAAATACTGAAGTTGCATATATTACACTGAAGATGGTAAAATTTTTAATGAAAGATCTGTTCTATTTGTATAGTACGGTCTTTCTGAGCCTGTCTGATTGCAGCAGTGTCCAGAAGACAGAGTAAAGAACTGTGCCCTTCTTGTACCAACTCTGAAAATAGATTTGGTCTCCACTGGGAAGTCTCGAAAGACTATTAAGATTAGATTTCCAGAGCACAGAAAAGGAGTTATTTTGGCCCAAATACTTCTGACTAGAAGCAGATAAAACAGAGGAATGAAGACTGTGAGTGCAGTTTCCCCTGCTCTACAGAGATGCTGAGGATAAGATTCATTTCAGATTCCCTTCCTCTTACCTTAGCTGGTAACAAACTGGGCATCTCAAATGATTTTGTATGCTCAGACAGGTTGGCTGGTAGAGGCATCCATCTCTGAGAACCACATAGATGCCATGGGGTTAGGTCGGATCCCTCACTTTCTGTCAGTGGCTGTCCAGGGAGAGGTCTTTCTCCTGTCGTGATGATCCCAAGGTCACACACTCTCCTCTAATACTATAGGGAGCTGACCTTGCCTCCCATGAGCAAAGGGGAGATGTATGCAGAGAATGTACTTAGTGAAACTCACTTTAAACCACCCAGGCAGTGACTGCTAGGCTGCAGGCAGCACTGAGCTTTCTTCAACGGGGGTTAAGCTGTGGGTTGCACCCAAGATACTTAGCTGAAAGCTTCCAGGATATAGAGTTGTGAGCTGTTCTGAGGGCAGCGCAGATATGCCCTGAGTCCAGTAAGTCTCTGCAGGATCATTCTTTGCCTTACACAGCATGTCAAAGCTCACGGAAAGCAATTTTTCTTTCAGTGCCTCCTTTTCAACTGGGAAGCATTTGAAGGGAAGCACTTGCCCCTTGAGTGCTCAGCTGTGTACTTTGTATTACCAAAGAAAGGGCACTCCAATAGCTCTTCTGGGAAAGCACACCATATTTCACATCACCCCATGCACTTTCAAGGGGCTTTGCAGAAATGGCTTGTTCTGGGACATCTGTGAAATATAATTAGGAAGAAAAATAAAGAAGCTTTCTTCTCTTTCATGTTGAGATAATCCACAGTCAGAAAAAAAGACTCTTTTTTTTTTTTTCTTGCCCGAACTGCTCTCTCCACTGAGAGGTCATCTTTGAGACAGAAGTGTTTTAATTTCCTAACTTGTAAAGAAAGCAATTATGATATTCAGTGAGACAGTGTGCGTTTTGTGCTGCTACTTTCCAAGCAAGGAATGTATCAGTGGTCTGTATCCCCATACCAGCAGGCATATCCCTCTAAGGTCCATCGGGCATGGGCTGGTATCTGCAGGAAGAGCAATGACTGCAGCTGGTACCATGTTGGTTATGCCACAGTTCCATGCAGCGGGTGGGGTGGTGGTGTACTAAGGCTGGGAATGACAGAGGTGTCCTTTGTCATCTGTAGTGCAACCACATGTAGAGTGAAATGCTAGTGTGTGAGGCAATGTGAAACTTCAGCTTCTTAGGCAGGAAGGCAGGATGGCAAGCAGAGGGAGGGAGGGAGTCAACCCACAGAATCCCACGTACATTGTTAAGTAAGACTCCATCAGTCATCTGGATGCCCCAGCCTCAGAAATGAGTGAACTGCATGTCCAAAGAAAAGCAGTGTGTCCAAAGAAGAGCAACGAGACTGGTGAAGTGTCTAGTCTTATGACAAGCTGCGGAGGGAACTGGGTTTGTTTAGTCTGGAGAAGAGGAGCATAAGGGGAGACCTTATTGCTCTCTACAACTACCTGAAAGGAGGGTGTAGTGAGGCAGGTGTTGGTCTCTTCTCCTAAGTAACTAGCGATAGGATGAGAGGCAACGGACTCAAGTTGCGTCAGGGGAGGTTTAGATTGGATATTAGGGAAAAATTCTTTACTGAAAGCGTAGTCAGGCATTAGAGCAGGCTGCCCAGGGAAGTGATGGAGTCCCCATCCCTGGAGGTGTTCCAGAAACATGTAGCTATGGCACTTCAGGATATGGTTTAGTAGTCTTGGTGGTGTTGGGTTGATGGTTGGACTTGATGAACTTAGAGGACTTTTCCAACCTTAATGATTCTATGAATCTATGATTCTATTCTATAACTGGGTGGTTTCTCAGTGCAACTTGAAGGAGAGAAAATAAAGCAAAATGGGGATACATGTGGCTATAATGGGAATGGGGATGGACCCACTTACTGACAGAAGCAGCTCGGGAAGGCAGTAAGAGGTATCCTACGCGCTCCTGCAGCTCATGAGTCCATGCCTGCATGGGAATGGCTGCACCATTCACCCAGACATGAGCAATGAGAAGGGCATGGAATGGCAAATGTTAACCAAACTCTCTTTTCTGAGCCTGGAGCGTAACTCAGAAGCATCAGACAACATTTGCCAAGTAGAACAAAACAACATATGCTGGTTCTACCTCTGCTTATTAAGTTAGCAAAGCACTAAAGGTGGTGTGTGTTTGACCTGCCAGATCTGCTGGTGAGATGACGGGGTAGGAGGGATCTCCCCTTGCTGGATATGCACACAGCTCTGCACCAGCTGGGATGTTTGTACAGGGAGCTCTCTGCCCAGCAGATCAAGCCTGCTGCTTCTGTAATTTCTGACCACTGATCAGGTGCCTTTTGCGACATGAACTCAGGCACCAGTTAAAATTGTTTTTAAGAGTTTCAACACAGAAAGATTGGATACTTTGGAGAAAATTGCAGGTGAGTCAACATATTAATAGAAGATGTTTCACTGCAACCTTGTTTTCATCTCTAATTACTAATAACTACACTAGCTCAAGATATTTCTCTGTTTACTCAAGAATATTTCTGCAGTGTTAGATACAGCTGTTTTACATGAGAATTCACTTAATGTAGCTTAATGCCAAGTCAATAAAATATAAGAAGGAATTGTTTTCTTTTTTTTTTTTTTTTCCCAGCTGGTAATAACAGGTCTCAGAAAAGCTTTAGGAAAATGGTTGACAGACAAGTGCAAAGAAATGAGTATTTATAGGGATAAAATTGCCTTTTTTTAATTGTAGTACAGTTTATTTCGGCATTATTGAAAGAAATTAGGTCTTTCCGTGGCCCTTTCCTGTCTCTTTTTCCATCACCGTGAGCCATAAAGTGAAAAACTTGCATGTTTTGAACCACCATAAACAAAACAAGTTGCAAGTAGTGACATTTAATCCTCTGTATTACTATTTCTCAGGTTACATGTTCATAAACACATAGAGGTCCTTGGGAGGAAAACTGTGAGCCCTTTGGCTGCTGCCAGGCTTTCTCCTGTATTTGTGCAGATCATAGCACAGTACGTGGTTTGCAGGGGCTGAAAGACTTATTAGGACAGTGCTGGCTGATCTCCTGCACAAGGCTGGACCCAGCTGAGCAATCATAATGAGAAACAACAATATCAAGGTGCGCGAGGCCAACGTGCCATGGCTTGTATTATAATTTTTTGTGTTTATAGCTAGTCAGACCTTCTCCCTTCAACCTTCTTTCCTCATATGCAAAGAGGCCTTTTTCTCTTGAACTCTTGAAAAACTAGAGAAGTTTTCTTTCACAACACAGCCTATATTTGTTACTTTTCTTCTGAACTCTCCCTAAATTTTCTGTGTCATCTTTGACACATGGTGCTTGCAATAGACTGGTGTATTCCAATTATAATCCCAGCAGTGCTAGGCAGAGCAAAATAATTATTTTGCTTCTCTTATATGCACATAACCATCTTCCTCATTCCTCTTGTCACTGGCCTGAAATGCAGAATCTCATATCTATTGTAACATTTCTTCCAGTTCAAATCAAAACGTAATTACTTTTTGTAAGCAGGTTTAACCTTGTAATATTGAAATCTCTGGAATTACCGAAACTGAGAAGTAGTGACCCATCATGTTACAGCATGCCTCAGACTGAGAGCTATTGCCTGTCTAAACAACATGGCTATTGCTCCCCACTGTACACACAGCTCAGCACTCCTCGAGGGAAATTGTGGCAAGAAAAGCAAAAGGCAGCAGAGGAAAAGGTTCCTCTGGTTGTCCAGAGGGTAGAATGGACAGCAAAGCACATGTGAGAGGTTCATTACAGATATGGAGAGTAGAAATAATCTTTTCCACCATGTAGTATGCTACATATACCCTGAAATGAACCAGATACTATATCTAAAAAGGAAGGGGAGGTGGGAATACGTCCATAACTTCTGAGCTGGTCTGCAAGAGGCTGGATTGCCCTGTTCAAAGGAGAGAAATTGGTGGGGTAAGAGGAACTGAGGAGTCACTTCTGCAAATGCCTGTCTTTGTCTGGATTACTTTCTGGCCGTGACTTCTTTTCTCTAACCTGCGATGGACACGTAGACTAGCTTTTAACTAACTTTAGATGGATAAAAGTAGGTAACAAGGACTTCATCCTACCAGTTTGAAGGCTCTATCTGCAGGAATATCTATGTTCTAATCAGCTCAATATAATGGAGACACAGCACTTCCATTAGAGTCCAGTACAAAGAAAACGCATCTTACTAAACCTAGGAACAATATTACAAAAGACACATCTAGACCAGTATGCATTCGTGTCGCGGAGGGCTTTGCTCTTGAAATCAGCAAGCCTAAGCCCGGGACCTGAAAGTCAGACTAGTCTAATGCAGTGTTGACACACAGCTTATACAGGACTTAATCCTAATCACATTAGTATAAACCAACAGCAAGCCTGCCTACGTCATTACAGTTATATCAAGCAAATGAAGGTGCTTGGGCCTGGTTTCACCTCCTCTTGTTAATGTTGTGCCAGGATTATTGATAACACTGGTGCACAAGCAAGGAAACTATCAAAAATACTCATTTCAAGCTCCACTGCAAGCAGAGTAAAATAATCAATATTCACTTACACCAAAAAAAAACCCAAAAGGAAAAAAAAAAGAAAGAAATAAAAAAGAAAACTTGCTTTGGAACTACTCTTCTAGAGACTTACAGGTAAAATGTAGTGTGAATAATTGGGAGAAAATAGTAAGTATATAATTAAAATAACCCATATAAAAAACATTCTCCAGATAAACAAAATCCATACCTAGTCTGCTTCCACTGTTTTTATTTGCTTGCCTGTTTACTTTTTCTCTTAGCTTTCTTTTTTTTTCCTCCATTAAATGCAATTTTTGTCTGTTTTGGTTCTGTCTGAAGTCCATTTCATTCCCCTGTTCTTTGCTATTGGAACATAGTTCACTGGCTTTGTCACAGATAATTTTAGATGAACAGGTACCCAAACTGAATGATTGAGCATTTTGCGCCTTCCCATTCTTTCAGTTTGCACAACGAATTATTTTGCTTTTTATTTCATTTTCTGGGTATCACAAAATTTAATTCTCATTTCAACCTAAAGTGAAAGTTCTACCGGCAAACCAGTAATAAAACTGAACTTGAGTTTGGAAAAAATCAGACAGACTATTTAGTCCCAAGTATTCCGATGTTTTAGTTGAACATTGTTTTTATTTAATTGCTTAATACTGTTTTCCAAAATTTCTTTAAAACATAGCCTTATATAATATAAAATAGTGTAAGTTGTTGGTCTCTCTTCTATATACCATAAAATGCAGATTAATTTTGTGATTGCATACTCAACTGGAGCTATTCCTTACTTACCACAGAAAAGCACAGATGTTTCATACCCTCTGGGTAACTGTACACAATACAATGGAATTTAATTTTTTTTTCCTTTTTTTTAAAAAAAAACAAACAAACTGACAGTGTTACTGGTTCCATGGTGTTTCCCATTCTAAATACAGGGACTCCATCACCAAGAACACCAAAATGTGGGAATCCTATATGAATTTGGAGTACATAATTATAGTAAGCTTCAATAGCAGTGTCTTATTCCTTAATGTTTTCTTCCATCTGCCCCAATGAGCTGTAAATATTTGTTTCTCTAAATTCAAACATATTACTCAGTCACTAACGAGAATGCAATACTGACTGTCAGTGGAAGAAAAATGCTTGACTGGGAAAGCCCAGAAGATGAACTGGAAATCAAGACAACTGCAAAGCAATATATTTTTAGAGCAGGGACATATGGGCAGGTTCCTTTGAATAATCTTGGCTGTGAACTTGTTAGGTAGTGTATAAGCTGGTCTGTGAGTGACATGCTTTTATCTGACAATGCTTACCAGCTACCTAAACCACTAACTAAGAGGAGAAAGGTCCTTCTTCTATCTTATGTCAAAACATTTTTCTAGGAGAAAGAGCAGGTCATTGTGGATAATTATTGCAGACCTCTCAATATGCAGCAAGTTCACATCTCACAGCTCAGGCTTTGCTCTTGATTTCGCTCCTGAATTGCCACTCTTCGTTCCTACTGCAGGAGAAATTAACAGCCTAGAGGCAAAAAGCATTGTCCCGTCAGGCTGCACACCAGGCAGTGCAGTATCAATAGGAAGCCCTTTCCCATACAGAAACTGTTCCAAACCGGGGGCTGGACAGATTCAGCAGGGAAATAAGACATGTGGGAAGATGAGATAGGAAAGGAAATTAATGGAGGGAACAATCTTGTTTCACGTGTTGGACCGTAACCTCCATGCACCATCTCACACTCTTCCATTCAGCCTCCAGGCTTTTGTCGCACTGTCTGGTGCCTGATAGAGGCTCTCAATGCTGTGAGCTCTTGGGCAGCCCTGAATAACGTCACCAGGTTATACCCTGCCTCTTCTCTTCCAGTAACACTACATGTGCAGGGCTGTGACTTTTTCTGGCTCCTCCACTGACCATTTCATAATTCTGAATCCTCCACGGGTGGAGAGATGACCAGAGACTGTGATCTTGGGCAGGGAGAACAAAAATCCTCCATTAGAAATGAATGAAGGAGAAGCTTTTGCTCAGCAGTAACTTGTAACATTAGAATGACACTATATTTGAGTATTATTAGACAGGGAGAGCTTAAACCACTTCTCTAGGAAAAGTCCACTTAAACCTACTTTATGTCAATTAAATATTGATACAAGCACTGTTTTCTTTTTACCTGAGCCAAAGATCTCAAAGCACTCACTCAAATTCGTTCTGCGTTACTTCTCTTGAGTTGAAGGTTGTTTCTCATTGATTCCTGGGGTTCTCAGCATCTGTAAGGCCACACTGCCCAAAGCCCTGCCCAGGACTGGAGCTCCATTTGTTTTACAACTCTTTGGAACAAACAAATAGCAAGATGACAGCTCTGACTCCAAAAGCTTTTAGGTTCAAGCTAAATCCTGGCGACTGGCAACATGCCTCTCCCTGTGCAGGCTATCGATTGCAAGAGGGGCTCTGTGCAGAGACAGCAGTTTTCTCCTCCACGATTGCAAAAGTCAGAGCCAGCTTGAGCAGAGGCTTACAGCAAAACAGAAATCAGAGTGGAAGGGAAGGAAAAATAAAGTCACAGCAATAAGAATATGTGATTGTGTAGATGAGAAGTGCACAGAAACAAAGTCCTGGGCAGATGTTGTGTGCCAGCGGAGTGGTTAAGTGATATGCTTTACCCCACACAGCAAGTCAGTAGCAAGGTCAAAACCAGGCCCCAGAGCTTTTATTCTTTTCCACTAACACCCTCAACACTGAGAATCACTGAATACGTGCTAGAGCATTAGCTTTATGGTGAAGCAACTGCATCCACAGCAGTACATTTTTTGTCATTTGTGCTCACATATTTATTCTCTTAGAACTCACTGGAGTTTGTGACTGACAGCAGAATTTGGCCCATTGGAGACAAATCAGCAAGTATCTGTATTTCAGAATTTGTCTTGCCAGAACCTTACAACAAGGCTGAACAGATCCTTCAGGCACAGCATCTCTCTCTTTTCTTCTTCCAGTTCTCTTATTTCCTTTAGCAAAGCCCCTGTTGAAACAGTGAAGAATTCCACACAAGGCAATGAACATTCAATATACATTGCTTAGAGAGAACTATTTCCCTATAAATTGATTTTAAAAAAAGATCTTGGCATTTTGACCAAAACCACATCTCTTAAATTATCTCATATCCCTCCAAACACACACTCCTAAGTCCTTTTTTGTCTGTACTAGAAAGACAGTTGTACTTTGGCACAATTTAAAAGGTTTTGAGAATGATGGTGATTTAAAACAAAGTATTCCCCAAGCAGGCTGTGGACTTGAGCAGAAACAGCCACAGAGTCCTGCGGGGACTTCACAACGTAGAATTGATTTAGCAGGGAAGTGTGTAGATTGAACAGTGATGGATGCTATAGAAAACTCTGTGATATAGAAGATAGATGGTCATTTGAAAAAGATCAAGGAAAAACACACTGAAAACCAGAAAAGCCTCCAGCTTTTTGCAAATTATGATCAGTATCAGGCACAGTAAGGATGCAGGCAAAAAGTGCAGGGATAAAGCCATGCTCTGCTGTTTCTGTTCATCTCTATTCATAAGGGTTGTCCCAGTATGAAAAGTCGTTGCAGTAATGGATTTTGTTAAACATTAACATAGCTATATGAAAACTCTTCTTACACAACATAGGGAAATGCATGTGGTGTGTTCAGAGACAGAAATATTGATATTGCGAGTGCCAGGTAGAGGGAAAATAAACAGCTAACATCCCCTGGCTTCTCCCAGGCAAGGTCTGAGCTCCCTGGGCAGGCTCCCTGCTCCCTTTCCTGCCTGCACTGGGCTGGGGACTGTGCTCTAGGTGCTGCATGGCTGGCCACCCCCAGACCAGGGGTCTTCCCCAGCTGGTGACAACCAGCATGGAAGAGGAGGGAGTACAGGATGCTCGGCCATGGTTGGAGTCAGGAGTCCATTAAATACATCTCTTCTTCTTTTTTTTTTTTTTTTTTTTTTT
>Ga0065711_1031427_pt1 | contig 29721 bp, 17 predicted proteins | sample Hoacrofraction12_FD_59098 | JGI IMG/M metagenome (GOLD analysis project Ga0065711, IMG submission 59098) | Hoatzin crop microbial communities from Cojedes, Venezuela - Epithelial fraction 12 v2 (version 2) | ecosystem: Host-associated > Birds > Digestive system > Esophagus > Crop | place... | reverse complement strand
CCCCCCCCCCGCTCCAAGCTTTTTTGGCTTTAAAAAAAGGAGGGAGGGGGAACTGCAGAAAAGTGTATTCGTATTTTTAAGGAATACGTTGATTGATATCTTAAAATAGTAAAGTAGTCTTACTGACACTGTCCGATACTTCAGAATATCTTCTGTAATTAAAAAAATAATCTACTGGAATGTAATTGCTTTTAGTATTATACCATTATACTTGTGCTATATTAATTATGTCATAATGAATATAACTTAAAGATACTGTCTTAATTTTTCCGTCTGATTTTTCATTAAACAAAATTTGCTCCAAATCTGCATTATACTATTAGATCTATCTTTCTGTAATCTTTAGTATTCACATTAATTTTTCTTTACCAGCTAACAACATTGATGCTTCTTAAATTCTGTTTTCATCCTTTATCTCCTTTTTTTTTTTCCAGTCCCTCTTTTCAAACATATCTCTACAGATTAGGAAAAGAAATAAAAATTAAATACTAGTGCACCTTAGGTTTCTGTGCAAATGTTTCTAATATTTACTGTATTTTTTTTGTTGCCACAAAGCAAGGAAAAATAACTTGTTTTGTAAATATATCTATATAACAATACTTTGTGTTTGCGTTTTTCTTTATGAATGAGATATCATTTATACAAAAGTTTGTTTTTGATAAATGAATTACTCTAAACATTTTGGGGTTTCTTCTTATATTTTTAAGCACTTCTGAAAATTTTATTCATCTGATGCGATCGTGGAGTTACAATACTGGAATCTCAGATTATTTGGAGCAGTATGTCACTTTCATTTTTCTTAGTATAACCGTAGTTCCAGTTCATATTATTTTTGAAGGCAGTGCCACCTTTCATACTCTTTGCAGACCAGCAGCAGGACTGATTCATGGAAGTCAGTGCTTTAAAAATGTGCAAGAAAGTCATTAGCTGCCTATTCTTTCTGAGTTAGAGTGGTTTGAAAGGAGGCAGGATGCTATCTACCCATAACATTGCAAGCTCATTTTTGTTCAAGGCATGAAAACTTCTTTTGGAACAGAACACAATAGTGAATATTTTCATTACCATGATAGACGTAACTTACAGCCTTTCTGCTTAAAAAAAAAAAAAGCTCTGTTATTTGAAACAGAGCAGATTTTCTTCCTTTTTTTGCTGTTAAGGTGTACTTGCATTTCTCTTCATTTGGGAAAAATGATCATATCATTCCTTCACTGAGAGAAATGGGTGCTTTTATAGACATGAAATATAGTTTTGATGCTTTAAAATTGTTAGTTTTTTCCTTTGTTTTCGTGATATTTGAAGTTTGACTAGAGTTCACAAATTAAATTTCAGCTTTGTCGTTCCCTGTACAAATCTTACTTTCTCTCAAATAATGTTAAAGGTTTTTGATAGTAGATGATGTCTGATATTAGAAGTTTTTAAAACAATTTGTAGCATTGGGAAAACTGTTGTCTCTTTATTCTAAGATTAGTGGATTATTATTCTACAAAAACTGTAAAGGAGGTTACTGCTTAGACACCTGTAGATTCTGGTGCTGACTAACTTAGTTGCTTTTTATTTATCTTACCTACTGGGAAGTGTATTTTGTATATGTAGAGCAGTTGTTTGCCTGCTTTGGAATTTGTATTATTTGCTGTGAGGTACATGAACTCTCTCGTGATTATTTTAAAAACAGCTCTTAATTTTTTTTTTGACAGAAGGGGACAAAGAGTTTGTAGAAGGCTTAAGTGGACAAGAGACTAAAGAAAACAAGAAAAATGCCGAAACCAGTAAGTGACTGTTCTCATCTTACTTTAGATGAGTTTACTTATCCAAAATCTAACAGGGTTTTCATGTTTTAGAGTGGTGATCTTGTAACAGCTTTAGTTGTTTTGACTCTGCCCTTTCTACATTTCACAAGATCTGATGATGTACGATTGGAGTTGAGGTAGTTCAATACCAACATGTGAAAAAAGATCAAGAAAGCTCGGTGCTGCAAGTTGTATGGAGCACGCTTGGAGATGGCAGCAGTGCTTACAGACCACAACGAACTTAGAGCCCATTTGGCTGGCAGGAGGAATGACTTTTCAGGAATTGTTGACTTTGAGATGAGATGACATACAGTGGTTAATAGAAGCAAGATCTGAGCCTGACTCAACATCTGTGAGAATCAGTGGAAGGATTTGCTGCAGGATTTGGCAGGGGAAGACAGAATGTGTGAAGTGTCTGTGACAGCAACAGCACTAAGTTATGTGGTAGTCTTACCATGGTAGAGAGTATAACCTAGGGGATAAGTGTTGCAGGGAGGAAATAAGCCATGTTTGTGGTCTCCTATTCGTCACACTTCAACTGAGGTAAGGCTTCATTCTGTTTCTGTCCACGGTGGAAAAAAAAATATCTCCGACTTTTGTTTCAACAGTAATTCTAGAATTCTTCAATGTGATAGTTATTCAGCAGTTTGATTCTTCTGCTGTTGGTGTAATACTGGTTGCTTGGGATTTCATCTGCCATGTGTTAAATGTCTTTTGACTGTCTCTTCCTCTTGTACCCAGTGAGCGAAGGATTCAGAAAGGGAACCGAATTGTTAGGGGAGATTACTTCTATTCATCTCAGTTGGTTTACATGATAGCCTTCAGGCTTTCTGTGTTTACTGATGTTTCGTTGAGGTAGTAGATTAGGAGCAGGGCAGATCTATTACTAAGAATATGTCTGTGTGCATGTGAATATACGTAGATGTATAAAAGGTTTTTGCTATTGATCAGAAATAACCAGTGTAAATAGTCTGTATTGCACATCAGTATTTGTGATGGGTACAGCTTAATGAATAATGCGAGCATGGGACTGTCCAAGGGCTAGAAGTTCTGTTCTGAGCTTTACTGGTGGTATACTGACCAACTGGCCATACCATATTGTTTCTGCAATTTTTTCTTTGCCCACCTGTGGACTGGGGGCAGTATCTTAGCACTTTCTGAAGTTGGAAGTAGTTGTTTGTATCCTATCCCCTTCTTGCAGAAAGCCGCACTATTAAGGGCAGGAAAATGAATGAACAGCATACTGTTCTCTGACCTTTTTGAGTCCTGGCTATGATAATTGAGTAGTACCTTCAATAGAGCTTCTCAACTGGAAAACAGTATTATAAGAACAAGGCAAAAAGTCACTGTGAGCGCATGTGGTGGTTCCTGAGGCCCCCAACTCCATGCAGCTGCAGACCAAAAAAGTGATAGAAGTGGTAACTAGGAAAAAAGACAGCCTGAGTGAGTTACTTCTTTCTAAATTCTTGGATTGGAACCATGAAATTGGGCAGGCAAGGTTCCTTCTATTTTAAGTACCGGAGAAAATCATAGGAAATACAGTTTGAGGGTTGTTCACAAGAAAAGCAGCATCCTTAGAATTGAGATTGTGTAGGTGTTGGAAGAGCTCACAATCCAGCCTAGGAAGGGAAATTAGCTACGAGATCTTAGGAAAGAAGTTGGACTCATGCCAAAGACGAGATAATTTTTTATTGGTTTTTATGAGGGGCCTTATATAGAGAGTTCGCATATGTTGGAATGTTCTCATATGTCTCCTGATGATGTAGGCACATGTGAGAACTTAGAAGGAAGCAAAGTGAAAAGAGCCATTAAGAAATTAAATTAAATTAATTATATTTCTCAAAAAATGTCATACGGAATTCTTCCTGTAAGATACAGGTTGCCATAATTGTAGTTGGTAATCAGTGAATGAAGAAGTAGCACACAGGCAAAAGTAATTGCTGAAGCAAGTTTTCCTATAAACATCAAACCTCAGATTTTGCTCTGGTTGCTTCTTAAATGGTAGATTGCTTTGGAGCCACCCTCTCCACCTCCCTTTGGGTTTTTTTTTTTCCTCCTTTGGAGACTACAAGAGCTTAGTCATTGGTTATGTTTAGTGAATCAGACATTGTTCTTTGAAGAGTCTGCTGGGGGTTGATAGTACTGGCCTGTAGAAGGTCTCTTGCTCTGGACATTCACTGTAGCTCTTAGCAGTTGTCTCTGAAGACAATCCACAATAACCAAATGTACTTCTAGTCCGGAAACTATTTGTGCTTCAACTCCTTGTTTTTTTTATTTTTGACAGCTGTTGCAAGAAGACTGTCAGTGTGCTGTATTTTTGTTACTGTATGTCTTTTAACCTGAAAACCAATGGAATAATCACTGATAAGATTGCGTAGAACTAAGAAAACCCGGTTAACGTAACTGGTGAGAATTTTGACAGTGTTATTTTATAGCTCTCTTCTCTGTATTACTGTAACCTGTTTAGGTATATTTTTTTTTCAAATTCTGCTGTAATGATCCAATTGATAGTTTTCAGAAAATCTGGGTGTCTTGTAAATATGTGAACCTGTGCAGTACCACTATAAGCAAATTCTCTCCACATTTTTGGCATTAATTTTTCTTTTTTGTTATGAATAACAAGATACCAGGAGTTGCGGATTTGATCCTTATGGGTCCCTTCCAACTTGGGATATTCTCTGATAATGAATGATTAAGCTATAGATTGGTTTAAATGAAATTGGTAAACACTAAATCGCAGAAAAAAACAGTGGAATAGATCTTATTTTAACTTTTTTGCTTTCACGATGAAAACTTCCGTAGCATTCCAGTCAAAATTAAGTTAATGAAGACCAATAAAGGGTCGTGGCATAGTTGAATTTTAAAGCAAAGATCCTTCATTTTTCCCAGAAGTCTCAGTCTGAAAGAAGGTTCATGCCACTGTGAATGATCTTCTTATACTTGGTAGTAAAAGGTCGTTGTTCTTAGGTGTTGGGGATTTTCTCTCTTACAGGCTACTAAATTAAATAGCTTGAGTGAAAAGGCTGTTTTGAAGGGGTAAAAGTGGCTTTAATATGTTATCCTGAGGTATTAAGGTAATATGTGTCTGAAAGCTATACATTACTGAAACATTTTCTTGTTTGATTGCTTCAGTAGAAAAGTCTGTTTGTTCACTTTGGCTGTTCATGCAACAAAGTGGCTTCCATTCTTTCAAGCAGTTTGTGCATAATCTCTTTAAAACAGAATAGTTCTGAGACTCAATATTGTCAGTTCTGCCTAGCAGTGCAAAATTAAGTTTCATTTAGCTTCTGTTGTGACCCATCTGAAAAAAAGTGGTGACTTCTTAGTTTAATTAGGTCCTTGCTGCTGTAATTGAAATTGGAGCTGTTAGTAGGGCTGTTTTCAGTATGCTTAGTTCTCCACTTACTGAAGTATAGGATATTTGTTGAATCTTATTTTCAGTGCTTGCTTCCTAAAAGAACAGATACAAAATGTTTCTCAGCTGTATACCGTTCTCCCAGATCTTCACCAAAAATAGAAACAAGGAAACTAAAATTAGACATCATTAGTTACATAACTCTTAATCATTTCATAGGACAAGAAGATTAGGTTTAATTGACTGAAATATTAGTTGCATTTCTAAGGTGTAAGAGGAGTTAAAATTATCCACTGTTTTCGCTGGTAGTTTGCAGCATTTTTGTACAAGACTGCAAGGTGTGAAATAGAAAGCATTATGCTGGATAGTAACAAGGGTAGATGTAAAAGTTACTGCGACTAAAAAATTTCTTTTTTGAGACTTCTTCAACATTTTACAATATTGTGTATTTAAAGGTAGTAGATACCAGGTTGTGGAATAATATGAATGTTAAAAATTTGAATTAATATTTACAAGATCAAGTTAATTTCTGTAAAGTGGTTGAATTGAAATAGTGTATAAATTAGTTTTTGACTAGAATTGTTTTACCGGAAAATCTTAGAGATTTGTAGTGTGCTATTTGAATTATGGTTTTAATATATAATTTATTTCTGTAGCATAAATAGACAATTGATGTCAGTTTGGAAGACTGCTTTCTTCTGATTTGTCTGTTAGTAAAATCTCTTTGCTGTTATTCTGTAGCCTCCTGTTCCTAATGCTCTTTAATCCTTACTGTTTTACCTTACCTTCTTCATCATTTTTTTCTCTTGCATCTCTTCCTATGTCTGCTTTGAGGTTGATGTGGAGAGTGTGCTGTGTATATATGTACAGTGTGTAAAGCAGTGGGATCAATATACTGCCAGTCCTTAACACAAATAACTTAATATGCAAACTTGATGTAGTAATTGGCTGAACTAGTGTGAAGAAACTTGTGAAATAAATTTTTTTGCAATATGCAATTTTCTTGTAAAGAAGAGTTGAACTGGTGTCTGCGGCTTTTACATGTGACTAATTCATATTGCATTTATTAAAACAAAGCAAAGCCACTGAAAACCTTTTTAATGTATTTTTAAATTATTTTTTTGATAAATATTGGTACCTACTCAGTTTTGGGCTTCCTGATGAAAGCTGAAGTGCCAGGGCTAATCTCTGCAAACAGTGGCTGAAGTACAGTAATAGGAAGTATTAGACTATTGAGCTAACGCTTAGGTTTTTGAGTATATTCTGTGGAGTTTATCTAAGTTTGAGGAGAGGTCCAAAGGTTAATGTGGTGACTGTGCAATATCCCATTAAATTGCAGAGGGTTCAAGTTAGATACTTCAAGAAAGTGTAGAAGTATTGAAGTTCTTAAAGCAGTGGAAGAATACAACAAAAATATAAATCCCATGAAATGTGTGCTTTTAATATGGGCACATGAATGTTTATTGTTCCAGTTATGTTCAGTGACTGTTTATTGGTTGGAGAAATTTTTTTATAGATAAATTGCTTTAGATTGTTTTTTATGAATACTATTTTGCGAGCCACGGCAAACGTCCTCATAACCCATTGGCAACATTTGTTATCAAAACATCAGTTGCTCCCTTCACAAAGAATAATCAACGTGTATGTATGTATGTGTTCTTCCCTTTCCCTTGGCTGTGTTTAATCATTCTGAAGCAAGTCTGGTAAAGTACAGATAAACTCAGACAGCTAGTTCTGATGCCAAGGTGAAGAAGGTAATTGTCACAATGCAAGGATTTAAAGCATTATTTGGGAAAAGTTTATTACAAATAGATGTAAAAATCTGTATATTTACCCAGATACTGGGACAAAGCAGTTTTATCAGAAGTAAGGAAGAACTATACTTTTTGTAGCAATTTTTTCCAGATGTTAGGTGATCTTTTTATGGTGTAAGGTTTCTGTCCCTGGCCAGTTGTTTATATTGTTCAGTACAGGCAAATAAGCCAAGCTAAATAGTCACTGTAAAAGCTGTGAGGTAGGTGTTAGTACTCCAAACAGAGGTTTCGTGCTCTAAGACAGAGCTTTGCAGTAGCAGTTTCCTATATGTCCAGCAGACTTTTTTCTATGCTATGCTAAACTTCTCTGTATTCTTTATACCCTCTTAGAGAAGCTTTGTTTATAAAATGCACTATTAAAAGCAGCCAGCTGAAGAAAACAGTGCTAAGCATTTTCTTCCTTTTAGAATTTAAAAAAAAAAATTAAAATAACTTGTTAACCTGCTCTTTTGTCTTTTCCATTATTGCCTTTTAAATAAAGCCTGTGCTTGTCTAGGTGCTTGGCTTATGTTATGTAGCATATTGTTGCATTAAAGGCAATATATTCAGGAATAAATTATGCCAGAAAGAGGCAAACCCGAAAGATGTTCACATTTTGCCTATGGGTTGTGTTTTTTTTATTTATGTGCCACCTTCTTCCCAGCACAAAAGCGCACTTCTGGTTCTAGCTTTGCTGGATGAACACCAGTATAGTCATATATCTGAAGTGGGGACTGAGAAGCTGTGCTGTCCTTTATGTTAAGACTGTTTATAGCTCCATGGCTTGGATGTTAGAAGCATTGGAGTTTTTTGGTTGTTTGGAGGTTGGTTTGGGTTTGGAGGTTGTTTGGGTTGTTTTTTTTCCCTTTTTTGCTGTGTACATCACCATGGCCTAAGCCAGTGATTTCTGGTGCTGGATGTGAGGAGGCTGGTCTAGGAGTGCTGTGCTGCTGGGTGCCGATGCTGTCTGCCCTCACAGAGCTGCCATTCAGGTATGGCATTGCCTGGGCTGTGGAGAAGGAGAAGGGGGGGATCGCTCACCATACGGACCTTGCCAGAGGATACACAAAGTCTAAGTTACCCAGTTATTAAGCCTACAGTAGCATTTTTAAGTATTTCCCAGACGTGACCACCATGATATTTTAGTACTTGGTATTTGGGTAGAATCACAGAATCACAGGGGTTGGAAGGGACCTCTGTGGGTCATCAAGCCCAACCCCACTGCCGAAGCAGGGTCACCTACAGCAGGCTGCACAGGACCTTGTCCAGGCAGGTCTTGAATATCTCCAGAGAAGGAGACTCCACAACCTCCCTGGGCAGCGTGTTCCAGTGCTCTGTCACCCTCAGAGGGAAGAAGTTCTTCCTCATGTTCAGACGGAACTTCCCATGCTTCATTTTGTGCCCATTGCCCCTTGTCCTGTCGCTGGGCATCACTGAAAAGAGTCTGGCCCCATCCTCCTGACACCCATCCTTAAGATATTTATAGGCATTTATTAGGTCCCCTCTCAGCCTTCTCTTCTTCAGGCTGAACAAGCCCAGCTCCCTCAGCCTTTCCTCGTGGGAGAGATGCTCCAGTCCCATCACCATCCTCGTAGCCCTCCGCTGGACTCTCTCCGGTAGCTCTTCATCTTTCTTGAACTGGGGAGCCCAGAACTGGACAGAGTGCTCCAGATGGGCCCTCACTGGGGCAGTGTAGAGGGGAAGGAGAACCTCCCTCGACCTGCTGCCCACACTCTTCTTTATGCACCCCAGGATCCCATTGGCCTTCTTGGCAGCCAGGGCACACTGCTGGCTCATGGTCAACCTGTTGTCCACCAGCACTCCCAGGTCTGTCTCCGCAGAGCTGCTCTCCAGCAGGTCCTCCCCAAGCCTGTACTGGTGCATGGGGTTGTTCCTCCCCAGGTGCAGGACCCTGCACTTGCCCTTGTGGGACTTCATCAGATTCCTCTCTGCCCAACTTTCCAGCCTGTCCAGGTCACGCTGGATGGCAGCACAGCCTTCCAGTGTATCAGTCACTCCTCCCAGTTTTGTGTCATCAGCAAACTTGCTGAGGGTACGTTAGAGATCTCTAGGTCAGTAGTAAGTGACATAAATTGTCAAGTTGTGGCACCAATAAAAATATTTGCCAACAGCTACCTCTTAAACCTTAAAAATGTGTAATCCTGGTGAGAGCAAGATTGAACAGCAGGTGTAAAATGAGTCTTGTGGTATGAGTGGTGGTGGCCGTGCAACACTTGTGACAGGAAACCTTCATACATTTCTCTTGTCACCATTGCGAGAGCTCCTTCCTGTTTCCATATACATGTGGTAAAGTCGGTTCAGAGTAATTATGTTCAGATTAGTGTCTGTCTTCGTCATTTGTGGTTCAGAGAATTTCCCCCTGTCACCAGTGTCACATTAGGAGTGTTGCTTCAAAGTAGCTGGATACCCAACAGCACATTACGAGTGACAGTCCATTGCTGAGTGTAGTGGGCCTGCTTTCTCTGCCTGTGTTTTGCCAATTCCCTGTCTTATTTATAGCGCGGAAACTTCCTCCATGACTCTTCTTAACGCAGGTAGTTGCTTAATGGTTAGCTTCGTTTTACAGACAGTGGGACTGACACCAGGGGTTTGATTTTGTTGAGTGTATGCTGTGTGATCAAGGTTTGGATTAGATAATTAAACCTTCTGGGTTCAGTCTCAGGTTTTGCCAGATTTTCCATGCCTAGGAACAACTGAAGCTGTGAAACAATGTTAGAAGGTTGTGAAAGCTCAGTATTTGTATACCAGAAATGTAAGTCGGTCCAAATGTCTGCAGGAGGAAAATGATGGTGTAGTTACCTTCATAGGTCTCTTCTTAAATAACTTGTAACATTAAAGGTAACATTTTAATATTGCTATCATTTAATTTGCAACTTTCTTAGTACAACTGAAAGTGTAATTATTAATTAGCAGTTGGGTGATCTGTTAATCAGACGTTCAAAGAAAAAAGAAAATTGCTGAAGACTTAAGCAGTTACTGTAATGCGTATAAGTGAGCAGGTACTCCTAATGTGTGTTTGTATCTACCGCAGATGTAGGAACTGCGTACTCTTACAGCACTCTGCTTTTATTTGAGGCAGTAACACCCAGGAGCAAACAGAATCTGCAGGCTATGATGAGTTTGCCTCTGTATTACATTTGTTATTTTACCATTTGAGTGTTTGTTTTAGTTCTTGTGAGGGATATAAACTTTCGGGTAGTAATTCTTGCATTTATAAAAGATGGCATTTGTTACAAGAATATTTAAAATATTTAAGTAAGAAGTTTCTGCTGCAGCTCCTAAGAAGTCTGCTGCAATTAGTTGAACTTGCTGCGCTTTGTAGGTCTTCTGTGACGCTTCTTGTTTTGGCAATGCTGCTGTTACCTAACAGAGTGCTTTGGCATTTAATAAAGTTACATTTTAGCCTTATCCCTTATCACTTGCTTACTTGTAGCTGCCCTAAAGCAGGCTTCCTTTTTGAAATTGAAAAACTGCTTTGAAAAAAAAAACAACCACAACCAAACTTCTTGTAATTAAGGGGCAACCCCCCCACTTAAACCAGTGCAACTGGCAGTGAGTTAGACCTACCATTTAAAACAGGTTTGTCTGTTAGTGAATAAGGAATTCTTTTTCCTCTTGAAATGGGCAGTGAGAGAATGTGAAGAAAATACCTCTTTGCCGTCATCCTGACACACACCCTCTAATTTTTCTTGCAATAAAAATTTACTGTCTTTTACTGCAAAGCTTTCAACTCTTGTTCTTTATCAGTATTTGTGCACGAAAAAAGTTTGCTAAGCCCCTGCTATCTTCCTTGTTTGCAGGTCTATAACCTAGAGGTTCTCGGACTCCCGTTACTCATGTCTTGTGTATCCAGCTCATGGCCAAAGTTGTTTACCTTGACACTAAAGAAAGGAGTGAACAAGCTTAATCTGTTGCATGGGGACAAACTTCTATCCAGTCTTCTTTTTCACGCCTTAGGTCTCCCTTATGTGTTCTGTCTTGTGAAAACTGTTCCAGGCTCTCGCTTTTCAAAGTATTCCACCTGGTGGCAAAATTAGGGAAATAGTTAATGGAAATGGTTTACACAAACATAGATCAAGTAGTGTAAGAACCTGTAATACAAGTCCTAAATTATTCCTGTTCCGTATTTTATAGTGTAGAGAGAGAAATTAGAATATATCTGTGTGCCTTAAAGAAGTTTCATGTTTCTGGTTTTTACATTTATAGCAAAGTAGATTTGAGCTTTAACACTTTATATTTCTGTTCACTAAAGATAAATAAGGTGGGATGCCCTGGCAGTAAGAATGGAGGATCATTCTAACAGTGAGAAGACAGTGTACTGTGCATTTGGTACTTTGTTCTGTTTCTTGAAACTTCTCACTTCTATGTGTACCATTTAAAGAGAAATTGGAACAGACTGTTGTACTGCCAAGTCAGATAGGCTTCCAGATATTTCCTGGAATATTTGACTCCTAGTTTTAGAACAAGTAAGAACAGTGACTGTCAAGAGTTATCTGGAGAATGATCCTCTGTTTCAGAACAAGGAAGAAGTTAATTGATTGAATAGCGGTGGCTTTTTCAGTCTGATAGCAAGGGAATTGTATGGGATCAGTATTCAGGGGAACTAACTTACATAGTTCCTCCTTCCACTGATGAAATATCTGGTATTAGTCTTTCCTGATCTAGTCCTGTATACTTTAAGGCTGCTGAACATCTTAATTTTAGAAATGGCAGGGCTGGAGGCTGCTTGTCTTTTTGTATTGTAAAGTATAAATACCTTAAAATGATAATGTATATGACTAGGAACTTTTGGACGCATTTGGGAATCCACTAAAAGATAGTGCCCAGTAGCTGAATGTCCCAGTGTTCTTTGAGTGTTCAGTAATCATGTCAGCTACCCCATTAAATAGATTTTGAACTTTGTTCCCTACTTTGCCCTTCAAACCTATTGTTAAATATTATCCTGAATATGCTTTTATACTAAATAAAAGATTAGGTTTTTTTGCAGATTCAGATTTTCCATTTTTATATCTGCTGCCTTCTGTGTGTATACAAGACCATTAAAATGGTTGAATTTACTTATCATATATTGTTTATTCCAGGCTAACCACAGTATATAGAAGCATTGCACTGTTACAGTACGATTTAAGTATTTCTTTGTTTTCTGTAGATCAATGTCAGAGTAACCACAATGGATGCAGAGTTGGAGTTTGCCATCCAGCCAAATACAACAGGCAAGCAGCTCTTTGATCAGGTAACTTATATGTGTGTCTGTGTATGTATGTGTACAAACACGTAAAACTATTGTGGGTATGAAGGCATAGTTTGAGAAAGTGGAAATGTTCTCATCTATAGATTATGTTTTTTCTTACATTATCTAAGTTATGCTATTGGTTAGTTTGAACTTCCTCATTACTTCTTATGGCGTGTATTAAATTAAAAGACAACTCTGTGTAAATAGGTTAACAGTGAGGCTTCAGTTGAATCATGCATATAGAACTGCTTTGAAATTAGTGATATTTTTAATGTCTAATCACAATATAGTTGCAACTGAGATATAATTGTTAGAATTACATGCATGAGAAATTTGTCATAGAAGCATAGAATGGTTTGGGTTGGAAGGGACCTTAAAGATCATCTAGTTCCAACCCTACTGCCATGAGCAGGGACACATTCCGATAGACCGGGTTGCTCAAAACCCCATCATGTAGCCTTCACGAGTTAATAATGTATGTAACAGTAAAAGTTCGTTAAGGAAAGCTAACTTTTTTTTTCCCCTTATGAATGGAAGCTGTAGATACCTTTTCATTTCCCAAATATTAGAAAAGTAATGTTGTCCTATGATCCAGTTTGAAATTTGAGTTGGGAGGAAAAAGAAGACTTAAGTGAAAACGTTTTAATGTGCCTATGGATTGCAGACCCATCAGAACTACACGTTCTTGCTTGACAGTGTCTCTGTCATACACCAAATGGGCTAAATTAATGATTTCTTTGAAAGGGTTGTTCTCGCATTCATTTCATGTGATGCTAGCCATCAGAATCTTGAAACAACTTTTTGATCCAGGTTGTGGACTGTTATAGAAAATACTAATAGAAGCTTGTCAATGTGTCGTTTTGTTTTTCCTGGAGAAACCAATAAATATGTATCTAGATCCAAAATGTGGGCATTTAGTTAAAAATGCAGAAGTATTCGAAATCACTCTTCAAAAACAGTTTAATTATATCAACAATTACCTCTAGTAGAACTGTCGTTTTGGTCTGCTCCACTATAGGTGCTTAAAGTATGTATTGATGGGTATGAAGAGAAAGTAGCACGTTGAAAGAGCTGTTTAACAACTCTGACTTTAAAAGGTCAATTGGAAGTTTAAATTAAATGTCTTAGTATCGAAGTTGAAATGGGGAGAATGTTTATTGTTTTGTAACATTGAGCTTTTTCTTCTAGAGGAAAGAAATTTCATTTGCAGTTTTTGAAATGACTGCCTGACTTCTAACACTTCTACCCCCCAGCCCTGTTCTCTAACATCAGTAGCCATGTATCTTCAGCCTCTACGTAGGAATAGACTTCATGACTCTTACAGACTGCTTGAAGAAAGGGACTGTCCTGCTTTTTGTTTAACTAACACCACCATAAATAAAAAGTATGCTATTCTGTGGCACAGAAGCCTCAAGCTGTTACTTGTCTTTTGCCAACCTTTGCTATCTTCTGCCATGCAGTACTGGGTGGGGTGACATTCTGCTGTGTAACGTCTTGTGCCCAGGTAATCAGGTTTATCCAAACTGGGGCATTCACAAACAGTGAACAAAGATACAGCTCTGAATTCTTTTTCATGCTCTCTTCAACTTTGTTCCTCAATTCACTGTGTGGCTTTTCACATCTCACCAGCTTTTACAATCAGCTTCTGAAGTTTAAACTGAAAAACTGTTAGGTCAAGCAAAATCAACGAGCATAGTTGTGTGTGAGGAGAGAAGCGTTTTCAGCCTGATCTTAAATTCGTATGTGAGTTCCACAGAGTAACATCAACACCTGAAAACCAGCATAAAGTTTTCAGACAAAAGTTACGCTGTTTCTCTATAGAAAGAGGATTGAATAGCAATGTTACTGAGAGGACTGGTCTTCAAGGCTTACGCAGAAATGGTGGACATGACAATAGACTTGTTAGTTATTGCGTGCAGAAAATAACCTTTCCATGAATTTAGCTGTTGTCTAGTGTTCCTCTACATCTTTGGTGAATAACTTGCCCTTTTTTTCAATCGGTGGTTCTTTTAAGCTTTTAATTGGTGTTTTCTGCAGTTGTTGATTTGTTTGCCTTGCCATGTATATGTTTTCATCATCTTCATCTGCTAGCAGACTAGAATTCAGCGTTTGACATCTGTGGCTTTCTCTTTTCTCTTCCATTGTGAAACTCAGTAAAGTTCTAATTTATTGCACAATCCCTTTTTAAGTTTGTTTGTTTTTTTTTTAAATTGCTCTTATTTCAGAAGTTGTCTTAGCATATTTACTGTTAGTCCTTCTGTCTATCCTGTCAGTGGTCAGAATGGCCAAGAGGGACACTCTCCTCGTTCAATCAACCAATTTAACATCTATAACTTTCCTAGGAGAGGAAATCCTGTAGTGGGCATGTTTCCACACCGGTGGTAATGGTGGGGGTTGCTTTGTTCTTTTCAGTAAGGTGTTAGCACTGAGCATCAGGACCTCTGGTTTACTGTGGTTGCCATGCAGAAAAAATGGGAGGGTTGTTCTCTTTTATTTTAAGTTATACCCCACTGTCATTTCCAGATATCTCAGAAGCCTCCCTTAGGATCTTTTGGAAGCTTACTCAATGAAATTCTTGCTAGGTTGTCTTTGTGTGTACGTTTTGATTTGCTAAAATATGTCTGTTGCTCTGGTTGCTTCTCCAAGAAGTTTTTATTGCCTATTAATACTGAAATTGTAGGATGTGATGGTGAGTAAATCTGTTTTACGGATGCGATGAAGACTTGCCTGAAGCAACTTAATGAGTCTTTTGAGCCAGAATCAAACTCCTGCATTTCTCATTCTGTACTTATTTTTCATATCATGCTACTGCAGTGCATAAGTGCTGATAATATCTTGGTACAAAGTTTCAGGAAATTTTTTTCTTTCCTTTGAGCAGAGAGGCAGTGATAGACAATGCTCTTCCTTATTTGTGGAGCGTGAAGTAAAAAAGGCTAATGTGTAAGCTGTTTTTAGTGTTGATTTGCAAGCACATGTAAATCTGCGTTGCAGTAGACAAGTTGTCTGTATTTAAATAATGTGCAATGTGCATCTCAGTTGAAAGGCCTTTGTTAGCGGGTGAGAGCAAAATGTTGTAATGTGAGCATAAGCACTTGTCGCCTTATGGGCAGAGCCGTTGAGCATCTGCAGTTCTTATTGACTTCCTTTGCAGCTCAGAGTGCTGATCAGGTACAAAAGCTCAGCTTGGACAGCTGCAAAGTGAAGAGCATTCTCAGTCATGTGATACAACCCTAAGTAGTTTGATCAGCATCATATAGGAGATCTGTGCCAAAAGAAGCAGCACGTCCAAAATTTCTGTGTTGGACACCAAATTTTAATGTTACTCAGGACCATACTAGTAACATAAATCCATTCTTAACATTTCTTATATTCTAAAGTAAATGATGTTGGAATTCTAGAGATAATAACTGTGTTCACTAAAGGAATCAGATTGGATCCATGAACATTGTCCATTCTGTGCTTTGGACTTGAAAGTGAAGGGGTAGAGGAGGAAAAAAGGTGCACACTTGGGTAATTGTTAAGTAATAATACAAATATGCAAGGCATCAGAACTAAGTTTGCACAGCTATCTTGTGACATTTTCTAATTTTCAAAATCTTAATTTTGCAACCCGATAGTACTACTTTAAAATGGAGGAGGATCTATGTGTAAAATTCTGTTTACCTCACATGCATCTGAATGCTTCCATAAAACAGCCTTCAATAAACCAGCTTGCCAGCATGGTCCAACCTGAGAACATACGTAAGTACTGCCATACTGGATCTTTTGGAGCCAGAGTTTACAGTTATTTGATAATCTTTGCTGGACCTTTCTGATTAATTGATTTTTGAATCCACGTGTACTTTTACTATGCCAAAGACTTGTAAGATAGTTCCACAATTTCATTATACTCTGTAGTAAAAGTGCTTCTTTTTGTTTGCTTTGAACCTGCTGTCTAATGATTTGTGTTGATTTTCTTAATTCGTACATTATGAGAAATAATAAATAATGATTTTCCTTCTACATGCCGTACAAGTTTTATAGGCCTGTATTATGTTTTTCCTTTCCTCATTCTCTGTCAGTAGCCTTAGTTCTCAGCTATGCAGAAAATGTTCAATATCACTGATTGTTCTTTTCAACATTTCTGAAGCATTTCCAGTGCTGCAACATCCTTTTTTAAGTTGTTGTGACCAGTCCATATATAGCATTAGAGATTTTGGAATACCATAGACATGTATAGTAATATTACAGCTTTGTTGCTTTTTTCCTTTACGAGAACTTTGCGTAATTAACATTATTGTCTTTTACATACAGTAATTTGTTTTTATTAAATATCATCTTTTATTGAAATTCATCTTCCTTTACCGTTCATTCACAGATCTTTATGGAGGGTTTTCTGCAGCAGATTTTGTCACATCAGTTTCATCCTTTTTTGCAGATCAGATATGAAGTCCTGGAGGACTTTCCTAGTGGTTACACTACAAGTCTGTTGTGAAAACAGTTTGCTTTTTTCTTTCCTTTTAACTAGAATATCCATAAAAAAGGCTTTCCTGCTATTGAAGGACAATTTTGTTTCTTTAGTAGCCTTTGGGAATAGACCTGATCAGAAATCTACAGGAAATCCATGTATGGTGTATCAGCTAGATCATCCTTATCCCTGTTATCATTAACTCTTACAAGATCGCAAAAATATTTGAAGGAGGTGATTCATCCTCACTACATCATACTTGTCCACAAATATTATTCTTTATTATAGTTTCACTGGTTGTCTTCTGTTGAAGTGGAGTTGTCTGCAGATCACTTCCCAGACCTGCTTTCAAATATTAGGGTCCTGTTTGCTACCTTGTATTCCTTGGGTGCCGAGTTTGATGTATGCAGTAAGCTGCACACTCCAGTTGGTAGTTTGGCAACATGGTGTTTGAGTTTACTCAGAACTCTGACGTGAATGCTTCCCTGAACCTGATGTTTTGCTGCTATTTTAATTTTTTTTTGTTGTTGTTCTTGTAAAGCTTGATTATGTTTTGGTTTGAGATGGTTTCTGTAGCTTAAATTACCATAAAAAAAAATCATGTTGTAGTGATTGCTGATGATTTTGGATCATTTATCCGTAGGTGGTGAAAACTGTTGGTCTTCGTGAAGTCTGGTTTTTTGGGCTACAGTATGTGGACAGCAAAGGCTACTCAACTTGGCTGAAGCTAAATAAAAAGGTAACAATTCCCTAACATGTGGGCAAGTGTACAGTTTGAAATACACTTCTGTAAGGCTTGCTGCTTTCTAGTAGTAGGTGAGATATAGCTGGCTTCAAATTTAGTTGAAACGTTGCTTTTCATTTGCTGTAAATGACAAAATACAGTGTTAAGTTTAGTTATAAAAGAATATGCAAAGCTGCATCAACATTTAATTTGACAAGAAGATAACTGTTTCCTGTATTTCCAGTACTGTGGTAGTGCATGCATTAGGAGAACTTAAATTCATGTGGTTGTCCTGTTTTCATGTAGCAAAATATAGTATAATAAATGTTTTATAGCTGGGGGGGGGTGTGGGTGTGCAGTATTTGAGCTTCAGAGATTTTTATGTATAAAGCTACAGATTTTTAAGCAAGGCACTAATAATAGGCTCCAAAACTTCTGTTTAGGTATCAAATAGATTAATTGTAGGATAATTGCACCACCCCCCCCACCCCCAACCAGCACTGAGCACCTTGTGTCTCGCAGCTATTGGGAAACCAGGTTATTTTACTTAAAATTCTATTTATTAATTTGAATGGTCGCTTTTTATTTTATTGACTGTCAGGTTATTAATGACATTGTTTAGAATAAAGAGGGCTTTTTAGTTCAACTTAATCAAGAACACCTTTTTTATCTTCAGTATTAGGAGGTAAATTGGGAGATTTTTAGGAGCAAGTCACACTGTCTACATATATATAATATTTCCTTCTCCTCTGTGGTAAATCCAGTGAGTTAAACGTGCTGCTAACCACCAAAGCCGTCTCTTAGAGTTCCATATCTGTGTCTTGTTTCATAAGCAATAAACATTTTAGTGCTATAAGTATTTTGTTAACCCTAATGGCTTGCAGGGGGTTGGAGACTGCAGGATTTGGTGCATCACTTGTGAAAAATATGTGAGATGTTGCTCTATGACTGTCTTTAGCAAGTTAAGTTTCTGGTACAGTTCAGGAGCAGCAGTGGTGTGCCATTTTTTTTAACTTTGCCTAAGGAAGTTTTCTTTTTTACTTTTATAAGCTTGTAGTGTTTAGTTCTTAAGTGCGTCATCATAAACTGGCTCCAACTTGTAAGTTACTGTTTAAATATTTGTATTAAATACAGATAAAGTCTGATAAATCACAGAATAGATATGCAAGTAAGGTTTTATTATGGCAGGAGCACAATTAATCTTTCGCTGGTGAGATAAAAGTGAAATACTGTGTACGTAAATTGGAAACAGATGGACAATAATGAAAAGTGAGGAAAACTTTTAAAATTGATATCTGAAATGTTGAATATAGTACTTATGCTGCCTTACACATGTGATTAAATGGTTGCATTATATTTACAGTTTTTGATACTTCTTACAAGGAAAGCAAACAGATGTATCATTTCATGTGTAGTGAACGAGTTCTGGTGGGACTACTAGTTCACATAAAATGAAATGTGTGATAAAGTGCTTGAGGAATTGGGATGTAGGAAATTTATTTTGTTATGAATGTATCTTTTAAAAATCACTGTATTGTTTTATGTTAAAATTAGTTTAATTTTGAATGTTTTTGCTTTAGTCATAATCAGTGCTGAAAGCTGAGCCCAAATGAAATGGAACATTCTCCATAAAAATGAGTTTTTGTTGAGATTTGAAATACACGCTCACTTAGAACTTAAGATGACCACATCTGATCTATTCACAAAAATCATCGTTATAAGGCTTACCCTGTCTAGAAAAGTAGTATGATTAATGGAATTATGTTTTTTGCACAGGAACAAAGCACATGTGTTTAGTTCAATAGTTCAAAGACTTTTACACTTATACTGAAGAAAAGTGCTGTAGTTCTTACTAAAGAAACCTTGTTAAACCCTGATTGGTTACTTCTTGCAATTCATCCTTGGATATAGTGTTTTTTTAATATGTATTGCAACTTCTTTTTTTCCAGATCTTTGATAAATACAAATTCACACAAGCTTACAAAAAAAACCTCTTAAACAGCATTTGAGTGGTATTTCAGAATTGTCTGATTTATCCAAATTGGTGTACTTGATTTCAGTGCTGTGTGAACCTTTAGTGAGTTCCACAGTCGGCTTGTCAGGAACCACTGAATTTCCGTGTAGAGGAACTAAAGTGTTCAATACTACTGAGTTACTTACATTTAATATACCATTTAGTCCTCTTTTTATTTTTTCTTTATTCGTATCGCTCAGGTAACACAGCAAGATGTAAGGAAAGAAAATCCTTTGCAGTTTAAGTTCAGGGCCAAGTTTTTTCCAGAGGATGTATCTGAAGAATTAATTCAGGAAATAACTCAAAGACTTTTCTTCCTGCAAGTCAAAGAAGCGATCTTAAATGATGAAATATATTGCCCACCAGAAACTGCAGTTCTTCTGGCTTCTTATGCTGTCCAGTCCAAGTATGGAGATTACAGTAAGGACATACATAAACTAGGCTACCTAGCCAATGACAGACTTCTCCCTCAGCGGTGAGTGAGACTACATATGTTTTTGCATGATCTGCTGCATATGAACTTAGTTACAGCACATTTTTTTATAATTAAAATATTAAGTGATAATGTGTATTTAATGGTAGCTTTCTTAAGTGTGTGTGTTTTGCTACTAAAATTTAGAGACCCTAATTTAGACTCCAACGAAGAAGTGTCACGACCATGGTGTTTCTTGAGACCTGTTTTCTGTCCTGTCCGCAGCCATCTGCCCAGATTTAGTTGAACGAATTTCCAAAGTACTCCAAAATGATCTAATGTTTCTGGGGGCTTGCTTCTGCTAAATTTAAAATCGAAACAATATAGAAGTCACTAAGGTTCATTTGATACTTACTCCTTTTCTTCAGTTCTTGATGTTTTTGTACACTTCCAGGATAATAATTTCCTGAAAATAATTATAAAGTATATTGCAAATAAAATATATTGCAGAAAAATGCTAACCTGGACAGAAAATTTAGAAACTAAATTGTTGCCATTGCTGTTGTATCAGTCACTCATCTGGGTGGTTAGGAAAAGTAAACGCTGAGACTATAGTTCTCTTTCTTTATGCAACTGAAACTGTGCTCCTGGCATGTTTTGTCAGCAAGAGAAGCCCTGCAACGCAAGTGTACAAAGTTAGACAGTTGTGTTGGTGTAGCTGAATCCGTAGCGATGTATCGTGGACAAATGTGTGCTTGCTAGGTATGTAACATTAATGCCTCTTCAGAGAAATTAAAGCCGTGGAATTATTTGAGGTTTCCTTAAAACTCGTATGCTTTTTCTCTTTGGTTTGAAAACTAAAAGTAGAAACTCACTCATCAGTGTAACTAAACTTGAGAATTCTCTAGTAAGCGAAAAAGCGTTTCAAAGGATTGTAGTGAGATATTGAAAGAAATATTTGTGAAAATGTTTCAGATTTCTAAAAATCCTGGCTAAGAGTTTGGTTTTGGCTGTTGACTTCCTTCTTGTGACAGTGAAGTCTATAGCTCTTTCTACAAAAATACCCTTTGTCAGGAAGGCAGAGAGATGTAGAACCAGTAAAACTCATTACTGAATATGTTAGTTCACAAAGCTTGGTTTTCCTCAGTTATGATGACAGCCTGTGAAAACGGGAGTGCTTGTGTACAACACAAATTCAAATACTTTAGATGCTCCTTTTCAGTAGACAAATGTTCAGATGATTTCCCGACATATGCTTTCAACCAGTCGCGTGCCAGTCTGCACTGAGTGAGCACATAGTTTTTGTATTCATTCCACCACTATTATTCTTGTTTTGCCTCCTGTCATCAGGAAATTTGCTAGAAGATTAACAAGTATATCATAAAAATACTTGTATAAAGTATATGCAATGTACAGAACAATATACAATATCACATATATACAATATACAGAACAACATACAATATAATATCAAAAATACTTACTTGTTTCCCAAAGTAGACTAGCTTTGCAAAATTTTACCGAAAAAGGTGAGAAAAGATTTGTGGTTCCCGTTAATTATAGTCTTAATGTTCACCTGTCAAAACCACTGCATATTTCTTGGCTCAAAACTATGAGCTGGGTAGTAAAAACAAGGCATCAAGTCCTTGCTGAGTTATTCTGTTGCAATAGTCCTTGCATATCTGCTATTGATGTTTTATCAGTAACATGTCAAGAGACAATGGGGGGGGGCCAAATGACGAGATGGCTGTCACCAAAGACATTGCCAGCTTTGAGGTTATCGCTGAAACACAGAATCATTTGAGAATGGAAGGGGAGCTCTGAAGATCTAGTCCAGTTCACCTACTCAAAGTAGAGTCACCCAGAGAGGTGTTTGATGCCCCAAGCCTGTCAGTGTTTAAGAGGCATTTGGACAATGCTCTTAACAACATGCTTTAACTTTTGATCAGCTCTGAAGTGGCCAGGCAGTTGGACTAGATGATCGCTGTAGATCCCTTCCAACTTAAATATTCTACTCTAATTACAGCAGGTTGCTCAAGGTCTTTTCCAGTTGCGTTTTGAGTATTTCCAAGGATGGACATTCTGCAGCCTCTCTGGGCAACCTGTTCTAGTGTTTGGCCACCTTTGCGGTAAAGAAATACAATTAAAAATAGCGTTGAAATGTATTTTATTTGTGCCTGTCACTTCGTGTCTTTCAACTCAAATTCAATTCAGAAAGAGGAAAGTGCAAAGAACTTCTACAGAAGTAGAAATCTAACTTAATTTGGAAAGCCCAAGAAAGCACGTCACCATGAGGGTGACCGAGTGGTGGCACAGGTTGCCTGGAGAGTTTGTGGAGTCTCCCTCCTTAGAGATATTCAAAAGCTGTCTAGACGTGGTCCTGGGCAACTGGCTGTGGGTTGTCCTGCTTGTGCAGGACCTTCAGAGGTCAGTTCCAACCTCAGTTTCAAACCATTCTGTGAAGAGCAGCTTTGGGAGCAGGGCTTTTATTTTCAGATGGGCACTTGTGTGGCGTGATCCTGGGACAGTGTATTTTGCAATATCCTGTTTTGTCCTTTGTTTTTTTTGATTGTTAGCTTTATATTATACTGCTATGAAAGCTTTTGAATGTTTTGTAAATATCTGGTGGAGGAGTAGAAGAAATAATGGTAGAAAGCAGCTCACAATGTAAATAGCAGAATGTAAGGATCAGTCCTGATTTAATTATGGAACTTCTTTAATAAATTAACATTGTCCTAGAAGACTTGGAATTATGTAATAGGAACTTGAACTTGTAAATGATTGCCACGATGCTTTTAGGTTATTACAGCCAAAGCAGGCTGTTCTACTTTGTATTCTGTAACAGGCTTTTGTAAGTATTATATTTAGGGTTTAGACTTATATTCAAGGCTAAAGATGAGAAAACAAACAAGCAAAAAGGATGTATTGTCATTACATTTTTTTGTATAGTTTAGCTGTGACCATGTCAGCTTTGTGCAGGTGCAGAACCAAAAACCTCTGCCTCAGTTTTGAAGAGGAAAAGCTGTTAACACACATGCACAATAAGCAAATCAAAATGAAATGTGGCTACCACTGAAAAGTACACTTCACTAGATATGGGGCAGAGTAGCAAATCAAGTGACAGAGAGGTCATATAACAGAAGAATCAGTGCATTAGTATCTTCTGCATCACTCAGTCTATTCCTTATTGTACTTTGCTAAAAGTGTATGGAAAGTAGTAAATCCTTACTTTCTTGGGTAAAGAGAAAAGAAGAAAAAAACCTGTTCTGAATTCTTTAAGATTATCTTGGAGACTTTTTTTTTTAAATTGTCCTGTAAAATAATTTCTGTAGGAATGCTTGAAATGCTAGGTACGTGGAGTAAAAGCATAATAGAGTTATCATATGCATTTGATTTCTTACTGCAGTACTACATTAAAAGTTCATGTAGACCAAAATATAATTCCATCATTGCGGTCTGCTGTAGATAAACCTAAATAGTTTTCTGAAACTGCTTCACTATTGATTTTATTTATTAAAAAAAAAAGGCACAACAAAAAAAACCAAACAAAAACAAAAATCCCAACACCCCCTTCACAAACTAGTCTGCTAACTTGTCTTAATGTGTTACTTTTTCTTTCATAGCAGAATGAAAGTTTGAGTATATCTATGTGTACCTAGAGATTAACTTGCAGCATTGTTGTATGAGGATTTTATAGGTCTGCATTTTCAGGTGTTCTGAACGTTACATTTTATGACTTTACTGAAAGGTGAAATATGCTGTGGTGTGACTTTTGTATTACAAAGAGTATAGAATACCATGAAAGAAGAAGTGATTTCACACTATTTTAGAAGTGTATTTGTGGAAATACAAAGTTGGTGTGTCTGTCCGTTTTAAAAAGATGAGCCGTGTATAGGAAGTCCTGTTGAAGTTTATTCAATTAAAGCATATGTTATGCTGCGTAACCAAACTTTCTTTTATAACTTTAAGAGGTTAAATTGGTTGTCAGTGTCATTGTAATAACAACAACTTCTATTCACAGCGTGTTAGAACAGCACAAACTGACAAAAGAACAGTGGGAAGAAAGAATACAGAACTGGCATGAAGAGCATCGGGGAATGTTAAGGTAATTAAGTTAAAAATATTCTAAGACCTTTAAGGTTTTTTTTATTATTATTAGGATGTATTTTGGGAGGCGGCATAATTGTTTGGAAACTACTTTCTTTTATTCCGACCAGGGTAGGTGGTTATCAGGAACTTCGTGAAAGCTTCAGTGAGGGCTGAGTTTGTAGTTAGGTTGTTGGCTTATCTACATGATTTCTGGCAAAGTTATCAACCACCTTTCTCCACAGTTGCCTGCCTAAGGTATATTTAGTGTTTCCTTAGCTCTCAGGGTGAAAAGACGAAGTGCAGTGATTGAATCGTAGAATGCTTTGGGTTGGGAGGGACTTTTAGAGGTCGTCTAGCCAAACCCCCCTGCAATGAGCAGGGACATCTACCACTAGACCAGGTTGCTCAGAGGCCCCTCCAACTTGACCTTGAATGTTTCCAGGGATGGGGCCTCCACTGACTCTCAGGACAACCCGTTCCAGATTGGACTGTACTTAGGTATTTGGATGTAGATCGCTACAAGTATCTGAGTCAATGTACATGTGAATTTCAAAGAGATTTAATTGCTAACCAAATTTTATGCTAAGTAGTTATTCTGCAGTTCCCTTATTCTCACAACGTACTTTTGATTTGTCTACACTATGCTATTATTTTCTTCTTTCATCAGGGAAGATTCTATGATGGAATACCTTAAGATAGCACAAGACTTGGAAATGTATGGAGTCAACTATTTTGAAATAAAGAATAAAAAAGGAACCGAGTTGTGGCTAGGAGTTGATGCTTTGGGTCTGAATATTTATGAGCATGATGATAGGTAAGTGGCTAATACTCATATTGTAGTTCTGTCCTAGGAGATCCTATCTGAGATTATACAAACCCCACCTTATTGTGTGTTCAATAACATCTGGCAAAACAGATGTAAAAGAAAAAGAGGGATAGCCGTTAACTGCTGGAATATTTGAATTTTAAGTATTAAATAGGGATGCAGAAGAAGGGAAAGGAAGAGCAGTTCTGTGGAAGGTTAAATTTATGTTGCTTAACATGGACGTATGATAGCTAGACCATCTTTACATGGTTTCTTTATGTACTGTTCACTCCCTCAAGACTTGCCCTTCAGTCAGGATGAAATGACATTGAGAAGCTGAGCACCATATTTAATGAGAAATGTTTTACCATGAGGAGTGACTAGTATTGTGGCTGTTGGAGCATGAAAAACTTCGGTATCTGAAAGTGAAACTTTTTAGACATCAAAGAAAATAGATGAGTCTTGCGTCCTGATATAGAGATCAGAGATTCTGTCCTATATGAAGAGGGATAAAGCTGAAATGTACAAACTTTGTAGAATCTGAAGAACAGACTACTTCTTTTATTTCTTTCCAAACGCTAGTTAGTAGTGTCTGATGTCAACAGTGATTTGAAGTAAAATGTGTTGTGTCAAACACCAGATAACAGCTGTCAGCTGAATCGAAACTTAATGCTGTTCAATGTATATACTCTGTAACATAATTCTGTAAGCCTTAATTGCCATTAGATGGCAATATAACTCCTGAAAGAAGAAAATATTCAGAGAATGTTCAGCTCAGATTGAACGATCAATCAATTTTTGGTATTGTTTAACTCCTGCTTGCAATTAAGATCATGTAAATTGAAAAAAATTTCTGTGCTCACAGAGGAAAAAAACTTCCAGTTATGCGGTTGGTACATGACATTGTAATGGTTTCTGAACTGAATTTATTTTAGTAAGATGCAAGGGACATAAATTTAACTTGAACTTTGGAAATGTAAGAGCATGGATCTTCTCAGTTAAACAGAAGTACAACTTTGTTGAAGAATAATTTAATTTCAGTCTTTGAAATGTCAGACTTTTCTCAAATTTAAATAGTTATTCTTTTCACTGAAAGTAAAATTGTCAATAGCTTATAAAGAACCAGCACGTGATTGTGCTGTTTAGCATCTATTTAACGATAGTAGAAGTCACAAATTAGCATCTATTTAATGGTAGTAGAAGAAGTCACAAATTGAAATTTCTAAATTCCTTCTGTTACAGTGCCATGTAACATATTCATTATGTAATTTATTTATTTGATGGAATAATGTGTATAAAAAAAAATTGTCTACCAAAATATGCTTGAACTGTTGTTGTTTTATAAATGTAATGAAGTGTGATAGTGAAAATGGTACGGAGTTAAGACTTACTGGACATATATATATAAAATGCACATCTTTGCTGCTTCTAATGAGAACTTTTCCTCTTTGAAGGCTGACACCCAAGATTGGTTTTCCGTGGAGTGAAATAAGAAACATCTCTTTTAACGACAAAAAATTTGTCATAAAGCCAATTGACAAAAAGGCCCCTGTAAGTAGTGTGTAGAGTAGTATGCCTTTGTGTATGAAGAGATTTAACCCTGCAGGGACTTGCTTTGTCATTATGGCCTGAGTAAATATTTTGTGACATTTATGGTTCTTATTGGTTGAATAGTTAGTAATCAAAAGGATATTTTGATTTTCAAGTACGGTATGTTTATTTTGTGTATTCATTCTGGTTGATACTGTTAAGTTTTTTTTTTTAAGTCAACTGATATCTTGTGATATGTTGAAAAGCCATAGTGTCTTTTTTGTATTACAGTTGCACATTTTATGAGACTTTCTAAGTCAAAACTTTTTCTGAAATAGAGTAGGGGATAGTCTCATTTTTCTAGAAGCTTGAGTAAATAATTTTGTGTAAGCTAGCAAACCTCTACATGGAGGAACTGAGTTGTAATTTTGAATTTATCTTGCATGTTCCTTACAGTAACTAGATTTACAGCTTATGGTGTTGGATTGCTCAGAGGATGAATGTCAAAATATTTGTAAACTTAAATTTAACAAATGCAAGCATGCAGTGATGCTTTGAGTCTTATCGCAACTGTATTTTTAGGTTAATGGATATGCTGCAATTATTTTTGCTAGGATTTTGTGTTTTATGCACCCCGTCTGAGAATTAACAAGAGAATTTTGGCACTGTGTATGGGAAATCATGAATTGTACATGAGGAGGAGGAAACCTGATACAATTGAAGTGCAACAGATGAAGGCCCAAGCTAGAGAGGAGAAACATCAGAAACAATTGGAAAGGTAATTAACAAATTTCCATGAAATAGAAAAAACTTCCTCTACCCTTTTAAAAAACCCTAAGTCATAGAATATCAGACATCTTAGCATTCTAGAAAAGAAAGCTGCTTTTCTTTCTGTAAGATGTAAGCAGATGTGTGGATTGGCATGGCTCACCTGTCTTAATAGAAAGCTGTATCTCTCTTGAGCTTTCAGCATAGTAATAGTAGCCGTATTGTTGTTTCTCATTGTTTTTTGTGAAACAGTCTTAACTCCGTGTTGCTTGATTCTTAGGGACTTTTATACTCTACAAATGAACCTTTAAAGCAAACTCAGTGAAGAGTGTCATGACTTACCTTTTGTATATTTAGAAAATAACGTAGCCATTTCTAGTCCAGGTGAAACATCAGCCATGTCTAAAATGCAAGTATAATTGTGGATATACTTGGTTGAACTGTAACCAAGGGTGGTAATCAGTTCTGTTCATAAATTGTTTTTTTTTGTACAGTATTTTGAAACAGAAGCTTGGTGGTTCTTGCGTTGTAAACTGAATTTGAAACGTTTGAAATTATGTGCTTCTCTGCTAGTTGAGTAAACTGAAAAATAGGCTACCAGCATCCTTAGAGTAGAATTTAATTTGTGTGAGGTTAAAAACCCATTTTACTGTTTCTTTCAGGGCACAATTAGAAAATGAGAAGAAGAAAAGGGAGATAGCAGAAAAGGAAAAGGAAAGAATAGAGCGTGAAAAGGAAGAATTAATGGAACGCTTAAGACAAATTGAGGAACAAACAATGAAAGCTCAGAAAGGTGAGCTCTTACTAGTGGTGTATTTCTTATATCTGATGACGATGTTTAGTTCAGTTCCACAATTCTCTTGGTATGTGTGGGTTGGTTTTCTTCGTTGTGGTTTTTTTTTTTTTTTTTAATTTATTTTACTGCTAATAACAAGAATTTAGTGATGTATTATTTGAGAGATTCTTTTTCAATGTTAAGAGTTATAAGATGGTGTGTGTGCATATGTGTATATATTTGTAATAGAAACCCAATTCCTAATATAGCAAAAGTTTCAATTTTCTTTAATAAAAAGGAAATTAATGCATACACAGTTCAACTCAGAATTCTGACATGCTTAAAGTTCTGAAAATCCAGAGTTGGAGGGAGCAGGGCAATTGGAGAGGAAGATCCAAAGTAATTCCTCTAGGATTTTGTTGAATTCAGCTGTTCATTTGGAAATTTCTTGTTCCTTCATTTTCATATTCCCTTGTGAGATTAGAGAATTTTAAAATTAAAATCTTGTCAGATTTTAGTGAATGAACATAGTTTCACCAATCACAGTTCTTTGTGTTGAACCACCCTGTAGAGTCCCTGCCTCCACTACTTCCCAGTCCCTCCTCTCCGTGTTTTATTTTTTTGCTTCAGGTTTGGTTCACATTCATACAAGTTCTGTTCCTCTCTTCATAGCTGTTGGCTTGCGGCACGATAGATAGAATCACTGGCTAAATCTATGGAAGTAAATTACATATGCCTGGCACTGTTCTCTAGCGCTACCCCCGTATTTTTCAGTCAGGTTGGACACATCCAGGCAGGTAACGCATGAACTGTGCCTTGGAATTGTTTAAGGGAGAGCTGTTTAGCCCAGGACAAAACACTGTTGGGGTGATTCTGAAGGTTTAACAATGCACATTTTCTCGTAGCTTCTGTAAGCAGTATAGCCCAACTTCTGATGCAATACATTATGTTCATATGTTGCTGGTCTTTTTAGCCTTCTATTCGCATATGGAAAAGTGTTTCTATAAATGGTGTCTGTGTTCTGTAATTGACTTTCTCCATCTTCGTGGGAAGATTTTGAGTAGTGTGTTTAAATATTTATGCATTTTATTTAATTTTCTAAGTACTGTGTTTGTACAACTCCACCTACTTGTAATGCTGTTCATTTCATTTTGTAACTGAAGCAATAGGGCTGGGAAACCAACTCAAGAATATTGATTCCATGAGACCTACTTAAAACTACAAGTGCAGATTAAGCATGTGTCAGCATACCCGAGGAGATGCTTTTTTAGTGTTAAAGCATATGGTGAAGGGGAAATAGATCGTTCCAATAACTGAGCAGTTGTTGAGGTTTCCTGGTGGAGGAATCTGTGGCAGCTATGCCTAGACAAAAACGTGGTGGAAAACTTATCACTGGAATCAGCAAGGAGCTTCAGAAAGACTTTTTTCATAGTCCTTTTATTTTGCACATCAGAGGATTGTGTTTTGCCTGTGCAAATCTTACCTTGCAGTATTGGTGGGTTATTACTTCTTCCTATGATTTTATGATTATTTCACTCGGAGTTCCACCCTTTAGGTTGCAGTATTTTGCTAACCAGGGAGCTAGACACCTATTATCCCTCCCTTGATTTAAACTTTTCCCATTTGTACCTTTTTGGATCTGTTCTACGGAGAATTTTTCTGACCCTTTCAATGGGTCTTAGGTCATTTTGCTGGGTGCACATGCTTACATTGTCTGTTGCAGTTAAGGAATCTGTCAGGCACGTCAGCAGAGCAGAGCTGGAGGTTTTTTTGCTTTTTTTTACTGTGAGAGGATGATTTAATGTATATAAAATCTCAATAGTAAGAGTGAGAGTATATGTGCATGTATATGTACATATATTTGAGTGTTTAATTTTGTCAGTGGGGTGATAATTTTCTGAAACTCTGGGCTATCAGAACTGTTGGATGAGATGAAGTATATCCAAAGTATGTCTTAAAGGGGGGGGG
>Ga0065711_1031426_pt1 | contig 29722 bp, 15 predicted proteins | sample Hoacrofraction12_FD_59098 | JGI IMG/M metagenome (GOLD analysis project Ga0065711, IMG submission 59098) | Hoatzin crop microbial communities from Cojedes, Venezuela - Epithelial fraction 12 v2 (version 2) | ecosystem: Host-associated > Birds > Digestive system > Esophagus > Crop | place... | reverse complement strand
GACCCGCGGCGGGGACCGGCCGCCGTTGGGAGCGATGACCGAGCACACCGGCGTCCGGCCGAGGGGCGAAACAGAAAACGCTGTCTCGTTCCGCCGGCAGCCTGAAAAACCACCACGAACTTCTCCAAAACTCAGCTGTAGCAGCTCCTCGGGTCCGCCGCAGGCTGGGCTGGAAGAAAACAAAGAACGAGCAAGGTTATCTTTCAATTTTTCTTTTGTCTTTTTTTTTTTTTCTCCCCAAGAATGATTTACCAGCGTGTTGAAAAGTGAAATAAAATCCCGTAGGTCAGCAAAACAGGAAACACGAATGCATGGACAGAACACCCAGAGGATGCAGCTGAAAAGCTCCACAAGAACCAGAGTCCAGGTGTCGTAGGTGTGCTGCCAGACCACCCAGACGAGCTCGGGTGACGGAGATTTCAAAGGCTGAATTTCAAAAGCAAAGCAATTAAGTTTTCCATATAAAGTGTTGAAGACAGTGGAACAAGTTTGGGGAACAGTGGTACTAGGTACAAGATGCAAGATGCCTCAAGGGATCTCTGTATATTTTCTTGAAGTCCACAAACAAGGCCCAGCTGTGGGCTGGAGCAGACTGGGGAGCTAGCAAGGATTTCCAGCAGGGTGTCCAAACGCCTGAAAATGGCTGAGTGCAGCTCACGACCCGTGGGTTTAAGAGAAGACCCTGAATCACGTCCAGGAAAGGAAACTCCGACAGCAGGACTTACAGATCTGTGGCCCTGATGTAAAGGTGTGCCACCACCTGGATCCAGTAGAAGACTCAGTCCATAGAAGCAGTCAGAGCATAATCTGTCACATTTCTAAAGGAGTCCCAGATGTCCCTGGGCATCTGCAGAGCTCTGAAAAGTGGAGAGCAAGAGTTGCTTGTCTTCTTTGAATTGTATCATCAGTGATTAAAACAATGTTGTGTAGATACTCATACTAAGACCAGCCTCTTAAAATATCGTAGGGTTAGGCAGTAAAGAATTCCTTCAAGTTCTATTAAAAAGTTGGTAAATGTTTTCTTCCTTTCCCCAACTTATTTAAAGGTGTTTTAAAAAGAAAAAAAAAATCCACAGAACAACCTTTTTCCCTATGAAAAGTTTATGCAAGAAAGAAAGATCTTTAATGTTTAATTTACATTGTCTTGGGTTTGGGGATTTTTTTGGTTGGAAATTTGGATTCCAAAAGTTTATGTAAAATGAGCTATTTCTGTTTGGAAGTGCTATCACAGAGGCTCAAGAGAATGTACTGTTAGCACCTCATGTTTCCATTTTCCTCTGTAGGGTAAGTACTTTGATCTTGTATCTTTCTTCCTGGGGAGGAGAAACGGTGCACAGAGCCCACATCTGTCTTGGCCTCCCTCCTTTCCTCCCTATTTCTTCTTTTCATTATCAAGTATTCTGCTGGGCTTAAAATTCACCTTCCCCTATCAAAGCATTAGTGGAAATACAACAAAATTTAGTTTTGTAAATGCATAATAGAGTCTAGCAGTCTAGTAAAATACAATCGTCTCACCTATGATGTGAATAATTTGGGAAAATAAAGTGCTGAATTACCCTTAGTAGGCTGCTGTGCAATATTAGATTGAGGAGGCATAGCACAAACTCATCAGTTCTGCTCTGAAAGAACTGATATGAAGAAGGGTTGGAGTAGAATAAATACACTGTGCTTTATGAGAAGAAAAAACAAAGACAAGTTGTTAGTATAATTTGAAATAAGTCACAGTTTTATGCATCCTTGTTCCTGCTGATAAGAGGAATATGTACAAAATCTACCTTGGAATGTGTTAGCAGGAAAGGACCGTCTCTCTTGTTACATATTCATCAAGAGAAAAAATAAAAGCTGGTTACAGCCTCTCTACAGCTGTAAACTTGCTGTTAGCCACATGTTTTGAAATATCTTTGTGTACAGGTCAAGAAAGTTGGGGGGGGGTGTGGTGTAAAATGGAGCAAGAAGGAAACTTCAGGCCTGCCGCTGAAGTGCATGTCCCCATGCGAAGGGCTGTGAGTCATGTTAGCCAGTTAGCCTTCATGCTCAGCAACTGATTTTGTGCTTTGGGCAGATTTGACTCCTAGACTACGTCTCTACTGCAAAATTAAGCACGGCTGCGAGATAGAGCTCCAGTACTGAGGCCAGCTGGTGTTATGAGAGCCTATGTCCGTCCTCTTGGCATCCAGAACATGGAGCCTACACCAAACTGGTGGCTGAATTGTCCCTGGCCCAGGCCAACTTCCAGATCAGCTCTGGAATTTTTTTGAGAGTGGTAAGTGGCCTGGGCCAGGGATGAATCCATCAATTTTTCAGTAGGATCAGAGGAATATCTGGGAAAGTTTCCTTGGGCAGCATTAAATACTGGCCTGTACATAGCCCTGTAGACTCCAGACCAGTGCAGCTACGCGCCCGTGTAGGTAGCTGCTGGTTGATGGCTGGATTGTGTCTGGGAGTGTGAAGTGGCACAGACTGTAGTGGATGGTGACTCTGGACAGTAAATCAAACTTTTGTCACGGGTATCGAATACAGACAGCAGGCTTCACTCTATTTTTTTATATATTCCTTAATCTCATCGTTGCTGAGCACTTTCTACCGTGTGCTTGAACCTAAAAACAGAGCAGTAATAGAAGAATACTAGTTTGTCATGTAAGTGTACGTGGGACAGCCAAAGCAGTAATTTGAGAGACATCTCAAGGAACACCTAGGTTTATTCAATAAAAAAAAATGTAGGGAAAAGATCACGTTGTTTGAAAAGAGGTTTAAAAGGATTTAAATTCTTCGTAGAAGAACAGGGAAAGAGAGAGTAATAATAAATGTAAAACTAAAACATGGAGACATCTGGCTTTTCTGAATGAACTGGAGTTTTGGAAGCTCATTCTCAATTTGTTGACACAGTAAAATGTGTTTTCTCTGGAAATTCCAGCATTTACATGGTCACTACTTGCATTGTTTTTCTGTATTTTATTTCTTTCTCAAAGGATTATCATTAAGTAGTTAAAGTCCAAATTGTTAACCTGCTTTGTAATAATGTAGCAATTTTTAAATATGTAGTGAAGAGTGTATTATAAAAAGCGAGATCCAAGTCACATGCTCATTCTTCACACAATGTTGTTGGAGAAAAAACCCTCCACACCCCTAGAAAATAAAAGCAGTATTGCTTTATGAATGCCAATGTTTTGGCACTCATTTTACATTGCTTCCTTTCTTATTTGTTTTGGTTTGGCCTGGATAAATGCCAGGTGCCCACCAGAACCGCTCTATCACTCCCCCTCCTCAGCTGGACAGGGGAGAGGAAAGGTGATGAGAGGCTCAAGGGTCGAGACAAGGGCAGGGAGAGATCACTCACCAATTACTGTCATGGACAAAACAGACTGAACTTGGGGAGAAAAGGGAGTTTAATTCATCACCAATCAAATCAGAGTAGAATGGTGAGAAATAAATCCAGATCTTTAAACACCTTCCCCCCACCTCTCCCTTCTTCCCAGGCTCAGCTTCACTCCCATTTCTCTCCCTCCTCCCCCCAAGCGGCACAGGGGGACGGAGAACGGGGGTTACGATCAGTTCATCACACGTTGGCTCTGCCGCTCCTTGTCCTTCAGGGGCAAGACTCCTCACACTCTTCCCCTGCTCCAGCATGAAAGTTCTTCTCATGGGAGACAGTTTCTGCAAACTTCTCCAACCTGAGTGCTTCCTACGGGGTGCAGTCCTTCAGGAACAGGCTGCTCCAGCGTGGGTCCTCCACAGGGTCACAGCTTCCTTCAGGCATCCACCTGCTCTGGTGTGGGGTCCCTTCCATGGGCTACAGGTGGATATCTGCTCCACCGTGGGCCTCCATGGGCTGCAGGGGGACAACCTGCCTCACCATGGTCTTCATCATGAGTTGTAAGTGAAGACTCTCTGCTCTGACATTTTGAGCACCTCCTCCCCCTTCCTTCTTCACTGACCCTGGTGTCTGCAGAGTTGTTTCTTTCACATCATCTCACTCCTCTCTCCCCACTGCCGTTTCACCATCGAGTATTTTTTCTTCCCTTTCTTAACTATGCTATCCCACAGGCGCTACCACCGTCGCTGATTGGCTGGGCCTTGGCCAGCGGAGGGTCCGTCTTAGAGCCGTCTGGTACTGGCTCTATCAGACGTGGGGGAAGCTTCTCGCAGCTTCTCACAGAAGCCACCCCTATAGCTCCCCTGCTACCAAAACCTTGCCACGCAAACCCATAACATTATTGTAACCTACAATTTTACAGAAAGACATATTGACCTATGTAAGAAGAATATTTACAAATTTTATTCTAAGAAATGTGCTTTTCATGTGATAAATGTAGTTTGATTTTATTTGTTTGTTCAAAGAAAAAGAATATAGGACAGAAACGTTACTTTCAAGTATGAAGCACCAAGTTAAGACACTCTTATATGTGGATATTCATCAGTTCCTCTTATTTCCAGTTTGGAGCCTGGGAAAATATTATGTGACACTACAGAGAAATGAAAACAAAAAAATCTTAGTTTTTAATTGTAGTTCCTTTGGGATTATTTGAAATGTATCACACATTAATTTATAATCTTGACTAATTTTATGGCTAAAATTTTGGAAATTATTTAAAAACACTTTGGGGAATAATGTACAGATCCCCCTATACTGACTCAGCCTGCATTTGACCTGTCATTTAGACTAACACTACACATACTCAGTAGATTAAATTAGGGAAAGCTGGCATCTTTCCTGTAGACAGTGGTCTGCCTAACGCACAGCCACTTACATTTTATTACACTGACATTTTCTGGCCATAAATCCGAAATTCACCTTCTTTTATTTCATCTTGTTAATTCTAATTCCCATGAACAACCCATAATAATACAGCACATAGAAAAAGTGCTTGACTTGAAGCACTCTAATTCTGAAAGTTAATAAAAGCTGCTTCTTCTGTGTCTTTGCAGATTTTAAATATTTTATTCACCTGCCATTACCCTTTTTTATACAAAGGAATCTTTCCCATTTTGTTTCCACTTATTTCATGGCTGAAATTTATAAAAAATGCTAGTTAGCAAATCAAAACATGTCCAACAGTGAAAGCCAGTTTGAGAACTGGTTGCAATGAGCTAGGTTGTGTTGGTGGCATGGCACTGGTGCATATGCTGACGGAGACTGAAAATGGACTGCGTGCGCTCTACAGAATATCCCCACTGCCTTTCTGTAGAAAGCTCAGATAAAAGGTCCTCTTGGTTCTCATGAGTATCATCTTACTCACAGAGCCAGGAAAAGCAGCTGGACAGATGGGTTCTTCACAGCTCATTGAGGTAGACAATAGTAAGGGTGAGCTGGCAACAAGTGGTTCCAGGGGCCCTTTGCTTTCAAAGATTTGTGGCCATTTGCAGATATTCTAATCGGTCTGAAGAGGCTGCCCACACTATTAAAGAATGTGTTTAATTTATGCTTAATTTAGTACACAGTTCTGTCATCACTAATATTTAATTAGCTGAAAGAACAGATTTAGGCTAATTCAGGAGCAGGTGTATGTTCATTTCAAATTAGCAATATTACACAGTGGTGACATTTTTGTTTGTTTGCTGCCTTGCACTCTGGGCATTACGCCTAGTATCACTAGCCTGGATGGGCATCCAACCTGCGTCTTGCCTGTCCTGCACCACAGAAATTGTTAGTTCAGAAACATCCTGGTGTTTCTGGAGGCAGCTTCCAGAGCAGGCTGCTGTAGATGTGTAACTTCCCCTTTCCAAGATCAGCCAGTTGCTATCGAAAATTTCCTCAGAGAGGCACCTCGCACCATCATTAGCATCTCCATTGTGCGAGAGCAAGAGAGCAAAGCAGTGCTCAAGCTGCTCTTGAGCAGCTGTAGCAGCAGTGGGAAGGCAGTCCTGTTCCTGGTCATGGCCATACAGCAGTGCAAGTCATCCCTGTTCCAAGTGCAACTTTCATTTTCCTCTGGGGCAGCACAGAGCATCAGGCAAGGTGTGGACATTGAGTTAATGAAGTCAGAGCTGCTAGCATTGATGGAAACAATGGTACTAATTAAAGTTATCAACACCCTCCCCTTGTTGCACAGGGTTTGTGAGAAGTAGTTCTTATCTGGGACAGCAGACGGTTATCACCAGAGTACCACCCAGCATCAAGAAGAAGGTTGCCTTGGTTATATGAAACCTGGGAACACCTAACTTTTGCTGGCCCATTGCCCATCACAGAATCATAAATGGTCTGGGTTGGACGGGACCTTACAGATCATCTAGTTCCAACCCAGTCAGCCTGGCCTTTGGACGGTGACAGCTACCTGTGTGAGTTACGGGGTGACGCCTGCCACCCATAAAGTTCTCAGCCTGGACCCTCTGTGGGCACAGAGGATGTGTTGGCAGGCTGTGCTACCTGGAATGGCAACACAGTAGGGTGATCTCTTTATTCTCTGTCTCCTGACCTGGCACAATCTTCTATCAGCAGGAATGCCAAGAGGAGCCATCATGGATCATGACAGATACTTCACTGCTGTCAGCTCAGGCTGGCTGGTCTGGTAAGGAGTAAGACACTCGCATCTTCCATGTCTCCTGCCCGTCTGATGCTGTGCAGCCATGCCACGTACAAACCTGCTGCGGAGCCCATTTGGAGCAGTAGAGTTGCTGCATCACCCTGATACTGGATGAGCCTGCTTACCTCTGCTTGTGTTCAGCAGCAACCTAGCTGTTGCTAGAACCTCTTGCGTTCCCACCTCAGACAGGGCTTCCAAATGGCTGTGCAATGTGCCTAAAATGATGCTGGAGGGCTGCTAAGCTGCCCTCTGAGCCAGGCTCCTGTCTGCGTGCTGCGTCCTTCGCAAAAACTTGGAGAGCCAAAAGAGCAGATGGTGGCAGGGCAGGAGTGCAACAAGTGGAACTACAGCCAGTGCCTCCACCAGCTGCAGCTCACTCGTTTCCTGTGCAAACTGGGAGGGTCACATTGTCAGGGACAACCTGACTAATTGTTTTCTGCCGAGTGGTTGACAGCTGTTTGCTGTAACTTGAAATCGTGCACATGTCAGGCACGAGCAGTAAATCAGCTTTTCTCTGACTTTCCTGTTCCCAGTTGCTGCTTCCCCCTGAAGCCCTTTGTATCCCATTCTTGGAGCCAAGCCCTACCGGCTTTGAAATCCCAGCTGCGCCACCCCATCGGCTGCAGGCCTGCAACTCTTTGCCCCAGGCTTTGAAATGCTTGAAATTTCAGCTCCTAACATCTCTGATGCCATCCAGTCCTGCTGTGAAAGCCCCCAAATAATGCTCTCAGCTGGAAACAAATTAAAAGTAGCAAGTAACTGAAAAATAAAGGCAAAAATAAAATCAAATCTTGAACAAAACTGTCTGTGGCAGCTATTTCCAGACGTACTTGAATTGAAGATGTGGAAAATGGGCTCTGCCCGAGATCTTGGTCGGGATCAGGTTTTAGCCAGAGTCTCACACAGGGTCTCCTGAAGGCAATGCCTGCTCTGTTATGACTTGCTCCTTAACAGCCGCTGAGCCTTGGGTGAATTATCTGGTGTGGAGGTGTTTAGGATAGGTTATGAAGGGGTCAGAAAGGCTAAGCCTGAGGTAGCAGGAGCTTCTGATAGAGTAGGAATTACTGATGCTTGTTACACCCGCTATGAACCTCCTCAGAGTCTATACAAGCACTTGTGAGCTTAGCAGCAGCTGTGTTTGTCACCTGGCTCCACTTTCTGGATGTCAATGTCCTAGGATACTTTATTTGGTCAGGAATAGAGTTTGTTCTTTCTTATCATCACAACCGCCTCTTTCCTGCATCCACACGTTTGCTGCCACAGAGCTGCCCAGCCTCTTGGCTGTCGTGCGCACCCTGAGCTTTGTCCTCTGAAAGTGTGTGTATGTCCCCGCTCAGGATATGGTCCACCACCATAATGACAGTAAACCTGTCAATGCCATCTCACCCATCCTTTCCTTTCCACTGTTGCCCTTAACCACCTAACCAACTTTCAGGACTTCTCAGACATCTCTTTTGCCCTTGACCTTCCCAAATCCTTTTGAAGTCCCCACTAAAGCATCTGCGGGAAATGGTGAACTGTGTCTTGCTATGTATTGCCCACAAAGTTCTGCAGCATGGTGCAGGATAAGGGGTGGCTTCTGAGGAACTTCAGCTATGTTTATGGCTTGCATAGATTTATGGCCTGACTTCAGTTAGCTTGGCTGTGAGTCAGTGACTGTGCTGTACTGGCAGCCGGTGCGTGCGAACGCTGAGGCAAAAGCAAGGGTTAAGGAAAAGATCTGATGAAGAGATCGGATGCAAGGCAGGAATCTAGGATAAGATCTGTGATGAAGAAGCCTAACTGGTGAGACTCCATTACAGATGACCAGCACATGTAAGACTGCAAGCTTTGAGGTGACATCCAAGGATCATTATCTTTGAATAGAATGAGCAGAGCAGAGGCAAGAGGGCATTGGGGCAGACTCTTGGGATAGCGCTAGCTGTGAGAGAGTCACTTATACTATAGCAAAGACAGCTTAAAACTAGTTGATGTGAATTTAATCCATCAAAATTTTCTACTATATATATCAGGGCAGTGTTTTGTATTAGACAGCCACAGCAATTTTGGTCCAGTAGTATTTAAAATGGGGTTTACTCTTGTATTGGACCACAGCCTTAGAGGCAAATATGCCAGTATAAAGACAACTCAAATGTCAAGAGCAATTTAAGACTGACCTCTGGGCGGATCAGGCTAATCTTGTAGATGGCATGCATATTAAGGGTTGTCTGATTAACTAAGTGAATTTTCATCCGTATGAAGTAAAATGAGAAGCATACGGACTTTTTTTTCTGTGGTCTGTACTGTAACATAAAATTTTATTAAACAGCTTCCATGAACAAGTCAAACAGTTCACACTACTAACACGAGGTTATTAGTGCAACCTGCAACTATGTTGCACACTTGTGCACACACTGCTGTCACCAAGGCAGCCTTCTTGCTCATCAGGGGTTAAATTTAAGCGAGCTGGTATTCACAATTAAATCAAATTTGCTCACAAAAAGAAACATAGAGGTGCACTGTGTAGTCCCCCAATGCATAGAAATGCATACGTGACATTCGGCATGCAAATTGCCTTATGATAAGTGTGGCTGGTTTGTTATTTGTGTGTATATATCAGCGTTTCTTCAGGTGCAGCTGTGAGGGTGCTTGTGAAACGTGCAAGCTCAGAGATAAACTGAATGAACCCTATCTTTAACGTTCTTAACTATATATGTGATATGCAGCAGATTCTAATCTAATTCTAATCTACTACCTAAATTACTGTAGAGACAGTTATTCCAACCTTGCTATTTGTGCTAAATAAGGATGGTGAAAGTAGAGAGAAAAACATATTATTTTAGGCCTGAGAAATCAAAAGGACGATACGTCTTTTCCAAGTCCTTCACCTCCCAGGAAGGCCACTAAATAGGGAGCTACAAGGAGCGTGGAGGGTATCAGAACCATCTGGAAGAAGTGTAGACGCTAAGCAACTCCCAGCACCTTGGGTATCATCACCAAAAGAGCTCAACTGGATTCGATCTCTTTCAGGCTCTTAAATGGGCTCAACCAGGACATAGCTGGCCAGACCCGACTCTGCATGTTCTCCTACTTCTCTGACTTCTGATTTCCTTTTCACTTTGACATTTAGACTTAATAAGAGTATACAAACCTATGAAGATTTTAGCTCTTTCTGTAACTTTTCTAATGCTTTTTAGTGATAACATTATTATTTCAGCATAAATCACAGTTTTGAACAACAGATGACACTTATTTAGATGATAAGGCAGATTGATTAGTCACAAAAAAAGATTTAAGAGTGGAAAAACCCCACCCACAGGAGAGATAGGTATATACTTCATAATTTGAAGGTATAACTGGAAATGTAAAATATCTACTTGACCATGTAATATACTAAATAAGAGAAAATTATCAGACAATCCCTAAAACCATATACCAGATTAGATTTGTAGACAATTACACAAATGTTTTCTCTGAAAAGGCAAACGTGCTATTTTAGAATGTGTAATATGCACACATTTTAAAACACGGTAGCTGTTGTCCCATTGCTTGGTGACATCGTTACTCAAAATGCTGCTCTGCTTTGCCATCACCTCTGCACGACTGTAGTGCGTCGTCAGGGACTGACATTACCAGGCCTCCAAAGTATCTGCCTGCCCTGATGTGTCAAATCAATGCCTGTCAGCTATGGTGATGGGGTCATTGAGCAGCAGCCCGTTGATTTGTCAAGCTCATGATCAGAGGAACAGTTCACAGCAGTCCCAAAGCAGTTGAAGAAATTTCTATTAGTGACAGCTACAACCCTGACGACCATTTTGAGTAAAAACTGCCAAAAAAAAACTATCCAAGCAACACTGGCCCCAGAATCAGACCATGATTTTGATTCATATGCACACTTTCCTCCTTGCAGTTTTTTGTCATGATCTCCCATACCAGGTTGTCTTTGGACTGGAAGAAGTTACTTTAGCTCCCAGCTGCTCTGCAGGTAGTGGCTGGAAGAAATCTATTGAACAATAAGAAAACTGAGAGTCACACTCACCTTGCTGCACATGAGGTTGAGCCCACCCACCCCAATTGCATCCAGATGCTGTATCCAGTGTTTGCTTAGGACAGCACAGTCTTCCAGTGTGTGCAGCTATTTCACTGCTTGATACCTGAAAGCCGGATTTAGAAATACGACTCAACGTCCAACTTAGTATAATGACGAGAACAGCAAAATCATGATTACAAAAACATAAAAACTTAACAAAGATATTAAGACACATTTGTTCTCATCCAAGTACATCGCCAAGGCAAAGTGTACAAGAAAAAATTTATTGCATAGGTTTAACCTCACCTGCCAAAGCAAAACTTCTGCGCTCCATTTAAAGACTGAATGGCATTTAAAAATCAAAGTAGCAAGTATCTGACAACTGCATGGTAGCTGTAGTCAGTAGTACACTGTTTCTTGAAAGGCAAGTTATGAATAGCAGTTTTGGCAAGAGTCTGCTTTGGGAACCAGCATGGGCTACTTCTTTAAAAAGACAAACCCCAAAAATCTCTGTGAAGGAGTCCCACAGGACTCCCGCTGCTCAAAGAAACTGTCGGGTTGAGTGAAACAGCCAGAGGAAAGAGAGACTCAGTGGTGTAGCTGACTTTTCCACAGAGCAGCCACACTTCGGTGGCATGTGCCAGGAGGGAGTTGACAAGGAGCTCCCAAGACTTCGTGCACCCTCAGATGGACACTATGTGAACGTGATGAGATCAGTGGAGAAGCCAGAGCCCCCAGCTATGGGGAAACATCAGCCAGGTTCCCAGGACCACTTTCCTGGGTGTCACACTCGTGAGAGGCAGCATGTCTGCCACACTGTACTGTGGCAGGACGTGAAGACAAAGGCAGGCAGAGGCAGATGTTCATGAGGCACGGAGATGTCTGCAGGACAGTCTGAGGGTTATCGTTCAGCTGGCTATGCAGGTGACGGGAAGGCTGTGCGGACGAGGGCTGTTCGACCCAGCCTCTGCTCCGGGGTGGTCAGGAAGCACCTGCACAGCATGGCCACAGTGTGGACCTACCTCTGCCAGCAACTGCCGGCAGCCTCCCAGGGCTGAGCGCATCTTCTGGGAACAAACTCCTGTGCAGAGGAGTCATGCAGCGTCTTCCAGAGCCTCATGCAACCACAGGCACTGGCCATGGCTGCTGGGAGGCAACACCACCTCCCCTCCCAAAACGCTGCTGCTCTGTGGCTCCAGTCTCCCGCACTGGGACAGTCCAACCTCAGGAGACCGGGGTGAAGCTGAGCCATGAAAGCAGAGTTGCCTTTGTTTCCTTATCATTCTCCTACTTGGCCTGTAAACAACGATGTGAACCCCGAGGACGGTTTGTGCTGTATTTAAGGAAGGGGATAGTGGTGACCTCCACGTAAGATATCCATGAGTTCTCTGATGGTGACATGTTTTTCTAGGCTGAAGCAGGCTAGAGATGGGCAGCGGGTGGAGAGTTACGCGCACTCTCATGCACAAAGCAGTGTGCTGCTTCTGAACACACTGCCGCGTAGGCTGTGTGAGAGTTACGCTTCTTGACATTATCCAGTAGGTGGATTATGCTGAAATGGGCTTTACAAACACACATAAGGATAAATGTAAAAACTAACAGCAGCATAAGACAAACTCTCTTTCGCTTCTCAGCTTCACTATTTATTTTCTGTGACAATTTAAAAAAAAACTTTTCAATTAACTACTCAGAAAATATTATTTTTGTGAACTGGCCCAACTGTGTCAGTCATCAAAGACAAAGGAAAAGAGGACAACCAACACTGGTGTATTAAGTGTGCTCTGATGTATGAAGAGAAGTAAAGGATTACAGTGATTACACCAGACTATGTGTTGAGAATGTAATAGAAAATCAATACCACAATCACCACCAACAAACACTGAAAGCAGGTTAGTGGGTGAACTACAGAGTCCCCAGCTATTACAGAAATAAAAATACCTTCTGAAACAAAGCAACACTTTCTTTACTGTGGCAGTTTTCCTAGCATATTTTACTAAGGCAACTAAATCGAAGGTTTTAGGAAACAGCTGTATGGGAACAATTAGGAGAGGCAGATAAAGTTCAGGTAATATTTGAAGAAGAAAAGGGAAACAGCAAGTTATTCAGGAAGGCTATCGCAATTAAAAGGAAGAAAAAGAAAAGGCTCCCCACTGTTGGTCTTGAACAGCCTCAAGAGAGGCTGCAGAGCCTGAAGCTGGATGAAAGAAGAGCTCAAGGGCTGAAGAGGGCCATGAAGAAACAGATAGTAAGCTTTACCTTTTGGTCAAGGCTAGAAAGTAGTGTTTGGAGTGGTTCCTGAAATGAAGAGATTAAAGCTTTTTCACCCACACCAGCATTAGTTATCGTAATAGGACATTGAGGTTTGGAGCTGGGGCTTTTTGAGGATAAGTAAACATATATACTTGTCAACCCAGAGACAGTTCCTGCCCCAGAGATTTTGCAGTCTAGACTTCAGGCATGAATCCCGATGTGGAAAGCAGACAGGGAGTGGAAGATATTTTGTTGACAAAACCAGTTGTGAAATAGATGGCACTGGAAGAGGACAGGAGAATTGATGATTGAAAAGTGGAAAAAAAAAGTCTGCCAACAGAAAGAACAAAATACTTGCTGCTAATACACCTGTGATCAGATCAGGAAAAGACTCAAAGAATGAGGGAGTGGGAGAGGTGCAGGTGAGAGGTGTGTAAAAGAACTATGGGGAAATTCTTATGCTGGAGAAAATGTTGACATAAAAAATAAAAGAAACCACAGAGCCTCTTTATTGTTCTGCCTCCAGAGGCTGTATCTGTATGGGGGAGAGAGGAAGAACAGTGCCAGAAATAAACACACATGATAGCAGTTGGACACTGACTTTTCCTCATTTCACTGTCAGATCATGAAGTTATGAGACTTATTTATTGACAGATTTGGTTCCTGGTATCTATTAATGGGGTTTATAGAAACCACCACCACAACTGAAGACCACTGTGCTAAACACAGAACTGACACTAAGTAAAGGGCAATAATAATAAAAAACATAATAAGCGTCAGTGAAAAATTAAATAAAATCCTCCGTACCTCAGTAACACATGACCATTGAATTTTGATCAGCTAACTGCTCCTGAGTGTCACAGCAGGGACAAGTCTTGAAGAGGGATTTTGAGGATGAAGATGAATTTCGGGAGATTGCAGTTATTTCACGTGAAGTCATGACTCTGAAATTCTGTGAGGAATTATCACTGAAAGTTAGGCTTTATTTATGTGTTATCTCTCCACTAATTCCCTTTTACTTGGTCTGTCATCATAAAGCTGTCTGTTTAATTTTTGGTGCTTATATAGGTACACATACACACACACAAACTGTCTCTCAGGCTTGCTGTAAGATTTCTGACTAGGTGTTTATCTACCTGGTATCAGATATTTTTTTCCAAGGTCTTTGGGTAAGATCAGATTGACTTTTGATAGATCTACCACTCTAAGCTCTGTTTGCACTTGCAGATTCAAGAGCAAAAGGAAAGCGTTTCTATTTTTGCCATTTTTTCAACTTTTCCTTCTTTCTCTGTTACCTTTAAATATGCTAACTCTATGACCAGAATTCTTATGTTCTGACTTATTGTTTTGTCTTGTTGGGAGCAGGATTTGTTCGACTTCAGTTTTGCCACTCTTACTGCTATTCTGGTCAGCTGTATCCCTTTATCAGCATCCAAAAGAAAGAAGAGAAATCTCTCAGAAATTCTTCTACTGGCATGCAAGAGCTAAAAAAATGGTTGGGGGGAGATTAGCTTCTAAACTGTGGGTGAGAGAGAGGACTGCTGGCACAGAAATCACCTTTCCAGGCCTTTTCCAGGAAAGCTCTGGTGAAGACTCAACTACGTTCTCCCTCTGATGCTGGTAACTCCTGAAATTCCTCCATGAGGCAAATGGGTCAGCAAAATAACATTGGCTTCTCTAGCCTCTGTCAGGAGGCTTTGCTTTTTTGTTCCTGGCCGCTGGCCGGGAGGAGACCACAATTCATTCGTTTACCTCAGCACCGAGGTGGGTAGTCACCCCAGGAGGCAAATTGTGACTTCCCTCTCCTGATGCGGGAGAGGATCCCAGCATAGAGGAGTGCCCGGACAGGACTCCACTGCCACTTTCTTCCCTACTTCACTATTTATGTTATAGGGAAAAAAAAAGTAGAAGTTAAACTGCACGACAGTTACAGGATGTCCTGTTGCATTTATCTAGCGATGCAGGCGAATGACTCACCCAAAATATTTGATGATCGGAAACTATTATGTTTTTCTTTCTTTCTCACATTTCTTCCTGAAAATATCAAGTATTCAAACTCCGAAACGTGGTTAAAGGCGACATCTTAAAGCTATATGAATTCAAGGAAAGAATAAGGAAACTGAGTCTGTCTTTGAAGGCTTACCATAGCCCAGAAAAAATCATGTGACAAAAATGTGCCTGTCCATCTCTAGAAGCTGTGCTACAGGAAAGCAAATGGTATCATCCAGATCACTGGAAAAAGTCCTGCCAAGAGCATTTGCTTTGGCATGAATTATATACTGAGTTTATTATCCTGATCTTTTTTTTTTTTTTAATAAAGAGACATCGATGGATGGTGAAGTCATGCCAGGCACAATTCACACCATCATTAACAACCTGAAACTGTTTGCCAGTTCGTGCTTTACGGAACCCAGTGCAAGGCTACTCACCTGTGGGTGTCCAGGCTGCAGATCACCAACGCATGGCCGGTGCACTGCTGTGGGGACGCTGGGTGCCTGCTTCCTCCCTTTGTCACGTCTCCTCTGGACCAGCCTGGGAGGGGGAAACTGGAATCCCAGTCCCTGCTCCAAGGGCCCTTCCAAATAAACAGAGATCAGTTACAAAGCCTGGTTGGGTATGGCCCCTTATGTACCTGTGCTAAGAAACGATCTGTCCAAAAGAGTCCGTAGGCCAACACAGACCGGGAAAGGAAATAAAATTATCCTCATGTCATGCAGAAAAAAGGAGGAACTCTTACGGTGACTTTCCCAAAGCCATGCGGGATGTCTGTGAGAAAGGGGCCTACTTCCATTGAGTACCATTGTAATGGCCTGAGCACAGAGCATCTAAGGAAGAGCATACGAGCCCTTTATTAAAGGTACAGAGAGAACAAGCCGAGTGCAGGCTGTGACAGTATCCAACACACATTGCTGTAGGCTGACTATCAGCACATGCTTTTGGACCTGTAAAGGAAAAAAAGAAAATCATGAACGTGGCTGACTGGCACGAGAGCAAAGACTGTCACAGGATATTTCACTAGGAACCATTTTTTTGTATGGTTACATCTAAGAACCAGCCAAGAAACATTAGGCATGTTAACCCAGGGTAAAGGGTCAGAATGACCATCGGATGATTTTATTTACCTTCAGGATTTAAGACTGTCTTGCTTCATATTTTCTCAGCAACCACAAAGCTAGAAATTTACATGTGATTTTTTTCATTGTGTTAATGAAGTCAAGATTATCATGTGGTTCCTCGATTACCATCAGCCAGAGAATTAAGAAAACATCAGATCCCATGACATTCATGAGATTGTGAGAGTTGATAGGACTGTCTCTAAGCACACAGAATTATCTCTACATGCTAAGCTTATTTTTGGTACTGAGCACTCAGCTATTTCTGGGTAAACTTTCTACCTCTCTCTTTTTCTTATAAGAAGGATTTTTTCAGTGCTATGCAATAGAGAAACAAATAGGAAATGGCAGTTCCTGTCCCAGGGACAAGGCAGAAAAAAAGGTGGGAGGCAGAAGAAGAACAATTTAAGCAGCTCAACAGCTTGGCCAGACACCGAGCCCTCTTCTGACTTTCAGCTCAGAGCTTTGGACCCCAGCACCATTTACACAGAAGATATTGTTTTATAAAAGTCCACTAGGTTATGCAAAGCAAGGCATAATTAAAGGCAGTCTAAGAATATCATACTGAAGACTCACAACATTCGTGTCTTAAAAAGTCCTTTTACGGGCCTTTTCCAAAATAATAGCTCCCTCAGGCTCAAATGCCTCATACCCAAGTAAAGATTTTGTTTAATTCATAAAGAAGTTGATTTGTCTGCTAGATTGTTTCCCATGGATCAGCCTGTTTGCAAACACAAAACATACCGGCATCCAGCTGGGCGTTACTGCTGCCAATTTCAAGACAATAAATGGTTCAGTACAGAGCAAAATTCAAAACTTTCATTCCACAGAGCAATAAAAGCAGTAGACGTTGCCTACTGACACACTGCCAGAGTAAATATTACCTACTGTACAAGTTTCCATTCAGAGCTTTCATCAGGTCAAAGTACAACCACAGACATTATCAAGCTTTATACTGCATTAAAAGAGTTTTCATGAATGATTGAAAAACATTTTAATTACATTTCCAAACCTATTAGTCATTGCATCTTAACGAGCTACAATCTCCCTCAACAGCAGTGTGTAACGGGTTGGTGCTCTTCTCCTGAAGACTGGGGTTTTATTTGGGACGAAGCCTTCAGGGAAGAGTTAAACAGCTTCCGTGGCATTTCGGGGACCCCAAGACAGGTGTCCCCAGCACAGGAAAAACAAGGGGAAGCATCTGAGTTCAGCATATCTGCAGCATGGCCCCTCGTAGCAGCCAAGCCAGGAGCAGGTTTTAGAGCTCACCTTTATTATTTGGTTGTTGCTTGCTTTATTGATACACCCAACCGCAGCAGAAAGAAGGATGTGCTGGCTGTACGCGGTGAGCCCACCATTGGTAGGTTAGGGAGCAGTCTCCTAGGGTAGGGTTGGTGGAAACACTCACTACAAATAGGCCTGCTAGAAATCAAATAAGTGTGCTAGAAATAGGAGCATTTGTATATTTTTTTTCCTTAAAAATAAACCCTGTATGTTCTAACCTTGTCACGTCTAAGAAAAAGTCACTTTGGCTCTTTCTGGACCTTTAGTAAAGCCACGTACCAGTTCAATGCTTCATCTTGCAGCTGGAGTGAGATGCCCTGGATGCAAGCACACTCAGGCAGCAATCAACAGAGCTGGTTCTGTCCTGGGCTCAGACATTGCCATTTCACCTCTCCCTGTGTTGGCAGTTAAATGGAGGATGCGTTTGCTATTTGAGCAATTTGAGCTATTGCACAGATAGAAAACCCCATATCTGCTGTGAGACAAACACAGGCTTTGTAGCAGTCCTGGAAGGTGAAGGGACATGGTTGATGGCAAACCCAAGCTGTGAAACGAGCTTCAAACCCGATGACTTGTCACAATGAATATCTGCCAGCAGCCCCTTTACTTTCATGCTGTAAGAAAACCAGCTGAGATGCTTCGTCTGGCAATAGGAGAGCAGCAAACGTCTGGGTAACAAAGTAAAGAGGCTTTGGCTTCTGAATGACATGCACACGAGCTTCTGAATGATATGCACATGTAGTCCCATGAGGAGGACAACAGTTTACCTGATTAAACAGAGCTGGCTGTGCCACAAGTTTCAGGGCTCCGGGTATCTCCCAATCATTAAAAAGGCAGATTTTGATTGTCTCTGAGAAAATTGTACTCCGCAGACAGCAGATGGACCATAAACTGCATACTCACCCTCCTAGTAAGGTTTTAAAAAAACTGCAGTCACTTCTATTAGATAACTCCATCTCTTTTCCTCAGTTCAATACATGTCCTTGTAGACCATCTTCCGAAGTTTCATCTGGTCTGGATTTTTTTTCTTTCTTTGGTTTGTTCTTCCTTTGAAATGTCCCTTTCAAGCTCTCTCCAGTGAAATGCCCCAAGTTCTTCAGGAAAACATTTTTCTGGTTTAATAACACATCTTAAGCTGTTGTTGCATCCAGCACTGCCACACTATCAAATCCTCCCCTCTCTTTGCTTTTGTTGACTTGCTCTGCTACTTGGCTTCTTTTTAGGTCAGCCTCAGATATTTTTTCAAAGCAGTTTTTAAAAGCAAGGCTTCTCTCTGCTCTACCCACTGCTCAGCAGCTTTGTTCTCAGCTAGACGGGCACTCATGGCATTTTCAGGCTGCTCCACGCCGTCGCCTGGCAGTGGTCAGCAGTGTCCCCTCCGGGGGCTGAGGAACTCGTCCACAATTGGTAAGAAACCTAAGAGTGGCCCAGGAGAGGCTGATTGATACAGAAGCTGTTCGTTAGGGACACTTTGAGTAAATGTGCTCTACAGCAACACACCAAGGGATGGGAATTGCTTAGGGACCGCGTTTTCATTTTGGTCAATAAGAGGCACTTCTTCGCAGCACACACCATTTGGTGGGAGACAGACTCTGAAGAAATGACAGGAATGAGCCACGGAAAAGACAGAGGCAGGAAGGATGGTTTTTGCGGCATCAAGAGTTAAAACTGGGAGGTTGTAATCTATTCATGGAAAAGAGCTAAGAGCTTTGTGTGTGTGGTAACCAGTCCCAGCTCTTGGAGCAATCGAGGTGGCAGAATCAAATTCAGAATGCTAATTACTGTAACTGAAGAATGAGTATACTTATTATCTGATATAAGGCAATTTCAGAAACACCCACAGTTTTAAAATAATAGTAATAACAGTAATTGAAAACATGAACTGACAAGTCACTAACAACCCATTATATCACGGGAGTGTGGAAGAGCCTCGTACCTTTACAAAGAACCTTCTGTCAACCCTTGACAAAGATACACACCCCAACATGGTCTAAAGAGCTGCTGCACAGAAGATGCTAAAATATGTCACAGCCCAACACCCAAATCATGGTGTTTCTGCTAGGTCTTTTTGTTACTGGAGTAAGGTGGAACTCAGAAAGCTGTATCAGTAGCTGGCTTCAAAAACACATATCGGTTTGTCCAAACAGATTTGTCCCTTGGTGTAAATCAAATTAACTATTCTGAGCTACCTGTTTTCACTTGAACACAGACAGGTGTCTCAGACTTTTCTTCTTTGGGCTCATATGGGATAAGAACAAAATTTAAAGACACCAGAAACTAAAAAACTGGCCCTATTTACCCCACAGAGGTGTGATTCAGAAAGCGGGTTGCACAGAGGCTTGTGGCTTGAGCCAGAAGTCTCCAGTAAGCACCCTCGCCCCAGAGAGCTGCAGCTCCTCCTTGCCCGTGGGTCTCCTGGGTGGAGGCAGGCGAGGTGAAGGAGGTGGACACCGGCATGAGTCCATGCTCTCTGTTTCCTCAGCCTGCCTTGAAATGGAAAAAAGAGAAAAAGTTTTGCATAGAAGCAAGAAACTTAGTCAAGTACGGACTGGGGGTGGAGAGCTTTCTTTTCATCCAGCCATTCTTGTCTTCATTTCATGGAATTCAGTTTTTGGAAGTAGTAGCATAACGCAACTAAGAAAACAGCTACATAAAATTTCCTCCTCCCTATTCCACACTGGCATTCAGCAGCTCTAGCATACCTTACCTTGTGGCTGCCCATGGAGACTGACAAGCAAAGAAAGCAGGAGAAGGGAGAGGGAACATATGTGGATTCCTTGTGCTTTCTGATTTTGGAATTTTATTCTGATATAGTCTAAAGAATGATTCTGTCTCTAATTAGCCCCAGAGCTAACGAGCTGCAAGAACACTCTAAGTCAGTTTGTCTTCCTACAGCCCTGCTGTGTGCCCTGCACCAAGAGCAGCTCAGCCACATCCAGGCTTGCCATTTCCTCCAGGTTTATGCAACCTCAGAAGATGGGATCAATCCGGACTCTCGCTCTGATTTTTCAGTTACGCCGAGGAGGCTGGGGAATCGGGGTCCGACTTTGTCAGCGTTTTCCCGTGAACCCACACCAGGGCTGTGATTTGCAAGTTTCCATCTGTGGACAGACCCAGCCCGCTCACTGCCATGCACAATGCGGTCATGCTTTGCTCTCTCCGTGTGTCTTTCCGGATGTCTGCCATCTGGCAGGCCCTGCTCGCATTTACAGAACTCTCCGTAGAGGGTGACGGATCTGCTTGCCACCAGCCGCACAAACACACGCATTGTACGGGGCTGGCTCTGTGCCCAGCTCTAGCGTAGCCCACCCACTCCGTACATCTCAACCCGGATGCATAATCAGCTTAGTATACAATAATAATTCATTCTTATTTCAAAACAATCTTGCCCTACTTGCTACCACTTCATCAATTTCTTAGGCTGAGTTGCATCGTTTCTTTTCTGATTTACACCCAAGCAGCTCCACTTCTGCGCTGCGGCCCTGGAGCCACACTGTCCTGAGCACCCGTGGGCGTAAGGATGGCCGGCAGCCACGTGCACTCGGTGCCTCACGAGGTGGAGACAAACGGGAAAGAGGTGGAGGCTGGGGGCGAGATCACCTATCTAGATAACTGTGGTGTTTACATGGCAGCATCTGATATTTTAGGAAACCCCACAGTGGATATGTAATTAACAGAATAATATTTATTATTAAATTAATCTCTGAGCCAACACCTAAGGGCAGTGCGTGTCTGCAGCCCTCACATGAGGTGACACACAGTTTTAGTCCATAGAAAATGCCGTGGAAGGGAAAGCGTGATAATTTTGGAGAGGCAGCCAGCATTTGGGTGTTCCCTGTCCCGTGCTATGCCAGTGATGCTCCAGCTCCTCGCTGCTTTATGCTGCTTCAAGCCAGCCCTCACGGCTCGGTGGAGGAACAGCCCTGCGTGCCCCGTGGTCACAGGGACCTTGCCTGCAGCTGGCGGGCACTGCCTTTGCTCTCCCAGCTGGGACTGCTGTTCCCTAGAGAACGAGATACTGGTAGTTTGCCAGCCAGCCTGAAATCCCTCAGCTCAAACTGAAACGAATTTTAAGTGAAGTCAAAGGGAAATTTTATTGACATGCAAAGTAGCAGCATTCAGTTACTGTCTGTGGAGAGAGACATATGTAGAAATAAGGAGAAGAAGCACAGATGGCTAGCAGTGATTATTTTTTTTTAGTTCCAGTTGACCCTCCAGTGCTTCCAGCTAGAAAGCATTGAGATGCTGAGCTGGAGTTCAGTTCCTGGGTAAGGCACCCGTTACCTCTAGGTATCTCTAGACTGGTAGTTTTATTTGGATCACGAACACATTTTTAAAATTGATTTTGTGGTTGCCCCTCTTACTGTGGCTCCCATTGCAGCATAGTCTTGGAGTGTGCAAGCTGGATTCCTGCCAGGGGAAGGGTAGCCTGAAGATCACTTTGACCACCACCGCGCGCTCGGCCCACAGGACCGGATTAGAGCTGCTCTGTGATAAAACCCCAGCGACGTGTGCTGCATGGGGCCTCTGCACTGGCTGTTTTCCTCTGCAGTTCCCGTCCTAGGGTGCTGCATCGCCCGTGTGGACCTCTTCTGCATGGCTGGACGCTGATTTTGGGATTTGAATCTGGGTTGCCCTGGCAGGAAGGTGAGATGACAGAAAGAAACCTGAGAATCCGTCTTCGGCTACAAGGAAGGGGTTTGGAGCTCTTGCCATCTGTGGTACCAAATAAGCATTCAGCTAGAATCATCAGGCAAGCAGCCGTGACTTCAAAACTCCTACTGTATACTCTTACTTATATTGTTTATTCAGAAATCTTTGTGTTAACCCCCCATGGTCTTAGCAAATACATTTTATAGTGCAAGCAGCAAACTGCAGCATTGCTATTTTCTCTTACAACCAGAAAATTAACAGTCATCACAGCTCAGCATCCAAGTGTCACCGCCTCAGGCCACTGACTCATTTTGTCCTGTTTTTAATGACAAACTAACCAGGAAAGGACAGGGCAGGTGCTAGCCCACATAGATGGGGGCTGGCCACCAGTTACACTGCCTTCCTCCATTCGCTTTCTTCAGAGACCCGTGCAGAGTTTGAAGTGTTTCAGATGCTGTGAAGAAGGTACCTGGTACCACCCTGCTGCCTATTCAGGTCGCACTGGTCAGTTATTCTCTATGCCCAGCACAGGACAGCTGGCTCCCAGGCCTACCAGCTGAAGCATCTGTGGTATCTTTCTCTAAAAAGCAGTTTGCCTGGTGTGCTACAGGGCTTGAGAGTCCCGCTGTGGCCAGCATGGTGCAGCTCGGACATTACTTCCTCTGCAATAAATCTACGGAAGATGACACTGCTGGTGGGGATCCCAGCATTGCTGTTCGGCATGTGGTCTCAAAAACACTGCGTGCCACCAAGGTCATCTGATCGCTCTTCTCATGTCAACGAAAAATAAAGTTCCCTGCATGGCCCAGAAGTCAGTACAAAATTCATGTTGCAGACAAAGCAAGGAAAGGAAGAGGCAATGTTTGCTGGCCACAACCTGGACTCCAGCAGGAATTTGACCTTTTCTTAATACTGCTTTATCTGAGGTATTGCGAGTTGCTATGGTCTTTACCATTCCTCTTTGGTCACAATTGTCGTGCTGGGCAAGGCAGCAGCATCTTTAGTATCAGCAAACCTGTGCAGTGAGCCAGGTCTGCTCCCGGGCATGCCCTCAAACACCCGCAATAGCCTGGGCACAGCGAGCTGCTTTTCCTTTCTCTCTTAGAACTCATGAACTTTCTGTCCGGATACCAATAAACTGTGATCTACAAATTCTGGCTCTTTTTATTTCTCACCCAAGCAGTTGACTTTGAAGCTGGGACCCACTCCTCCTTGGAATTTCTTCTCCTGGCAGTTTTCCCAGGTCCCTGATCCCCACTGCTGATTATGTCTGCCCACATGCCCTGAGCTGGTCAAATACTCAGGTTCACTTCTCTCATGGTTCATAGCTGTCAAACAGCTGCTCATCGCTGGTTCCTCCTCTGGACTGAGTTGAGATCATGAATCTTCCAGGGTTTTCTGAGTCTTGTATGCTAGCATAGCTCTTTTTTTTTCTTTTAGCTAAGTGGACAGTGTTAATATTTCCAAATGGCCAAATGGGATTTCTTCTTGACAGACCTTGATTCTGCAGCCTCCACATCCATTTGTGAACTGGTTTTCTACTTGCAATGAGATTGAATGATTTTTCCACTTTGAATTTCTATAACAAGTGACAATAATTTTGGATTAGGTCATTCTTCTCATTAACAGAGAAAATAAGTGTGCAAGAAGTCAGACCATTTCCTACTTCTATTTATTTGTAATAAAGGCTCCCAGTTCTTTAAACAAACCTATAAATCAGAGCAGAGGCAGAGACAAGCAGCATGGTCAATCCCAACTGCTGAAAAATCATCTCAGCCTCTCTTTGTCTCTGTGCCCCAGGCCAAAACACGAGGAGGACCTGCCTACGAAGCAATTGCAAAATATTTACGTTTCAAGCATTCTTATCTGATTTCTGAACTATTATAATGCATCCAGGTCTTGTTCTTTTGTCAGCTGTTTTTGTTTGCTTTCTTTCAACTGCAAGGGCTACAGATTCATTTTTAGATGAAAGCTCATTTTTCCAGACAATGCTCTTTACAAGCTGCATTAAAAACAAAAACAAAAACAAAAACAAAAAACCTGCCAGTAAAGTCACAAAACTTGGCAGTAAGAAGAAAAACAGAGCATTTTCTTGTAGGAGACATCCCATAACCACACAGGTTGTTCTCAAACCTGACTCTTAACAGCACCTCTTCTAGACAGGATTAATGAATACCCTGGCTGTAGGTTCTGTGTTAGCGAAGAACCTTCACAAGACTTGCTTTTCTTGGGAGAACAGGGCTTCTCGGTGTCAAAATCCATCACTAAAGCACTTCTCAGAGTACGGTTTCTTCCACAGCAGGAGCCGCAGCCTGAGGTTCCCCACATGGCCACCTCCTGCGGAACTCCAGCTTCCCATCTGGGGACGGTTGCTTCCCAGAAGTACAGGTCTGAGCCTGAGCTGCAGGTAACATTGCGTCTGCTGCGAACATCCAACTGCTCTGCAGTCCAAGGCAACCTCTTGGATAAGCTGAGCAGCAGCTTGCACCCACTGAACATCATTCCCACACCAGTGTGGCTGTTTGGCACGGGCGCTCCCCTCTAAGTGACTCTGGGGTGATGGACTCTGCCAGTTTGGAGTTTTCTTGGGCAAAGCTGTCTGTGTTTAACCCTCCCGGGAAGACTTTCAGGCTTGGTTGGTGTATGCGGGAAAGCAGAGCGTACAATTCGCTCCTCTGTTTGACATAATCACAGGCTGTCCCGGCACCTGGAACAATTTAATGAATACCTTAGGATGGGTTTTGCTGTCAGATCCTAACACCGCCTTTCACAAAAGCTCTTGCTGCTGTCACCACTGCCGTGCCTGACACTGTGGCTATGTGATGCACCCCCAGAGCTCTAGGTAGCAGCGCACTGATATGATAAATGTACTTCTTCAGCCTGCAATAACTACGCAGAGGAATGTTCTCTCTGATGCCCATTCTTTGGCCACATTTTTAGGATAAAAAATGGGTATTTCATCACCCCCAACACACCGAAGGCGCACTGTGAGCTGAGCCTCTTTACTCCTGTTTATGCAATACTCAAGCTCTGGTGATGCCATTGCGCTCCCCTAACAAACCACAGGGTTTCACAAGAAGGTTGCAGCGCAGCCTTGAGAAAAATGAAGAAAATGAGTTGAGCCAGAGAGAGAGCGAGAGGAAGGATTGCGCTGTCATCAGCCCCAGACTGCCTCCAACAGCACTTTTTTGCCCTCAGTGGTCTGAGAACCCAGAAAGCCGGAGTGACGTTTCGGGGTTTCAGTGAAGGCCGTGCTGCTGGGAAGCGCTTTGAAACTCGCTCCAGTTCTGGGATGTCGTGAGGTGGCGGGCCGAGACCTCAGAGACGTGACGAAAGGAAGAGCTCAGAAAACACATTTGCAGAAGACTTGAAGAAGGGCACACTAGGGGCTGATGGCAAAACCATGCTTCCTGGCTCTCAGAGACACCCCTGTCATGACATTTGCTAAAAAGACACCGATCCTCGGGTCTTTATCTGGAGAAACCCGGGGCTGACTTCGGCTGGTGGGAGAAGGAGCAGGTAAATGGGGAGACCCTGCTGTACGTTGCAGGGGGTGTGTTTGCAGAGCTGTGTGCGCAGCCTTGCTGGGGAATTCCCCGGCGCAGGGAAACCCTTGAGCGAGCCCAGCTGCTATCACGGCTCCCAGGCGGGCTGCTGCCCTCCTCACCCCTGCCCCAGGAGACAGCCCTGCTTGCAGCATCACTCAGGCACTGCCAAAGCCCGGGGCATCTTTAGGAGACACCGCAGGATGGTGCTGAGCAGAGCTGGAAACCAAATCCTGCGGTGGACGAGCTCTGTCTGTACACTCAGCCTTTCCTCCTGCCTCCTCCCTGCATGGCTGCAGCTTGGATTGTCACCGCTTTGGTAAATCTCCAGCTTCACCAGATTCAGTCACTCCAGCTGGTTTTGGCCATTCCTGTTGCTTCCTTGCAGATAGCGATGACTTCTGCAGCTTCCCAAGTACAAGCTGCCTTTTTATTTTTGCATTAATTATTTTGGGTGTTTGGGGGACTTCACTTAACTGAACCTGGGGCTGCTGGTGGACAACAAGTTGACCACGAGCCAGCAGTGTGCCCTTGTTGCCAAGAAGGCCAATGGCATCCTGGGGTGCATTAAGAAGAGTGCGGCCAGCAGGTCAAGGGAGGTTTTTCTCCCCCTCTACTCTGCCCTAGTGAGGACTCATCTGGAGTGCTGTGTCCAGTTCTGGGCTCCCCAGTTCAAGAAAGGTGAGGAGCTACTGGAGAGAGTCCAGCAGAGGGCTACGAGGATGATGAGGGGACTGGAACATCTCTCCTACGAGGAAAAACTGAGGGACCTGGACTTGTTTAGCCTGAAGAAGAGAAGGCTGAGAAGGGACCTTATAAATGCTTATAAATATCTGAAGGGTGGGTGTCAAGAGGATGGGGCCAGACTCTTTTCAGTGGTGCCCAACGACAGGACAAGGGGCAATGGGCACAAACTGAAGCACAGGAAGTTCCATCTGAACGTGAGAAAGAATTTCTTCACTCTCAGGGTGACGGAGCACTGGAACAGGCTGCCCAGAGGGGCTATGAACTCTGTTCTCTGGAGATATTCCAAACCCTCCTGGATGCAGTCCTGTGCAGCCTGCTCTAGGTAACCCTACTTTGTCAGGGGGGTTGGACTAGATGATCCCCAGAGGTCCCTTCCAACCCCTACCATTCTGTGATTCTGTGAATGAACAGAGCATCACTCTTACAAGTACTTCTCCAGAGTGTGTATGTGGATAATACTCTGCCCTGATAGAGCAGGCTGGACCGCTTGACAGCTTTACCATCTGACAGCTGAAACAGGGGAGGGTCTGAATCGATTTCAAGCCTGGTTTTAGAGCATTTAGTCCTTCCCCACTCCACCACACATTTGCAAAAATATCTCTGTTCTGTTTTCATGCAGAAATCTAAAACCTCCTCACCACTGAAAATCAGTTTTTCAAAGTACTGTGGACCACAGCAAGAAATTCCAGTGGCAGGAATAGTTAGATACCTGTGTTGGAAAGTCTAAACTAGCAATGCTAAATTAGTTTACACTATGTGTTAGAATTACCCTCCTGCCTTGGTATTTGGAGGTGGGAAGATTCGTGTGGCGGGGCGGAAGGACAGTTAAAGCAAACAGTGCTTATGAGGCACATGAAAGCAAAGAGCATAAATGAAGTGAAAATGACCCAATTTTCTACTGATTTGTTCAACGAGTTACTGCAAGTAATTTTTTCCTTGTGCTATTTATGGAGTTTCCCTCTTCTAAATGTTACCATGGTCACTGTGGTGTAACATTAATTTGTTTATATAACCCCTGCGTTGCACGTATAGATGCAGATGTTATTTCAGAATCACTACACTTGGGAAAGATTTTCTAAAACCTGTACACTAAAACTTCATGGAACAGCGATTTTTTTACCATAACAAGAAAAACAGGCAGAGAAGGGCACAAGACTAACTGTCCTACCATGAAGAGATGGTTGCTCAGCCCCTCTGATGCTCCACTCCCCTTGAATCCACAGCTGGGCTTCAGCCTTGTAACGTGCTTGTTTTAACTGCGTGTTCCATCGCTTCTCTTCATACCATGCACCAGAAAAAGAAACTGATGGGTTTGGTTTAATATTGGATTTAATTAAGATAAACCTAAGATATTAGGAGCTCAAGAGCACAGTGGAAAGTATAAACCAGGATGTATTATTGCTTTTAGTCCAAATATTCGTTAATTTCCAAAAAAAAGGTCTGCATTTTTCCTACAGCTTATTTTATGGCATACCATTGGTAAAAAAGCAAACCTCTATGAGTATTTACTTTACAGTAGCAGCGTAAATTCTTTGCAGCCTAATGTATCATATGCAAGATACTACTCGAATCCCAGAAGGGTATTAAAACTTTCAGCATGAGATGTCCAGAAATTTAACTGTGTCTCAGCCCATGGTAACTTTTTTTCTACAGTATAAAGCAGAATAATATTTTACAGAAACACATATCATGAATGAAGCTGTTCTCCATGAAGCGCTTGTTGGCTGAAATTATTAACAACGAAGCAAAAATACCTGTAGATGTATTTTAGGCTTAACAGATTGACTGATTTGCAGCCCTGGGGAACTTCTCCTGTTCTGTCTGAGTGGGAAGCTGTGGGCAAACATTCATCACAACCCAGCAGAGTGTGTTCTGACTTCAAGTTGTATTAAAAAAAAAAAAAGCCCTTTTGTACTTTTTGGTTACAGGGAAGAACAGGCATGAACAAGAATATTCTTCTGCCTTTGGTGCTTTATGTTTGGACCTTGTGTAATACCAGCACTCTTGCCAACCTCCCCTGCCTCCTAGTAGCAAAAGACATTCTTCTGGAGGATGAAGGTGTAAAGAGGGACCTTCCTTGCCCTTCTTTATGAAATTCTAAGGAATACTGAAGAGCAGATAATTTCCTTCCTTTGCAATTCCCTTCAAATATTGGCACAGAGCCTGGCACTACCACAGCACTTCTTCCTCGCTGTAGTACAGTGGCAAGATGCAGTGATGCAAATTAAAAATGAAGTCAAAGCACTATCTTCAAACTAACCTAAAATACCTTAAATGAAGCATGGATGGAGCCATCATCTAACCGTTTAGCACTTGTCTCGTATTCGATGGAGAGTAAAGTTAGAAAAAATTTCCTCCCAAGTACTATTTTAGTGCACTTCAGACTTGCACTGAGTCAGGTTGCACACACGTTTCTTAAGATCCCAGACAGACACAGTTTGGTCTCCTAACTGATTTGAAGAGTTGGATTTCATTCCTTACAGGGAAAAAAAATCCTCTTATCTGGTTATTCTACACGGTTATTCTATAGAGCTTTGTCTGCACTAATCTATGGCTTAGTGCTTAGTCTCTGCTGCCTTCATTGCCATGCTGCACTCCAAGTAGAGCAGAATAAGCCCTATTTTATTGCCTTAGAAACTGTATTCCTACAACTTAACCTCAAAAACAGGCTCAAAATTGATCTTGAGTACTCACCGCAAATGCATTTCAGTGAGAGCACCATACCCATGCCCTACACACTTCTCGCCTGCCTCCTTTTGAAGGACAACCAGGGGATCAGGCCCAGCCAGCACGGGTTCATGAAAGGCAGGTCCTGCTTGACCAACCTGGTCTCCTTCCATGACCAGGTGACCCACCTAGTGGATGAGGGAAAGGCTGTGGATGTTGTCTACCTGGTCTTCAGTAAGGCCTTGACACTGTTTCTCACAGCATCCTCCTGGAGAAACCAGCTGCCCATGGTTTGGATGGGTGTACTCTTCGCTGAATAAAGAACTGGCTGAATGGCCGAGTGCAGAGTGGTGGTGAATGGAGTTAAATCCAGCTGGCGGCCGGTCATGAGTGGTGTTCCCCAGGGCTCAGTTCTGGGTCTGGTCTTGTTCAACACCTTTATCAATGATCTGGAGGAGGGAATTGAGTGCTCCCTCAGTGAGTTTGCAGATGACACCAAGTTGGGTGGGAGTGTTGATCTGCTTGAGGGTAGGAAGGCTCTGCAGAGGGATCTGGACAGGCTGGATCGATGGGCCAAGGCCAACTGTATGAGCTTCAACAAGGCCAAATGCCAGGTCCTGCACTTGGGTCACAACAACCCCATGCAACGCTACAGGCTTGGGGAGGAGTGGCTGGAAAGCTGCCTGACAGAAAAGGACCTTGGGGTGATTGGTCGACAGCCGGCTGAACATGAGCCAGCAATGTGCTCAGGTGGCCAAGAAGGCCAACAGCATCCTGGCTTGTATCAGGAACAGTGTGGCCAGTAGGAGCAGAGAGGTGATCGTGCCCCTGTACTCGGCACTGGTGAGGCCGCACCTCAAGTACTGTGTTCAGTTTTGGGCCCCTCACTACAAGAAGGACATTGAGGTGCTGGAGCATGTCCAGAGAAGGAAA
>Ga0065711_1031425_pt1 | contig 29723 bp, 19 predicted proteins | sample Hoacrofraction12_FD_59098 | JGI IMG/M metagenome (GOLD analysis project Ga0065711, IMG submission 59098) | Hoatzin crop microbial communities from Cojedes, Venezuela - Epithelial fraction 12 v2 (version 2) | ecosystem: Host-associated > Birds > Digestive system > Esophagus > Crop | place... | reverse complement strand
CACAGCCCCTCTAGGCAGCCTGTTCCAGTGCTCCGTCACCCTCAGAGTGAAGAAGTTCTTCCTCATGTTCAGACAGAACTTCCTATGCTTCAGTTTGTGCCCATTGCCCCTTGTCCTGTTGCTGGGCACCACCAAAAAAATTTTGGCCCCCCCCTCTTGACACCCACCCTTAAGATATTTAGAAGTGTTTATAAGATCCCTTCTCTTGCTCTTGAAGCAAATGAGTTGTTTTTAATTTGGAGAAACAAGATTTTTTTTTTTTGTTTACTCTCTCCATGTGAGAACTTCTTTAGCCCTGCAGGACCCCCGCCTCTCCAGAAGAAATGCCTCAGCCTGAGCAGGCCCACTGACACGTGCCCGTCCCTCCTCGAAGGGACTGAAGGTCTGCCATGTAATCAGAGCCTCACTGAATCCACTGTTGCCTTCTGCACCTGACTGGCTACCTGTCTGGGTTTGTCCAACACAAGAGCACTCGGCACGCTTCTGAGGCTGGGCAACCAGAGACCTTTTTTCTTAGGAGCTCAGCAGAGCTGAGCTGAGCTTGCTTCTTGAACAGTAGTGTGAGGTAGGGGATGCAGAAACCTGCACGTGAGAGCACTGTGTAAATGAATTTGAGATAGAGGTGTGGGGAAGTGGCTTTGGCCCCTGGGATGGAGTAAATGATTGTTTTGTGGGACACTTGTCACTACAGTCTCAGAAGAAACTGCATTTTGGTTGCTGGGACCCTGAGTGAACTAGTAGGCCTCTATGGCCCTAATCAGCTTCATCTGGGGCCTCCATCCCACCCCTAGCCCAGGCGTGTTATTTAAGCCCAGTCCCTGTCTGAGCTTTGTTGGAGGGGTGTGGGTCTCCAGCTCGGCCACAGCCGTTCTGCTTTCTGGCTGTGGATGCCCTTGATCTAGACCGTGGCCTATGGGCTGACTTGCTAGCTTGGACTTGGGCCTGTCTTGTCACCGCGGACCTCCCTGGGCTGTGTCTGACCTGGTTACCCTCAACGAGTCTGATCATGACTCTGACTTGTGCTCCCAGCCTTACCTTGGACCTGCCTCATCACCACCAGCTCTTGGGTGACCCTGGCTGCCGTCCTGGGACTGCCCTGCTCACCTCACAAGGTACGGTGGGGCTGGGCCTTTGCTGGTGAGGCCTCAGCCATGGGATCCCCCTCAGATCCTGGCTCCCTGTCCCTCAGGGAGAAGCTGGCCCATGTGGTGCTCTGATGTTGACCTAACTAGTCCTGGTCATTAAAAATGTCGTGTGTATCTGAGCCTTTCTGCTCCATGGAGTGAATATAAAATAGGCAAATATGAATAGGGTAGGTTCACATGTTTTTCTCCCTTTTACCCCTCTACCCCCCGCAAGAAATGTGAGAGGAAGCCAAATGTGAAGAAAGTTGCCTTTATTCCCTGTTATCAGGAGTGCTGTTGCACCTGGTGTTGAGCTTAACATGTGAAAGGACATTGCGGCATCCTGTCTGAAATTACGTGAGAGCCTGTTCATGAGGTAATTTGGGGCGGACTGGGAGCAGGAAGCACAGGCCCTCTTGTCAGATATCCAGCTCCCTGGGCAGGCTCGAGAGGTTTCAACAGCTCAGATAAGTAGCTAAACTTTTTCATGCTTTTATCACAGCTGATTGGAATGTATAAATCTCTTGGGAGAACAGAAGGCATGAAAGATCTACTTGAGGTCATCCAGCTTGTCTCCTGAAAGGTGATGGTTTCCCCAGGTGAGAGGTGCATCCACATAGCCTGGAGATGACCAAAATATTTGCTCGTCGTGGAGCTTGATGTCATAACTTGAAAATCACAGGATCTTTTCATTCAGACACTACTGTAGGGTAAGGATTGTCCTGTTTTGCCAGTTTGATCTTATGTGTGAAGTAACTCTGATGATTTTTGGTGTGTCAGAATAGGTGTTAGAAAACAGAGGGAATAAGAGGGGACTAGAATACATTTGGGATAAGATCAGAGAAAATACTCCTACTTTAAATTAATAACTGCATAATTTGAGGTATTGGAGCCCTCGCAGCCATTTACTGAGTTCCTTTTGGGGGTGAGGGAATGTGTAAAAGTTAATCCAGTTCCACAAAAGGTAATTTTGTTGTGAGTTAATGCTAGCAATTTCTAGGTTAGTGGATATCCACGAGGAATCGTCCGATGTTTACGCCATCTAATGCATGTCTACATTATGAGGGGAGTGGGATTTTTGATTCACTCCTCTTGCATATTTTTTTAACAGAACAATTGCCATTAAAAAAATGTATACTTTAGAGAGTTTTAATTATGTTAATTATCACATATTTTGTTAATAACATTTTCTTTTGAAGATGCCCATTAGAGGTTTTAAAGTGTTAATTTACTAGAAAATCAAATGGGAACACTGTTTGAAATTTCCTTTTAAATTAACTTTACTTACTTTTATGTCCTAATTAAGTGGAGATAATAGTATTGGTGGAAATATTACAGAACTAGAAATTAGTGCTTAGATATTTTACTTAATACTAAGACATTAATCTTAGTGTAATGTGTCTTTTGTTCTAATCAACATATACCCTTTGCATTTAATTTACTGATGTGTTTTGATAAAAACATTTAAGTAGGAACATTGATGCAAAGTAAAACTGTCTTTGTGAGATAGCCCTCTGATACTATTGCGCTCCTTCTGGGTAATAGGTACCCCCCCACAGCTTCTGTAATCTCTACTGGAAAAAGTGTTGAGGGTTTTTTAGTATTTTAGCATTACCTCACCATGTATTAGGTAATACACAATGATCCCACTTAAACTTTCCGTAGTATTTGCAAATGAGTCTAGGATGTGTAACTCCCCTCAGGTTTGACTGCTCTAATGCCTGGTACCACAGAAGCCACATAATTTGCGTGCTGCATAGGGTTTTTACATTGGTGCACAGATACATCGTATTGATATGGCTATTTCTCTGCAGTAAAAGGGGTGACATTTCTATGTATCATGGTTTTTATATCAATAGAACTGCTGAATAGTAGGGGACACACTGGAAAAATAAGTAAAAAAAAAATATTTGCGAAGCAGTTATATTCCTGCAGTGTTGGTGTGTGGATCAGCCCTTGGGGAAAGCTGTAATCCAGCTGAACGAAACAGGAGTTCTGCCCCGAAGCAATGGAGCCAGGCTTTACTGCATGTCCTAACCTGCCCTAGCCAGGGACTTTGCAGGGTTTTTCATATGGTTCAGTGCAAAATGGAGAGGCAGCAGTGGTGGACTCCTGCTTAGCACAGGGACACTCACATTTGTGGAATGCCCAGCAGGAGAACTCGACAGGCTTTTGTGAAGTTCATGCTTCTCCTAGCATGAACGCCAATGGCATCTGTTCATTGACTTATGGAAGGAAAGAGGCATTCTGCAATACTTTGTATTTGTGTATCTTTATTCCTCTGAAGTCTGTGCCTGACAGCCTTATACAGGAGTAGAATTAATCTGAACCTCTGAAAAACCTGCACCATATTTCGGATTCTGCATGTATTGCTTGATTTTTGCCATTGCAAGGAAAAGTCGTGTACTGATAGTTGGGCTTGTGGCTTGCAAGGCTGTTGCACCATGTGATGTCTATGACAGGCTGAAGAAGACCCAAGCAGAGCAGTATGATGGGTTGGTGACCAAAGAGGGGCACTTGTCATAAAAGCAGTGCAAGCTGTGTAAACCAAATATCCAATTTGCTCGGAAGGGGTAATTTGAGTTACTTTTAAATAGTTAGCTTTTATGGTCAATTGGGTACTACCACATTACTAGTAATAAGCCATAAATCTATTTGGTATAATATGAGATCATTTTTTAAGACTCTCAAGACTAGATTTTCAGGTAAAGAGGAGAAATTGAAATTTATAATCCATACCATTTTTTGTGTAATTGTTATTAATAAATTAGCAAGAAAGAGGCAGCAGATGGAATGAATTGTTGTAGTTCATTAATTTTATGATGGCTTTCTTTGCATGAGCCAATTACGTCTGTCATTGTATCTCTAAGCTGCAGTGGTGCCCAAAGGAAAGGGCACACAGGCAGGGACAAATCATCTTGGGGATTTCCCGCTTTCTGAGGTGCCCAGAGAAAATTCAGTCTTGGTTCTCACTAATGGCTTTTTGGGCCCCAAAAGGTGTCGCAAATGTGGTTCTTAATCCTAGCTCCAAAGACTGGGGTGGAGACATGATTAGTCTTGTTGGATTTGCACAGAACTGTGATCTTGTATCTGAAATAACTACCAGCTCTTGATGATGATGACAATTTCTCAGTTTGACCTTGATTGTGCCTTCAGGTTATCAGGATGTGTTCAGGAATACTTTCCAAAGATGCCATGCTTCACGTTGCAGAAAAAAGTGCCTATGTGGTTAAGGACAATAGGAAAGAAAATTATGCTTGTGGTGCCTGTGGCTCAGGAAACCTCCTTTTATATATGGCACTGTGACTTCTTTAATTAGAAGACACTCTGACATTTTGTGAGCCCCTCTGTGGTAATATGCTGATAAAGTTTCGTGTGGAATATGAGTTGATTTGCTTTACCTTCAGACCTGGTATTCTCAACTTGGAGATAGTGGTTGTTTTTCTGTCAGATGTATGCTTCGCTTAATGACTGTAGTTTATTACCCAGTAGGTCATATCCTGTATATTTTAAGAACAAACACCTCTGAGATTGTGACTTGGTGGAAGGAGGTGACGTGTCATTGCTGTTGTTTTCACTACAGCCTTGTGGAAAAACTAATTACCTTTTCATCTTGGTAAATTCAGAGGTCAGTTTACCACTACTATATCACAACATGACAGGGAACATGGGTAATTAGGTAGGCTGTGTAACCTGGATATTCCATGGATCTCATTACATCTTATTTAGAAAGGCTATAATTTGATTGGTGGAAAATTAAGGCATCTCCTCATGGGTCATTTTATCTTTCTGCAATAATAATTCTTGGCTTGATTAAAAATTGATCCAGTGTCTTAAAGTGAATTTATTATTGCTGCAATCTATCACCCACAGACAGATAATCTGGTTCCCATCTTTATCTGATTTGAAAAATCTGTCACTTATTATGTGTTGTTTTTTTCCCAATCATTTAAATTGATGGTTTGCTGAGGCAAGGCGTGCTACCATAGACTTCTTGGAGAGAGCATGTGCAAGATGTTAAGCCAGTACTTTTTACTGCAGGGAATCCGATACTATGTCAAGTATCGATTGGAACTGTGTTGTGGCATCATTTTCTCTAGGAAAAAAAAAATCAGGCAAAAATTTTGGATGCAGAGCAAAAAGGAGGACAGACAAGTCATCTTGTTAGAGGAAGCAGTCCGTGCACGCCTAGTGCCTGGAGGAATTCCTGCCTTGTGTTCCTGCAGCTTCTGCTGAGCACAGGTCTTAAATTGATCAACTTGTGTAGAGAGATGACCTGATCCACTGGCTTCAGGGACTACTGAAACCACCTTAAGCCACAGAGCCATGGACCAAAACCCTGACCTGTTCAGGTCAAATAAGCAGAAAGAAGCAAAGGTTAGATGGATGAACAGCTTCACCAGAATCAAAGTTTTGGGAAATATTTTTCCTTCTGTTGTCTGCCTGAACTTTGGTGGATCTTCTCGAGGCTTAAGTTTTCATCTGATTTGCCCATGTGAAAGCAGAGTGTAAAATTCTGATCAGGGAAGAGGGATCTGCAAACTGTTTTAAAAACATCTTTGTTAAAGGAATGTTACAGTATTGCATCAAGAATATTAAAAGGATTTGATGCGTGCTCATCTTTAACAACAATGTTTGTAAACAAGATGTATGTATTGGAAAAACATTTGTGGTATAAGCATTAGACAATCACAGGGATTCCTTGGCATTTTAACACACTTGCTTTCCAGTTGTCCAAAGTATTTCAGAAAATAAGGTCCTGTTAATTTTTGTCTAGCAACCTAACAGATCCAGTTGTATCTATACCTATGCTTGTAAGTGATCACTGGCAACTATTACATATGGTCTGATTCCTGCAGCTACCCTTGAGAAAAAGAGGATGAAAGAAGATTGAGCAGCCAGCCAGCCTGTAAAGGGGTGTGTGTGTGAGAGAGAAAGAGAGAAGGGATGGTTATTAACGATCCCGTTGTATGGCTTTAAACTGAGGCAAAAAAGGGAAAAAACAGAGGCACACAATTTTTGGTCGAGTTTCTTGAAGCAGAGTAAAGCCCGAGGCAGCTGTTTCTCTCAGCAAATTTCCGCGCAGTTCAGCTCTGGAAGTTTGCGTGGTTTGGTATAGAAGGTCATCTATAAATTTCAACTGAAAAAAACCAGTAGAAAATAATTGATGCAATAAACCTTTGGTTGTGGAATAGATGCTGGCTGACATTCTAGCCTCAGTGTAGTCAATGGGAGTTTTGCTGCTAACTTTTGCAAAGATGAAATTTCACTGTGTCTGTGCATGTTGTAAAATGTGTCCTTTGCTACCTAGCATAGGCTGACTCCTGCCAGCCCCATCCAGATCAGTGCCCTGCTAGTTCAGGTTTGAAATTCCAAAATGTCTTCTGGGTGTGGTGTAGGTGGTTTTTGTGTGTGTGTGTTTTTTGGGTTTTTTTTGTTTTTTTTTTTTTTTTGGTCAAAGCAAAGGACTAAATGGTTGCCAAATTAGCATAATCAAAAAGAAAATCACTCTGTTCCTTCAAACTGGGCTGCGAGGGAACATGCTGCTCTTTTTTTTTTAATTAAGGATTTTAAATGTGGGCTGCAAAATTGAATGGGTTCTTTTTATGTTGAGCAAGCACAGTCAGCTCCCATTCCAGGCCTGTGAAGGATGCACGTAACTTGTGATGCCAGATACTAATCAGAACAAGAGGTGGGACTCTCGGAAGTGGGGGAAATAGCCTTGGTAAATTAAATTTTCCTGCTTATCCTGTCTGGGTCACTCATTACGTTTGTTCAGTCTTCAGACCTTGATGTCCTGTTTCAGTTTGGGAAAGGGACTGCTCAGAAACATATTCTTTATAGCTTGTACAGGTGTGTTGTAATGAGGTCCCATAGTCCAGAGATGTGTAGCCTTTGGAAGGGCACTTTGATAGGTTGTGTTTCCTCTGTTGTGAGATGAAGCCTGCAGCTGGGTCCTCAGAGCAGGCCAGGAGATGGTGCTTCACCGAGAGGCACGTTGCTGCGAGTGGTACCCTGAGCCTCACTGCAGTTCCTTGCTTTTGGGGAAAGCAGCAGCTCCCTGGAGCTCAGAAGCAGGAACCTCGGGGTGGCAGGAGCTGCCTCCCCATAGTGCCCATTTTGCACTGGTCTTACTCCCAACTCTGGGCCTTGTCATGAAGTGTTTGAAGTCTGCCTCAAACAGGTGGTGAGCTGCTGACCTTTGGCTTGCGTAATGACTGATGGTAAGGGAGAAGGTTGCCTGAAGAAGCGGCTTGAGGATGCATGATGCCCCATTGATTTGCTCTCCTCATGCTTCCCAAGTTACTGTTATGATCTTGCTGCTGTTAATACTTTCCGCAGAGACCACGTTTTCATTGCTTATTACTTGTCCATATTCCCTGTAATTCGTCCTGGCTACAGGACTGGAACGCAGATAAGAGCATAAGGTGTTACTTTCTCTGCAACACATTCCCAGCAATATGTGAAAAACCATCCAGATAGGTAAAGCTGTGCATCGCCTTAAAACAGAAGAGATGAAGCTAATAGACGTGGAGTAGGTTTCCCCTATTGTGTTTCACTGAGGGTAGCAGTAACTGAAATTTCGTTTTTTAAGGAGATCAAACAAACAGAGTGACATCAATCTAAGCTAGGCTTAGATCTGATAATTAACCAAGATGTTTCTGAAAGTAAAGGATATGTACTAATAGATTTGCATGTGGAATGCATGTCCCTAGTGCCGCAAAGGCCCTGAACGCGTATAGTAAGTGGAATAGTTACCTTGCTATTTTAATGTGGACTTGGTCTCTCCACCCGGGAAGTAACACCAGAAGAAAACAGGGCCAACAGCATGGTGGGAGTAAGGATAAATAAACACAAACCCCAAAATTGTATAAAAAACCCCAACCTGCACTGGGTTTTTAGTGTCCAAATCAGCATTACAGTCTGTGATACGTGTTGCAAGATCAGGCCATAGTTCTGCATCTCCTTTGTAATTATTAATCAATTTTTCTGCTGCTGCTTTATTAGAGAAGGATTTTTTGTACTTCGTACTGTTTGGGCTGAATCTGGAGTCTTCTGACACAACATACATGCAAGCACATGTCTAGAGCTAAGAAATCTTGTGCCAACACCTGAGATTCCCAAGGCAGAGCTGACATGCTTAAATGCTCTTCTCAGGCTTGCTCTTCTCTTGCCCTGCAGACTGCTCAGGGCCTGGTTCCCATGGAACAGCAGCCTGGGCTTAGGGTGCTGCGGCGGAGTTGTGCTTGTGGTGTCTGAAAACGTGTTTACATTAGAAGTCGTAAAATCACGTTTGGTAAATACAGGTTTTATACGAGATTGTGGATTTTTTTTCTTGGCAAAGGCAATGCTGGCTTTTATCTTCTTGCGCTGTAAACATGTTTGTGTTTGTTCCTAGCAAATCTATGGCACTTTGTGTAGCGGGTAGGTTTTCCAAAGTGTGCAGGCCTGCCTTGTGAGTGTGGGCGTTTGGAAGAAATCAAAGGGCTTCAGTGGGAGATTGCTATGCCCACACTCTCCTGAACACAGCATCAGTTACTTAGCTTCCCAAACTCTCCTTCAGGCTGTTAGGCAATTGCTTTGGAAGGTGTTGGTCTGCTTTTTCACTTTCCTCCTCTGTAACTGTGATTTCCTCACTAAAGAAATACCCAAGAACATCCATCTCCTGTCTTGTCTAATTAGACGAGCCTTCTCAATCATTATCAGGTCATTTGTCCTGTCTATTTCTTCTCACAAGCACCAAATGAGGCAAGGTTCTTGCTATGTTCACTGCCAGCAGTGATACCAATGAAGAAGGGAGAGGGAAAAATGGTTCACAGGGTATTGATGTGGATGCTAGCGCTGAATGCTGTGCTGTATCTGAAATCAAATGTGTTTTTTTTCTCTGCCCTTCCCTTTATTTATAAATTTCCCTTCTCCTTCCCTTTATTTATAACTCTGTTTTCAAAGTGTGAGAACTAATTACCACGTTGTGTAGTTTCATTTACTCATCTCTCAGATATAGAGTATTTTTTGTGCTCAGAAAATACCTAACTGCAGTAAAATCCAGTAATCTCTGTACAAACAAAAAAAAGATCCAAGCACAGATATGAGGTGTGTTAGAGGTAGCGTAAGCTATGAATGCTCTTGCCTGAGCAGAGGCAATTGTATTGGGGCATCAGTAAAGTTAAGTGTTTTTCCATGCAGTATTGAATACTGGGAGAGGTACCAAAGGATTCAAGGTAAAATAAAGTTTTGTAACTACGATGCTAGATACTGTTGGCGATCTCAGGTTATTTAATATATCATACGTAAGGTTTTTTTGAAGGGTGGGCAGGAGAGAAAAGAAAGGGAAGACTTTTTAAATTAGAAAATGAAGCATTGGAATTTGTAACCTGTAATTTCACACAAGCATCTAGTGCTTCTTTTGAGGAACAGCTGTTGTAACACACATATAACCTATGTGAAACACCAAAATAAGTGTTCTGCTGGATCAACAGATGTTCTGAGGGGGTCTCATGTGCACAAGGAAACACTGCATCTCCAGCCCCCTTGGAAGCATCTCTTTGGCACACTACACCACCTGATGTATCTTGCTGTGATCCTTTGAAGCCTTTGTAGGTGTTCTCTGGTATCCTTCTGGGATGCATATAAACTAGTAAACAGTGATTTCCTGTAAATACAACATTTTTCTAAGTGTTAAAGGGACAGAGAAGATATTCTTGTTGGAGAGACTTCCAGCCTGTGCGTATTTGTTGTGGGTTTTTTTCATTTCCCAGATGGCTTTTCAAAAATAAATTTTGTTATGAAAACATACAGTCAAACAGCAGTGCAGTGTGTTACAGTGTAGCAGGCAGCTGGGCTGTACAGGAGGCATGAATGATGGTTCAGAGCTGGATACTGCCGTCTGCAGAAGATCTTTTCTCCTTTTCACTTTGAACCCTGCCTCTTCTATTGATATTTTGCTGTAACACCTTAGTGCCATTTTGTGTGTACCTCGGAAAGTATGCTGCAGCTCCATAGCAGAAGTGGAATACCGTATGACAAAGATGTTGGAAGGGAATTCTGTTGATCATCTGGTCCTACCTCCTGTTGAAAGCCCTGCATTAGCTTTTCCAGGGACCTGGCAAACTGAGTCTTGACTGTTTCCAGCAAAGGAAATTCTACCACCTCTCTGGGCAACCTATTTGAATGTGTAATTGTTCTCATGGTGAAGAATATATATATATATATGGTTATTTGTACAGAATTTGCCCTGAAGCAACTTAGTTCTCTGCATAATATTTGGTGTGCTCTTTGCCACCATGATTGAAGGGCCATTTTACAAACTACTTAGATCTATTTAAAGAAAAGTGCGTACGTTATAAATGAACACATGACTTAGAAATGCATATTTTAAATGAACATTTAGAAAATCTTTGAGAATGAAAATAGACTTGACCATGATTGGAAATTATATCCAGGCGAGCAACAATGCTCATTCCTAAAGCATCCAAGTTCAGTTTCATTTACTAACCATGGCAATGATGGAATGATACTACCCTGTAGGTTACAAAGCTTTAATTCACCTGTTGATACCAATAGAAATATTAACACTGTTTTGTGGATCTTCCTTCCTTAGCACAATGCAGGCTCATTTTGTGTACATGCTTTCCTATCAAAGGCATCCTGACAGTTGTTAAATCTCAAATCTGTTCTTCTCTATTGCTTTGAGTTAAGAGACGTAGGCAAAGATGAAAAGAATAGAAGGGAAAGTTGAGCATTCAGGGAGAGAAATGAAAGCCATTCTGGGGAACGGAGGCTGCAGAATGGAAGACTTAGAGCAGCGGGGAAGAGATTTGTCTGAGGGGACAGGCAATAAAACCACGTCAGAAAAGTGTGGGGAGTGGGGCAGAAGGAGAAATGGACAAAGGCAACTGTAAATTGCTTCCTTGGCTTCCTGGAGATGTGCAATCCAAATGATTAACTGCAAAATCTGTGATTTGATAGATCTGGTGCAATAGAAGAAAGATCACATCCTACTAATGAAGCAATGCATGGTTTGATTAATCCTTTTTTTTCCCCTTGTAAGTTTTGATTTTTGTCTAAATATATCACTGCCAAACTCAGGGTTGCAGGACTAGGTTATTTTAGATGTGAAATTCTTGCCATTGTATGGTGCTGGAAGGCACAGTGTCTTTGTAGTAATAATGTTCCCTTTTGTCGGTGCGCTTCTGTATGGTTAATGTGATTGCATCAGCTGTGCAAGAGCTGTTGATTTTTAAATATATCACAAAGGAGTATTTGTTTAGAATTAGATGACATTTGATCAAAATACTGCACGTATAGCAAGGATGAACTGTTTGTGTTCTAGGCCTTTATAATGACCATATGCGGCATCATAGTGTAGAAACGGAGCACACTAGAATAATTTTTAACCTTGCAGCATCAACTGGGATTTCTGCCTTCCCTGGGAAGTGAAGAAGAAAATGTATTTCTGTTCTCCCTGGGGGGATAAGGGAGGCTATTCAGTGGGACAAGTTCTATTACCTTTCTCCTGTTTTTTCCCAAGGAAACTGGGTATTTAATAATCGTCTTCATAGAAGCACTGACTCTGGTAGGTAGGAAACAAATGGTTACCTCACATGAGCCCTGCCTCAGCATGCTGCTTAAGCCCATGACTGAGTTTATGGGTTGGGTTCACATGAGTTCCCATTTGGTGCTTCTTACGAGCACAACTAAGCACCTCCCACCAGTGTGTTAAGCAACATGTTCAGCATTTCTCCCTCAGGGAGAGAACAGATTATATGAAAAATAGTCACAGAATCTGCCAGGAGTGAAAGCCATTCACTTCTGGTTTGGGATTTTTTCTGTTTGTTTGTGGGAAGCAGTGAAATTTGCTCTTGCTTTTTGAGGGTGTTTGTTCACTGGGGAGCATTGGGGAATGAGACTCTTGTATCTATCGTAGAAAGTCTTGCTTTCACCGGAGAAGTTCTTGACTAAAGAAGTCATGCTTGATATTTTGTCTTATCCTGCGCCTTTTGTGCCCTGTATTCGTGGCAGTGAGTGCCTTGGTGATCAACACAGTGACCTGTAAAGCCCAGTGGTCCATGACAGTAGTAACAAAAAGCAAGGCTGCTTGTATGGACTCCCCAGATCAGCATTTCTGACTTGGTGTTGTAGTTTGTTGCACTGACTGGCCCTTCCAGAGCGTTTAAGGCATCTTGGCTTTGCCTTGATGTGAAGACAGTGTCTCAACTATTTATAAATTTGCCATAATTCCTCCTACCTCTGTCCTGCCCAAAGGTATATAAGGAAGCTTTATGTTTTCTGTTTTGCAGAAGAGAATTTCATGGGGATAAACTTCTCTGAATTGCTGGAGTCACATAGCAGCTTGTATCCATAATGGAAATACAAAACGATTTTCAGCAGTCTGATGCTTAACTTTCTGACCTTTGGCTTCAAATTCATTTGTACTCAGTTTGACATACAGTTGTGGTTTTCAGTTCAAACTACTATTGGAGTGACTCCCTTCCCCCAGCCTTTAATGAAGATGTTTACCTGAGTAGCATCTGTGTGGTGTGACTTGCAGTCTTGGCTTAGTGGAGGAAGGCCCAAGGCTGGCCTGCCAGAGGTGAGATAAATTGGGACTGAAATCCCCCGGGAGAGCCTGAGGTGTGAAAGCTATTTTGCTGTGACTAGCTCTCATCAGTAATGATAACCCCTCAATTTTGTGCCACCTAAATTCACCCAAAATTATATGCTAAATATAAATATTCATTTTATAAATATGCATGTTAATTAAATATACATTTATTTTAAATGCATGTGTTAATTATACATGTTACATCAGATCACAATTAAGTCAATAGAAATTGGAGATTTGCATATAATCATGCTTGTATACTAATCAGTTGTCAGTCTAGAAAGCCATTTTCTGCATCTAGACAGAATATAGACCTTGGTCCAGTGATCGTTTCAAAGACTGAGTAGTGGTGTCAGTTCTTTTGTTTTTATGGATTTTCTTCCTAGGAAAGAACTGGAAGGAATGTGACTCCTCCTTTTCAGTGCATAAATGATGCCCAATAGTTTCTTCACGTTTTATTTTACTTCGTCCAGGAGCCCTGTGGAGTTCAGATTTTGGCCAAATTAGGTTACTTCTCTGATATGTAAAAACTCTGGTAAACCTGCCTCAGCAATTTCATTTGATGTGGGATGCAAATTCTCTTTGAGCAACGCATGTTGCTTTTCTGGTGTGCTGCTTAAATGTAACTTTGCCTGACCCCAGATACTCTGGGAAAAATATGAGCAATTCCACACGATGTACTGGATAGTTATGGTCATATTGCTTTGTCTGTCTGTTGATTTCTGTGGGCTGTGAGAGTTTGGGGGGCTTGTTGTAGTTTTCTTCTGGGTTAAACTTAAATACAGGGTTGGAGTCTGTATTTACTGCATTAAAAGCCATTTGAAATGACCATGACTTTGGTTCTGTATCAGTGTAGGCGAAACTGGGTTTTTTTCTAGTTCCGATACAAATATATAAGCGTCCCTGAGAAAATACTTGATGGCTGAACTGTCCAGAAAGCAGTGTTACTTCGAGTTTTGTTTATCTGAAGTGTTTCTTTAGTGGAAGAAGGTGGCCTTTAGGGCTCAGTTTTGGTACTAAGACTTTCCACAGCAGCTGGTGTGTCACTGAGGCCATCCTTGTTCAGCAGTGCACTTAAATGTACTATAAAGTGCCATCCAATCTAATGGAATGAAGTGCATGGTGCAAGTGCTCTGGTGAAGGAGGTTTCTTTCTGAACTGGGATCCAGGGATCAAAGAGGAGATGAGCATTTGGCTCCTGTCAGCTTTGGCAGTGGGATGCTATGTTATTTGGGATTAAGGTCCCCATCCAGAGAAGCAGTTAGACTTGCTGTGAGCACTGCCAGGGAATTTGGCTTATGGAAAGGAGTGTATCCATAAGTCGGGGCTGCTTTTGTGTCAGAACAGTCTTGTAACTCATTTTTGGGGGGTATATGAGAAAGTGTTGGGGTGCTTGTTCCCCAACATTCTCCCCACATGCTCAAAACCTTAGTTTGGTGTTACAGCCAGGACTGTAGTCACTGCAGTATCTCTCAGCGCACTCTTGCTATTTCCTGTTGACTTTTCGTCCACAGCTTTAAAATCACTTTTTCTCAGACGCATTATCATTATAGAGTGCTATTCAGCCTGAATAGCTGGCAGGTTAAAGCCCATTAAAGTATTGAAACAAACCCTGTGAAAAGTACCTATTTCATCAGTCCGTTTAATCTTTAAAATATTTGCTTCAGGTATCCAGGACGCCGTTGATTGCTTTCTGTATTATGTAAATCTACAGAAGAAAATAGGTCACTCTTCAAACTGTGTTCTTGTAAGGATGTAATTAAGCTGCATTTAGACAATTACTGTATTTTAAGTATCTACTGATTTTTAAAAAAACAATGTAGTTTTAGGTTTTGACAGTGATATAATTTTCTGTTTATTATGTTTTAATTAAAAACACCGGTAAATAGGATTAAAGCCAATTGTATGGTAATTTGACATAACTATTGCAATTCTGAAGTAATATAGTTAATCTACAGTACATTAGTAATAGAGGGAGGATGGGGAAAGAAAAACCCTGCTGATTATTCACATCAAGAGTTCTGGTAAATAGGAATCCTGAACCAGACGCCTCTGGATTCTGCTCATGTTTGGGTCTCTGTTTTTTATCCTTTGAAGCGATGGTGTGTTTGATCTTAACTTAAACCTCTGGGATGCTTACGCAGGTGCTGGGAAGGTTGGATGTAGTTTTGATACCAGTGTGGTGACTTTGGCTCAGTGTGTCCTAAAAGTCTGTATTTTAGCATTTTACAAATGTGACAAGTCTGATGAACTTGAAAAGCTCAAGGGCAAGAAGATGGAATAGATTTTTGGAAGACTCCAAAAAGGTTCGAAAAATGTCTGGAACTTATACCCATCTCTCAAAAAGGGAGAGAGCTTGTAGAAAGTGGTTATCTTGCCATGTCCAAAAGGTTATTGAGAATGAGGAGAATCAAGAAAGCCTGCATTGGTGGGGGAAACATTGTTCGGCATAGACATCAGCACTGTGGCAATAAAAATGTTAGGAATAAATAGAAAATTTGCAAGAAATCAAGTCAATTTTGGCCTTTTGGCAATCTGTCAAAGCCATGGTCTTCAGCTGTAGGATGATATGAAAATGAAGTTCCCAGTCAGTCTGTTCCACTCTCAAATTCCCAATACCATTGTAAGTTTTTTTTATGTCTAATTTAAGACCGCTGTTTCTCTGTCCTAAGACCAGCAGGTGTGGATTCCTTCAGAATCTGCTCTTCAATCATAGGCATTGCTTGCAAGACCTCAGATTATCCTCCCTTTGGATGATTAGATTATAACCATGAATATTACTCATGTTTGCACAAGACTAACTTCTTATTTTGGGTTGGTAACTTTTATTTTAAAGAAGAAAATGCAGTAGGCATATTTCCAGGTTCCATGAAAGCTCATGATGTTACGGCTGCAAGGGAATTTACTCGAGTGAAATGAAAGGGGACTAGAAGAATTGTAACCTGGCTAAAGAGAAGGCTGAAAAGGGCAGGTTGAAAAGGAGATGTTTGGCTGGAGGGAGCCTGTGAGAGGTAGTCCTCAGGGATGGAATTTTGGACTTGGTCATGTTTAATGGGTTTTTTTTTCAGAAATTATGGGGCATAAATTGTTGAAACTCACTCTTGAAATTTGCAGACGATGCAAAGATAGAAGATGTAGATGTCATCATAAAGTACTGGACAACCTTGTCACTGAGGAGGGAGAGAAATAGGATAATATTATTTCACTAAATTTTAAGTCACGAGTGTAAGAAGTAAAAAGCATTTCTGCCATAAGCAGGAAATGCTGCATTTGGACATAATGGTGGAATCAGACCTACATGTAAATGTATTAAGTGTTCTCCTGATCATAAATTTATGACCGTTAGTAATGACTGGGGTTAACAAAAGCCATGGGGAATTTTTGCTGTGGCAAAAGCATGGGTGAAAACATGAGTGAGTACTGTTCACTATTGTGGTCATCTGTGTTCAAGAAGGGAGAATTCAGACAGGAACATGTGCAGGTAGGTGAAGGAGAAGGAGAAGCTTCCTTTTACAAGGAAAGGCTACAACAGCCTATGCATTTAGTCCAGCTACAACCAAAGAGATTTGCCATTTTCTTACCAAATAAGGACAAGATTCAGGACAGGAAAAGAAGTATTTATGACAAAGGATAAAAAGTATTAAGAATAAATAGCTATAAATAGGCCAGGCCCATGGTTTTGCCTCCATAGTTCTCCATGAATTCTTCATGACACATTTGCTTACCATGGGGCTCTGATAGGTGAAGTGTCTTCTGAATTTACCTGGCTCCTCAGGGCTGCTCTGAGGGAGTCAGCACAGTCCTCTGCATCCACTTCTAGAGACTAGACTTGTGAATGAGGGGGGTCCACTTGGAGTCCATTATGCTCTGTAGAAACACCTGCAAAGGGATGAATTCAGACATATAACACAAAGCAGCAGCTGGAACTGATTCTGGCATTAGAACAGGGAAGTGTGTGTCCTGTCCCGCTCCCCTTCCCCCCCTCCCTGATCCGCCACCTGGGACAGGCACAGACTAACCTGGTAACCGTGATGACCACTAGAACAGCATCCAGAAATCCTTCTGAGAGCTACTACCTTTAAAGCATTTGCAGGATAAGCAGTGAAGACAGAATTTAAGAGAAGCAAAAGGAGTGTTTCAGATTACAGGTTTGTAGCTGACTACTGCTAGTCAGTCAATTTTACCCAATTTGCACTCATGAATACAGATTTTTTTTTCCCCCTTTTCTTCCTGGTGCACAGGTGCACCCCTGCTGCATCAGGCATATTATTTCAGGCTGCTGTGAAGATGTGGCTGCCAGGATAAGTTGTTACAGTTAAATTGTATATCTGTATTATACAACATATATACTACTTATTCATAACTGTGAATATTCACTTATTAAAATTATATGCAGAATTACACATATAAAAAAAATCAAGCTAGCCAACTGCCCACTACCTCTTTTGCCATTTCTATCTTCCCTTCATTCCAAGCATACTCAGGAGTCCAAGATAACATTTTCAAATAAACATTTTGGCATTTAAGTAAAACTTCTTCTCTGTGCAAGGAATAATATTGTGACTTCTACAGCCTTAACAGTAATCACTCATTGGTCTTTTCTGGTATATAAACTAAATCTGTTTATTAATCTGAAACAAACAGCAGTAATATCTCTGGCACCATTGAAAAAATGAATGCTGCACGCTTTATTTTAAATGTAGCTAGTGGGAATGTTACTGTTGGTGCTTACCTAAACCTAAATCAGGTGAATAATTAAGGCATGAAGTAGTGTTAATTGATGGGTTTTTTTCCAATCTTGATTTTACTTAATTGATATGGCTCATAAATTTGCATCCAGATACGGAGTGAGATACATTTTGTTTAAACTTGTATTCTGGGTATATCCTTGGCGGTACCAAGCACCCCAAAATCATTTGTTGTCTGTGGGAGCTGCGAGAGTTCAGTGCTGAGCAGAAAATCAGGCCCTTTGTGTTTTGAGAATGCTAATCCATTGTTATGGTTTCCTTTTAAACCAAAAATAAACACAATGTGTGTGCTGTTAACTTAGGTGCTAGAGCCGACAGCTCGAGGTTTCAGGGCAGGGGTCAAGCAATCAAAAGTGGTCCTCTCTTGCACAGATCATCAAACAGGGAGTGCATCAATGGGCTCAGTGGCAAAGGCTGGAAATTAATCGGCTCAGCCCTCAGTGTTTAGCCATGCTGATTATATACTGGCAAAGTGAGCATGAGATGACAGGCCAGAGGAGCTAACGTAATAGGAGTTCGTTCCCAACAAAGGCAGGGAAGAAAGATCAATTTGCAATATTCTTTTCTGTACCCATGCAACAAAGCAGAAACATGAAAGCAGAACATTAAGGGATGCTCCCTATGAACTGGACAAATCAATAAACATCAGTGGTAAGAGGGGAAAAAAAAAAGTTTCGTGTTCTGTTGTGTACCCCGAGGCCTTTTCTGTCTTTGTGAAGTGCTGAGTAGCCGTGGCCTCTGTCATGTTTCCTTTCACCTACATGGTGTCATCTGCTTCAGTCTCAAGGTGAATTCTGGTTTGCACCATCTGATGAGTGAGTGTTTAAGGAAATTATTCCATCTCTTTAGGAAGAGACAGTAGGAAATGACAGGCTCTATAGAAGCTGCAGTGGCAGCTCGATGCGTAGCTCCCTTTCTGCATCAGAGCTGGGGCTAGAAACTGGGGTTTGGTGCTTGCACTGGGCAAAAAGTTTCAATGATTTCAAAGATTTCAATTCAGAACTCTTGAATAAGTGCCAGTTGCTTTCATAGGGAGCAGCGGATACAAAACCTGATTTGGCAGTATTTGGGATAATGTAAGAAATCCAGTGAAGAAATAGAGATGGATCCAGTTTGGGGAGACTAATCATGAGTTCTAGTAGCATTTGGGAAGGGGAACTATGACTGAAAAGATGAATGTTTAGTGCAGCCACTGCCAAGTCTACTCTGTGTCAGGCCAGTTATTTTATCATCTTAAATATTTGGCTGTGACAGCCAGGCCTGTGAATGGAAGTGTTTCCAGCAGTGTTACAGCTTTGCATTGACCATTTTCAACGGTACATGAAGTATCTTTAAGCTGCACTTTCAGTGTGTGCTGTTGGTGAAAGAATAGTTTTCTTTTGGCTTCCTGGTGGCTTTGGTGGAGCCAGCTATAAAAGGACTTGATATTTGTGTTTCCCAGCAATTTTATTAAGTTATTCTGATATTTAGGAACAGTTGTCCCCGGTTCCCAAACAGGAAAAGTCAGCCTGGCAGGTCTAGCCAGAAGGAATGCAGAGTGTGCTAAAAAGAAACAAAACTCAGCAGATGCTAAAACTGAGTGTTGACACCTCCTGCAAACAGGCTGTTTACTTACAGAGCCAAACCAGGTCATCACCAAGTTATACGTGATATATGTGATGTTATATGTCATCGCTAAGGCATGGGTGGGAAGGAGCAGGTTTTTTGCTGACTACTTTCTGGCAGATTCACAGGGTGAATTCAGAAAAGGTTATGAGAAAGCAGTAGTTTCTTTCTCTTATTCATGATCAAAGGGGCTGCGGGAGAAGGGAGGAGTGGGAACAGTTGCAGAAGCCGAACTTGTGCCTTGGATTAGTGTCTGGTGAAGTACTGGAGAGTCAAGGAGAGATGCCTGGTACTTGGAGCCTGGTATTTGGGAAAAGTAAATTGATGCAAGTTTTGTCGAGTAGATCATCTTCCTGTAAGCAATGCAGCCATGTACCTAACTCAAATATCTGGTATCCTGGTAAACAAGACAAAAGTTGTCTGGTTGCTGTGTTAGCAGAGAGCTAAACTGCTCCCTTGAGGGAGCCCAAGGCTGCATGGGCTTCCTGGATGTTATTGGGGAAGACTGAGAAGAAACCACGACCTAGGAAATGCAGTGAGTCTTGAAAAGGAGAAGTAAATTCATAAATGGTGGGGAAGGGGTCACTGAGAGAAGTGCAGGGGTTGGTGTTGTCACTTTGTCATGCTGCTTATCTGTATGTTATATTATATTATTATACAATGCTTAAGCACAATGCTCTGGAGCTTGTTAGTCTTTTAAAAGATTTGAGCTAAACCACTTACTTTGCACTATTCACAGACAACACGGGCTCACGTGGACTTCATACACAGCAAAATCCTTGTTTTGTAACCTTTTTTTTTCTCTGATGAGATTGCGCAAACCTGAGGTTTCTGAAGTAATCAGGGGACTACTGAGGACCTTAAATATATATATTTTTCTAACTGCAAAATTTTTTTAAAAAATATTATATTAGGATGTAAGAAATCACACAAAACATGCATTTCCCAGGAAACAAATCTGCCCTGGGAATTAATTCTGGTTAGAGAATTGAAGAGTGGAATTTGTTATTTATTTCACTTCAGCATTCCATTTTGTGCCACCTCACTTAGTGTGTGTGCTGATTGTTTTTCTCTGGATAGCACACAGCTATAGTGTTTTGGCAGCTGTCGACGCAGAATGTGAAGTGTTCAAAGGTTAGATGGGACAGCCGACATCTCACCTACGTGAGCTAGAACTACGCATGAGGCTTATGGTAGCAGGATATTTCTGCAAAAATAGTCAGCAATGGAATAGTTAAAATTGAGATTTTTAAATATATATATATCTTCAAGGTTTTAAGTTTCTGGAGTGGAAAGCCAGGGCCATATGTGTTCTTCTCTAGGGACTTCTTCACAATGAGAATGGTAGACATTTTCTGTATTTAAATAAAACAAGCTTTTCTTTTAGAGTGGATTCAAAAGTTCTGGTTGTCTGTCTGACCTGATGAAAGCTGGACAGAGGAAAAAATATCACATAAAATTCTCAGTTTTAGTTTGGATAGGCTAAAAAGTTGTAAGTCACTTCTGAACACAGGTATTGAAATCCTAATGTCACCTGGGCTTGAGAATGTTACTTTGTCTTTTCAAACAATATTGACAAGAAAATCTTGTCAATTGACAAGAACCTTTTGGACATGCCTACAGTTAAAGATGGTACAGAAGTAATAGCTGATCTCTTTGACCTAACAAAAGTGTTCAGATTTTTTAAACAGATAAACGTTATCAACCATTTCTATTGTGCAAAAACCACAGCCTATTGAAAAATCTGTTTTTGACCATCACATGTACCATTATTTAATTTCAGTTAAATATTGCTGGTTTACCCTGTGGACGTGCTGTTCCACTTTTGGGAAATGCCTACAGGTTTGTAGATATTTTGGCTATTGTAATGGTGATGGAACTGAGATGAAGTTGGAGGAAAGGATGCTAATGTCTGCAGAGGAGGGAAAGGGTCTGGGAAGAAGCAAGGGGAAAGGGACCAAAAAGCAGTGGTCTCTTCTAGCTGAAGTCATTATGCCCAATCCTTTCTTCCTTTCCCAGATTAGCATCCTTCCTGCTTAGTTTCTCCTGAGTTAAGATATGCACGAGGAAATGCCTCAAAGGATATGGATGGCCATCTGCCTCCTTGCAAAGGTCAGAGCTGGTGCTCAGGATGCTGCCCCTTATGTACATGGATGCTGCTCCTCACTTGTTTGGGATGGTCACGCTGACAAGCTGTAGAAGATGTGATTTGAAATTGTCACTGGGTTTTTTTCTCCTTTTTATTCTCTAGTGTAGACATAAAATGTGCCACGTGTTTTGAAAATCCTATGGAACATCAGAAACTTCTTGCTGAACACACCTGATTTTCTTAAGTTGGGTGTGGGGGGGTGGTTGTTGCTGTTGTGAGTGTAGTTTTTTTAATTGAATTATTTTGCCTCTTGAAGCTGGATATATCTGGGTCTTTGGGTTCTGAAGAACATTGCAAGGTTTATGTTTGGTCATCAAGAAATGCTTTGTGGGTGTTTTTGTTAAGTCTTCATTCCGGGTCTTCTGAATTAAACCAATGCTAAATGCTGAAATACCAGAAAAAGCTGGAATGCAAACCTGATCTAGCTGATGTTAAAAGACAGAGATGTTGTTTTCCAGATTATCTTAATTGCTTGTAGCTGATCTTCTAGGTATCCTAACTACCTTCTATGACCGTTAGTTTTGAGGATCATGCCTTTCAACATTACGTCCCACTGTTAGGACTAACTAATTTTGACACTGTTCCAGCCAGTGCTGTGTCTCTGCAATGCTCAGAACAGACTTTAGCTTCACTTGAGCATTCCTCAGAATTTGTCCTAGTTTTCACATTCCCTTATTTCCTAATGATTCAGGATGTACTTCGTGATGTAGCTGAGATCTGTCTTCATTCTGTTCCTCTCTGCTGTTATTTCTGGTTAGCTTTTTTAAGGAAAGTCGTGGCTAGTTTGTGGTATGATAGGCACAGTTAACATATGAATATACTGGCTTTTCTGACTTCGGGAATGTGAGGACTCTGGACCGTTTGTGTCTGCTGATTTTCCTGTTTGCTTTGTGGTAAGTGAAGCTGTGATTTAGAGCTCACCAAAAAAAAAAAAAATCAACTTCTTAAGAGATCATTTTTGTTCTGCGTGTAGATGAACACACAGTTGAAAAGAGAAAGGATATTTAATGGAAAAACTTGAAGTATTTTGTTTTGAATTATTTCTTTAAAGTTGAATCAAAACATTTTCCAATTAGTAAAATCCAGCGTTTTGACATCACAGAACATTTTTTAAAGAATTACAGATCTTCCCCCCTCTCTCCCCACCCAAACATAATCAAAGTCATCAGCTTTGCACACTGGTGTTTAAAAGTTGACAAAATTACATTTTGTCAGTGGGCGCTGGACTTTGGGATTTGGTTTTCTTAGGGCTGCTCTGTGGTGTGGCTCCTTCTGCCCTAGTCATTCTGATCTCTGCCCTTGGAAATTGCTCAGAGGTAGTAGTTACTTGTCCTGCCACTATTGCCAGGCCTTATCAATCCTGTTAACTAGCTGCTTATCACTGAATTAAGCAGAAGTTTGCTCTATTGTCCATTAGCTGCCAAGTATCATTCACGAACATTTTTTCTATTGCAAGATGGACGTGAAACACCTGCTCATGTCAGACTGGTTAGTAAATCCCTTTGGACCCTTTACAGGAGGCTACACATAGACTGTTCCTTCGGTTCCCAGTAAAAAGTATTTTCAAAAGTTGATGTTAATTTCGCTGTGACCTGCATCCACACTTAGTTGCCCAACTTATGAGACTGCAAAGGGAACTTCATTTTTGGGGGTTTCTGTGGATCCCTCTCTGAAACTCGTCTCTGTTATCATGTAGTGTCCTACACTGTGTTTAAAAATATTTATATATTAAGCAATGTAGATCCTAGGTTGGCATGCTTTTAAAAAATAAGAGCAGACTGATTTTTAAGTAGCATGGCAATTACCATGCCAGTTGTTGCTGACGGTTCAAAATCTCTCCCTCCAAGTTTGAGGGAGCCTTGTCTGTTGTTAATGCTCCTGATGAGGCTACAGTGCCTATCTGCTCTGATTCACTGGTACAACCAGTATCTGTGAACTCTCTGAGGACATTCTTGGCAGCTGCAGGACATAATTACCACATTTGAGAATATCTTTTAGGCATTTGGATCTATGGCTGGCTTTTTAGATTGCTCCCCTGCTAACTAATATGTTACTGGTTTGACACAATTGACAGCTGGCTGTGCTGGTGGCTAAAGAACTGCCTCTGGGGCTGTCTCAGGATGAGGTTAATGATGGGCTAGATGAGTTCCTTGCGTTTCCTATACATCATTTACCTGGAACTGTTCTCTCTGCTAGGCTTTCCCGTGATGACAAGGGATCTGACCAAATGGCCATATGTACTAAATGGTGCAGCTATTCCACTGGGCCAAATTTGGGCTTATTTACTGTTTTTTTGAAGTAGCGACAACAGGAGCAAAAAATGTCCACTCTGAAAACACACTGTTTTAATAAAGAGAAGGACTGTCAAACATCCATTTTGGGCCAGACTCATACTTGTTAACTATCTGAGCGTCCCTTATCTCTCTTGCGTTGTTATGATCCGCAAAGGAGTGTTTGTACTTTGCCGTGCTGTTTGTTTTCTTGGTTCCTCCCTACAGGACTTCTGGAAACCATGACAAATGACAAATTTGTGAAGCTTCTATGTAGATCCCATGTCTACAAGTGCCTCGCACATGGAACTTTAATAGCTATTTTTCTGTGAAACTTCATTTATGGTCAGCTGTGCAAGGTAAAGAGCAATCATAATGTTGCTTTGCAGTGCTGATGTTTCCAACAGAGCCACAGGAAAATAATTATTATATTTGGGAAGGACAGCACTAAAGGGATTATTTTTTTTTTTCCCTTAAAGCTTTTCCTTCTTTCTGAGATGGATGAAATAGTTAAGTCATTTTAAAAACAAGTTCCCATCCTCCCTGATTTAAGATCTATTCCTGCAGTATGTGTGGCGCGAGGGAGATACTGTAGCATTTTTATGAGGAGATAAAATATTGGCTTAATGATAATTTGGCAAAGTTTCAAGATATCTGAGAAGACTTCCTGGAAATTAAAAACAACTCAGATGTAAGAGAAAATTAAGCTAGTGACCCCAAGTACAAAAGGGGAAGAGCTCAGACATCCATTCTTCGCTGCTCCTTGCTTTATTCTCTTTTTTTTTTTTTTCTTTTTTTATCCCCTCTTGCTAATCATCTCCCCTTGGCCCTCGTTGCTCTCATTACAAGGTTGAAGAATAGTTTGGTGAGAATTTGCTATTGCCACACATGTATACTTTTCCAGGGATTTTATTTTTTGAGGATGGTGAAACTTAACGTGAAACTTTCCAAATCGAGTACATGTATCTGAGCTTGCTGAGGCCAAATCCCCTTCCTGCTTGCAGCCTGAGGGCTGAGGAGGGACGCTTGGTTCTTTGGGGAAATTAAATTCTACCCTATGCTTTAGCCATTTGCACCATTTATTTACACGAAAATGTGTGAATATCTAGAGACATGTGCAGGATGTCCTAGAGACTATTTAGGTCTTTCTGCATGACTGCATCTGAGCAGAATTCCCCATGCTACTCCTTCTTGGAGTAGCTGATCCTCCTGGCCATCCTCAGATGAAGACCTTGTTTTCGTGATCTGTGTGAGTTTTTGCTCAGATGGGAAATACAGGATCAGGCCCACTAGACCTCTTGTAGCATGAGGAGTAATTCCTTCTTATCTATTGAGCTTTTGGCTGCTGGGAAGAGTGGAAGATGTGTTAGAGACAAGTTTCTTGGTTTGGTTTTTCAGGAGGGTGGAAAGAGGTTTTGACATTTGAACATGCGGAGCCAGACACACCATCGACATGTTCCATTTAATCCCTGCATATCAGTCAGATAGCAATAACTTTTGATTCCTGCACAGCAGACATACCAAGAGAACTGGTTGTGCAGAGGTTGCACATCTTGTTTTAATCCCTAAATGTATGATTTAGCCTTTCAGAAAATTGCCACTTTTTAAACTTCTGTTAACACCTCCTTTCTGTTCTCTTCCCCCTGTTTCTAGGAAAGGCTGGTTTGGGATGGAGGATATGAAACAGACGTTTGGAAAAGCTGAGTAAGCGAGGGAAGGGATATCAAGAAACAGGAATCAGCGTAGCGTTTGGTGGTGCTGTTGAAATGTGTGTATGGGAAAAGCTTCCAGCTTTTATAGCTACAGGACACTGTGGATGTCACCTAAATGTAATGGATGCCTGAGTCCGCAGGCAGCCTGAAACAATAGCTGTTAGGGGTCTGACCCACTGCATTTGTTTTAACTCTGAAATCCACTGTTGCTTGTGCAAGTGATTTGCTGAGGTGTGGAGCATGGAGAGGGCTCGTGAACCGTGCTTGGAGCCTAGACTAGTTTTAGATTTTATCGCTGGAAAGGCAACTGGTCCTGTGAGAAGCTCTGGAAGTGATTGTCCCTGCAGGTCAGAGCTGTGTTGCTGTAATACATCAGCCTGGGGTCTACTGCCATCATCTGTAAGTCCTGCAGATGTCAGTGGCTCACGTGCTGATGGAGTCCAGCCTTTTAGAGCCATCATTCACAGCCTTGACCCTGGTCACTGACAAAAGTCAGCACTGGCTATCAGGTTTCATTTATTTATTTATTTATTTTATTTACACGCTAACCCCTTAAACGCAGAGGTCCAAGCCTTGCACTTTGACATGCTATCACTTGCCATTCCCATTCCTAGCCTCTTAGCTCATGTTCTGCCCGTCATCTGGCACACTCCAGAACCTCTCTTGGAAACTGCTGTAATTATCTCACAGAGGCTGTGGAGTTGGTTTCTTGTCAAAGCTGAAGTAATGAAAGTCTTTTCTTTTTTTCAGACTCAAATTAGAGAAACTTCTGTTTGAAACTGCTCTTAGTCCTCTCCCCATCTTCTGTTCCTCTTTCTTTGCCTTGGACACTTCCTTTTACAGTGTGCTGTTTAAAACAATTCCACGTTCAACTGTCTGGTCAGGGTATGTCTACTACTCTGGCTTGAAGTCATTGAGAAGCAGCTTAGAGAAGATGTTGCCCCCTGCTTTGACCCTATGGCAAAATGCTTCTGAGTAGGATGCTCTGGATAGGCCAGCTGTGTATGCTCCAAGACTCTTGTGTTGTTCCTGGAGGACAATGGTAAGAAAATTTTAGTGGGAATCTTTAGGAATAAATAGGCTTTAGTCTAAGCCAGTGGAAATGTAAAGGAAGGTCCAGAAAAATCTAGACTAGAGTTGGGCAAGAAAGGTAAGACTTCGTGGTGCATCTTCATAAATATCTGGGCATTAGCTTTGTGCTTGCTAGCCACTAGGAGAGAGGTTAAGAAATGGATGCGTCCGGACTGTCCCACTCAGTTGTTGGCATCAGCAAGATCCATGCAGAGGCTGTTGGAGAATTTCCCCCAATAACTGCCCCTCACTGTACTTGTTGTGGGGAGGAACAGAGCTGATGGTTCAGGTGCCAAGTTAAACCACCTAACTTGGATTTTGTGCCTGATTTCTTACCACAAGTGCATCTCTGGGACTGTAAGATCTCTGTAAAGCATTGAGAACTTTTGCTCTCTTTAAGATAAGGATACCAGCATGCCCAGCCTCAAAAAGAGACTTTAGTCTGCATTCCATCTTTGCATTCTTGTGTTTACAATGAATTAAAAAAAAGAGGTGAACTGAGGAAGAAGGGGAAACTATGAAGACATTAATGCAATTTCAAAGTCTGGTTGGCTGCCTGCCTTTTTTTTTTTCTTTTTCCTTGAGGAAATTGTTCAGGGAATCAGCTATATGTCTGTGAATTGGCAAGGTCTGTGAAATTTTGGATAATCTCTAAAAATGTGTCAGCTACACAAAAAGATCTTGCTTCTGGGAATGAAGTAATTAGGATATAGGTAATTTGTAGTTAAAGAATTAAATAATATTGTGTGAGATTTCAAAAACTCTTTTGGGAGGCTGAATGAATGTTTCTCTGTGTATTTTGTGTGCTCCTCTCCTGTTTTACAGCATGTAGGTTAAATATTACTTGTGCCTGTTTAGGCGTGAACATGGGGTGGGGGGCAGAGGGCTTGTCCTGGGCGTGCTGAACATGTTCCCCATCAGCACTGGCTGGTGGATCTGTGTGCTCGTTTCGCATGATGGGGTTCTCCTTGCAGCACCCAATCACTTTAAGACTGTTCTCTCCTTTAATGGCAAAGGTAAAGCATGCATATGTTCCTTTCCTGCCCTTCACCTCGTATTGCAAAACAACAATTTGTTTCCAGATCAAAAAGACTCAACTTCCTCAGCCTGAGGAATCCAGTTGAGTTGTCGGGGAACTTCAAATGCCCAGCATCTGCTGAAAATTTGGCTTTGTGTTGTTACCTCTGAGTTGTGGGTCTTCAGCAAGCTGCTGTGCTGGTCCTGCTATGGATGTGAGCAGGCTACCCCCGAAATATGAACAGAACTTCCTCTCATCTTGGAAAGGAGTGAGGAAATGTGGGCATATACAGCATCAAAGACCTGAGCATCGTCTGCTGATACTATTTAATTAAAAGGGAAAGACATATGACTGGGTTGCTTTTTAATTGCAGCACCGTAGAAATTCAAGATAACTGTCAGGGATTTCATCAGATAGCCAATGACTGGGGGGGGATGGAAACTAGGAGGTAATCTTCTTCTCACTAGACTCCCTATGAATTATATTCTTGAGAGGAATGTGTATTACAGATACATGCAGTATAGTTTTGCATCCAGAAAATGACACCAGGGACTTACTTTGGACGTTTATCTGTTGTAAATGTAATTGTATCTAGAAGTAAGTAAGACTCTGCAATTTATAGGCACTTTAATCTTGCACTATTTATGGACATAGAATTGCTTAGAATAATGCTGCCTTATTTTATACTGATGGTATTGTATTTTTACCACAGTAGTAAGGGTTATTTCAGCTGTGAACCTTTATCAGAGTGTCTGTGTTTACAGAGGGTTATAAACTGGCTCGCATTGTCTCTGAAGCAACATGAACTCTCGAGCTCGGGGGAACATAGTTAAAAATTTAAGATCCATCAGTGTACCAAATATTTATGCTTATGAATAAAAATAGAAGACTCTTCCTAAATGCAGGTGAGTGTGCTTGTATGAATGTTCTGAAGAGAGAGTTAAAATTAACAGCAGTTTATCTGATTATGCTATTTGTTATGTAAGGAGAGAGGGGGTGCACACAGAGCTAAACAGAAATACTTCTGTTCAGAGAAAGTTACCGTAAATAGACAAAACCTCTTCCTTCTTCTGGGAACTGGTCCATACCCAGCGCTATTCTCTATCACCAGGGCAAGGCAGATGCATTATTGCCTAGCTGGACAAATTTCTGGCAGGCTGTGGGACTGCAGGAGAACACCTGCAGGTGCAATATTTTAGTAAAAAGGAAAGTTTAAATTTCTAGCACCAAAACGGGCTGGTAGAAGCTATGTTAACACAAGAAAGAGTGTACCTCCTTTCTAATTCTAATATACTTGCTTTTAATCAGCAGTGGTTTGATGTTTCCTGCTGAATAACACTGAAAGAAGAGAGTTGCAGAATCAGGGCCCGAGTTTCTTGGCTATTGTATCCTGGGACAAAAGAGACACGTCAGGTCACTTTAGAGTAAACAGGGGGGTTGGAAAGTGAGGTGAAATGGAGAAAATGTTTTGGATCTTCATCAACCCACAGAAATATCTCAGCTGTTGAGTCAGCAGCAGGGATATTTGTACCTAACTTTAGCCCTTTTATCCTTCCTGCTGTGCTGGCACAGCTGCATTTGGATGCACTACGGAGGCTTTTCTCAAATGCTTCGTTCATGCAAATCTCTCAGATTTTTCTACCTACTTTCTTCTGTCGCTGCCTCTGATTCCCTTAAACAATAACCTTCCCAAACAAACCATATATATATATGTGTGTGTGTGTGTGTATATATATATGCACCAGCCCCCTATTTGCAAAGGCAACATTCACGCTCTGTTGTGCTGGTGTCTAGGCAGGTCAATTCGTAATTGTCTCTAAGTGCTTACTCCTGCAAACAGGAACATTGTTTATCTGCTGCCCAGTGACAGTCAGAGATTCTTTTGAAGCATCATAGAAAATCAAATAAATTACTACAAATTTTATCCTTACTGGAAGAATATACATTGATCAGTGTAAGCAAGGAGCCAGTGCATCCCTATCAGCAAGTAATAGCCTCTGGGAGGTAATTTTTTGAACGAAACAGGTGAACAAACCCTGTAAAGAGCGACCAGTAAACAGCCAAATTCCACCATACTTGAATGTCAACAAGGATACCGTCAATTCTCCTGCTGTACATTTTTACCGTCTCTATTATTCTGTGTTGTGCTGTCCTTGCCTGAGATGGTGGTAGTTCATTGTGTCACATATTCTGGCTTTTCAGTAAAAGTAAATAGATTTTTGATTTAGGATGATTCTTGTTTAGTGATAGAAGGAACTGTTTTATTTTCTCCTTCCCATTAGTTACAGTTTGTTAAGATATTTGCATTTGAACAAGAACTTTTTCCTCCCTCTTCACCTCCTCCTGCCTGTTCAGGCAATGAAGTTGCATCCTTCTCACTTGAAATAGCTTTAAAAAAAAAAAAAAAAAAAAAAAAAAAAA
>Ga0065711_1031424_pt1 | contig 29725 bp, 11 predicted proteins | sample Hoacrofraction12_FD_59098 | JGI IMG/M metagenome (GOLD analysis project Ga0065711, IMG submission 59098) | Hoatzin crop microbial communities from Cojedes, Venezuela - Epithelial fraction 12 v2 (version 2) | ecosystem: Host-associated > Birds > Digestive system > Esophagus > Crop | place... | reverse complement strand
TTTTCAGTAGTGCCCAGTGACAGGACAAGGGGCAATGGGCACAAACTGAAGCACAGGAAGTTCCGTCTGAACATGAGGAAGAATTTCTTCCCTCTGAGGGTGACGGAGCCCTGGAACAGGCTGCCCAGAGGGGCTGTGAAATCTGCTTCTCTGGAGATATTCAAGACCCGCCTGGACAAGGTCCTGTGCAGCCTGCTCTAGGTGACCCTGCTTTGGCAGGGGGGTTGGACTAGGTGACCCACAGAGGTCCCTTCCAACCCCTACCATTCTGTGATTTTGTGAAAAGGCAACAGTACATCATTATTTGGCAATGGGTCAAAGCATGCAAGTAGGAATTTCTGTTGTGAATTTTCATAGTGGTTCAAGTGTTGCAGCATATCTGTCCCTGAAGATTTGTTTGAACTCTTTGCCTGTGTTGCTGAAATGAAGATTAACACTAACCATAAAGGTAAAAGCTGTGGACCTTATTGTCAGTGAATATGATTGTTTATGTAGAGGAGCGGTAAATTAGTTATTTAGAATATAGAAATATTTCTTCTCCTGAAGTTGAAGATAGCCAACTAGACTGAAAGGCAATACATTTTGAAAAATAAGTAACAAATATCCCTCTACATAAACTGTAGCTACCTGCAATTAGCAGAGCCTGAGAAGAAGATAAAGTTTCAGTGTAAAGGCATAATTGCCTTCACTTACTTTGGTAAAGGGGCTCCTTTAACTCTGCTAAGCTGCTGCCAGTGCTGTTCCTGGAACTGTCAGAGCAGACCTGCCTGCTGACTCTGTGAGTGTGCTGCAAGGGACAGAGTGAAAGTCAATATGGTCTGACAGCTACTTTACCTTCAGTGACAGATTCTCCTTTCCACAGATAGCTTCCCAGGTGTTCCTCTTCTGCAGCTGGGCAGCATATCGTACACCACTGCTAGCCTGGAGAAGGATCAAAGATACAGAGTTTTAAACAGAAGATTTTTGCTGTTTGTTGGAGCATGTCTCTGAAGAGGGGATGTCTTCAGGTGGTCTTCGTGGCTGGATCAGTTCTGTACTAATGCTCACGTGCCTGGTTTTGGGAGAGAACACACCAAAAAGCAGTCTGTTTAAAAGCAGAGGTGCTGCCCGAACAAAGCTGGGAGAAATTTTTTTGTGATTTCATATTCTTGTAATAAACTGAACCTGCGTACTGACAAAAGCAGAAGTCTCTTCTTTTTTCTACCACTGCTGCATACAGCAAATACTCTTTCACCCTTGCTAAGTTTGTGGTTGCACACTTCCTCCCTGTGCCCTCCCGACAGCAACCTCAGCCTTACACCCAATCTGCAGAGTCTGCATGTACGAAGGAGAAATTTGTTTTTTTGTCTTCTAAAAGTCCAAGTATCTTCTCTATATACCTACCTTTGAAAATAAAAGTAATGTATATAAAATGCAGAAGGGCAACCAGCTAGTCTTCTGAACCAGGAAAAGAAGGGAATTAAAAGCCTCTTACGTAAAATTTGGGCTATGTCTCAAGAGTTTCTTTCTCTGCCGTTCTTCTTTTCCTTTCTAAGTCCTCAGCTTTGCCATCTGCACGCTCAGTAGGGGCTGGGATTTGGCTATATGTGAAGTAGGGTAAGACAGCTGAAAAATTGTTCTAGGAAAAATTGCTGCTAAAGGTGCTCTGCATTCGAATGGTAACTGCTGAAAAGGAAGCACTTCCTTGCTTCCATTACTGACTTTATCATGATTGCTGCAGCTAGTTTCCTGTGCTTTAAGTTTGCTTTCAGGTAGGTTCTGTTAGTATTAGAGAAATATTTCCAGTTCCAACATTTGCAGTTATAAATCAGATGTCTTTCGTTTTCACAATTTCAGAAACTCCTTAATAGACACTGCTGAGTAAACTGGGCTCAGCCTTTTAAGCATTCTCTGTCCTGCCTTTTTAGCCTGGGTTTGAAGAAGAGTGTACATGGACTTTTTCTTCCCCATGAGGACAGCGTGAGCCAAACCATTCTGTAGCCCAATTCCTCTCTCTCCTTTTTGGCAGCTGCGCAGAATGGTTTACGGTATGCGGAGTTTGCTGCAATTCCACTGGAATTTGCTAGAGTTGCACTGATTTATACCTGGTGTGAATCCCATCTTTCCAAACCATTACTGATGCAACAGAAGTGCAGAGCTGAAAATGCCTTAACTAAGAAGCAAAGTGGTCTTTCTTTTGTTTTGCAGTAAGTTAATGGATCATTGTTATCACAAACTTCAGTCTTCATTATCAGCTGGAAAAAGTTGAATACTTTCAAGAGTATCAAAAACACCAATAAAAATGCCTTATTCAGTAGTTACTGGTAGAGTGGAATCCCTGAAGCCTTGCTATGACTACTTTAGAAGCTGCCAGAGCATCCATTTCAAATTGATAGGCTGCAAACCTAAACCTTCCTGTTACTGTAATAGCTGTTAGTATTCCTGTGGGCAGCACTTCCCTGTGTTACTTCAAGTGCCAGTTTTTCAGCAGTGGCTTAGGAGGGATGGTAGTTGGCAATATTACTCTCTTGTGATTGGAACATAAATGGGAAGAGTTTCAGTTAAAGTAGTGATACCTGTGTCATTTTTTTGTAGTCATGGCACCCAGGCCTTGTTATATGTAATAGAAACAGGAATTTTATGTCGTTCTCAGAGTATGAATCTCCCCGTTGTGAGATGGTGCATCTCTTTTTCCCTGCAAACATCCAGGCAGTCCCTAGCATTGGCCTCAAAGGATAGTCGTGCCTAAGAAGGAAGTCAGTCGCCGCGTAACAAACTTTTCATTTCAGTTGTATGTGATGTGATTCACTTCCTGCTTCCACCCGTAGTTCTGTGTTCTTGGGCAGCTGAAGTTTCACACTCAACGTCTGTCTTGCTACAGCAGTTGAACTCATTCATGTACATGTAAGGCCCTGCAGTCAAAGGACTGCAGCAGAGAATGTACCACGTGTAGCTAGGTACAGGTTTGCAACTGTCTGTAGAATGAACATCGCTACGTCGTTGTAAGGGTACTGTTTGCCTTTATCAGAACCCCTGCCTCATAAACAACCTGTATTTTTTTATGTATGACGGGCAGAGAAAGCAAAGTGAGGGACTGTGAAGGTGGTGAGGGAATCTGTTGAAGAGATAAGTCTGTAAAAGAGCAAATACTGTTTATGGTAACAGCTTCAGGTTCTGAAGGTTAATGGAATATCTTCCTCAGAGTTTTGCAGCCAATCTATTGTACGAGTACGTGCTATGTAGTTCGAAAAGCAGGGATAGGCTTTATTACTGTGCAACTCTTTTTATTATCAGCAGCTAAATAGATCAGATCTAATTGTGTGGCTTCTAGGATTCTGTGTGTTGTGAGTTAAATTTGCTGCTACGGCCAGTGTAGTTCATTGCAAGTTCAGTATGTTACTGAATATTTATGAATGAATATTTTTTGCGTTTTACAATGACATTTAGCAATACTTTACAGCTATAGCCAAATAAAATAAAACCTTCTTACAGAAAGAGCAGACTTAGGGGAAAATTTCTCATCAGATTCTTGCTTTTCCTTGACAAATAGTTTGGGGACCTGTTCTGGAGTTGTATAAATGACTTGTTTGTGAATCTGGCATGAAATCTTGGCCTTGCTGAAGTTAACAAGTGTTTTACTGCTGAGTCCAGCAGTGGTAACACTGGAGTTCTTGCTTCCACCCTTCTGTCCACTTACCCGTTCCTGAAGTGTGGTGAGGTGCAGGGATGCAGGCGGGGAAGAGACTGGTTTTCTCCCTTCAGCTCAAGAAGTGACTGCATGGAACCGTTTTCAGAGCTGGGCTGTCTGTAGAGAATAAACTTATTTCCCTACTCTCTGCTCTTCCCCTCTGCTTCCTTAACTCTCCCTCCCACCTCCCACGCACTCTGTTTCTCTGTCTCTGGGATTTTCTGTAGAGAGCAAGGAAGGAAAACCTGGGAGGAAAGATTGCTGGCCATTAGCTGAAGCAGGTTCTGCCTTAAATGTTTACTTTTCTGAAGGAAGGAAGCAAGACTGTTTGGATTTGCCTGATCTTTTAAGGGTCTGGACAATATTTAAATTTATGTTTCTGTATCAATACAATAAAGCCCAACAAGGTTGGGTTGAGGTTAAACTTGACCCTCATGTGCAGTGTTCCATCCCAGTGCTGACCAGTCGGTCTTAGCTCTGTATGATGAGATTGTTTTCTTTGCAACCAAGTTGATCCAAGTGACGTCCTCACCTACATTCCTTCTGATGTGCTTGGAAGCTCTTTTCTTGTTTTGGGCTTGGAATACTTTCGACAATTTTGTTTCTGATGAATTCTCTTAAGTCAAGCTTACTGACTCTCTTTGACCTCACAGGTTCTGTCCTGCCCCTCTCTGTTGGTGCAATAAATTGTTTTAATTTGCTGCAAAATGTTTTTACTGAGATTTTGATATTTATAATGGCTGTTTCCAGGCTAAGGTACAAATGAATAGCATATGGCTATTGTGAGAATAAAATATTAATTTTGGCAAATTCAGTCAATTCACAGTGGGTGTTCTTAGCCTTTAAAACAAAATTATCACATATTTGGCACAACTGTCAAGTGCCTGGGTTTTGACTCTAAGCCTTAATCACCAAACGAAGAGAGCAATGTATTATTAACTCATTGTGAAGACATGGTAGCTGTGACTGTGTGATGTGGGTGTTCTATATGGCTGCCACATGGCAGGAAAGAGGACAGGTTGCAAAGTTAGGGCAGTGTGCAACAAGTAATATACTCAACATGGAGTGATCTGAGTGATGTGTTTGGATCAAGCATGCCAGAACAAATGAGTCTGGATTCAAAACCTAAAAATTCCACAAGTGTATGGCTGTGTCTGATGTTTGATATCATCCAGAATATTCAAGTGTGTCCTGGTCTGTTGTTGCCATCAAGTCTCAAGAAGAGGATAGATTTATGCGTTGAAAAGCTGCAGAAGAGTATAGATTGGTTAATTGGAGAACCACTGATTACAAATTCCAGCCTAGCACAGGATCTGATGGGCAATGCTGTGTGACAGCAGCATAAGCAGTATCATTTACGACTTCATTCTGCAGAATGCTGACAGCTCCTGCAGAATCCTCTCCTTGGGAAATGAGGAAAGTCAGCATTACAAAGGAAGGCATTTAAGCTTTTTTGTCTGCATGGATACATTCAAGTCACCTTCATTCATTTCTGAATACCTCACACCTTGTCCAGAATGACATTCACGTTTCAGATTACATATTGTGGCCCAGTGGTGTTACTGATGATGATTCTCATTTGCACAAGCATTAACAAAATGTGGTTTCATAAAGTATGCCATTGCTTCTGTGCTTCACTGGAGCATGATCTTCTGTACCACCACCAGCTAATGGAAAATACAGGGCTGGAGACAAGGCGATTTTCCTTTTGTTGTTGCATATGAGATGGTGTTGAAGTTATGTCTGTTGTAAGATACTGCGTGTCCTTACGAAGGGACTGGTGTTGATTCTATTGAAGGAGATCACAAAACTGGGACAGATCTGTATGACACTGGTGCTGTTAGGGAGCTGACTGGTGCTGTCAGTTTGGATTCACGAACTGTCTTTGCCATTAGTATTTAAAAACTGTGGAGCAAACCTTGTAGGATTTGGGGATCTTCTGAAGACAATGGGGAATTTGGGAGGAAGCGCTAAATGAAAGCTTCCTAGAATATGAACAATTTTCATTCATGTAAAACCTCTTTCAGGAAAACTTTAGTACTTTCTGAGAATACTTACGAACATGCTGGTAGATGTACAACATTCTTAAATTCTATTTTTAACACAGTAGATACCTGTGTGTAAGTGCATGTAAGTTTGTGTGGGCAGTCATGGAGTTGGAGGCAGGTTGCCTGAAGGGAGAGCAGTTTCAGTTACCGTGCATGTAATTTCTGCTCCCTGTCTGGACTGCTGTTTGGAAGTAACATGACAGTATTACTGGCTCTTGGAGGAGAATGTTTTTTCTGTGTATCTCATATGCTAAGCAAATACAAACCAGAGGAGAGTAGAGGAAAAAAGATTGAAAGGGGAGGGGAAAAGTCCATTTATTACACAAGATTCTGATGATAGATTACTTTTTCTGGAAGCCAGCGTACCACCACCAGAACATATGTTAAGCTGTAATTTGAAGGTATTTTGACAATATACAAAATGCTTTCCAAAACCTTTAAGTAAGCAGTTATGAGACTGAACCAGTTAACTTGTTACTAAACATTTCTCATTGTTTTCCGACATTGTTTAAAGAATCTGAGGTTTTCTTTTTTTTCAAGGCCTCGTTCAAGACTGGAAATACTGTGAAGTAACTGGGAGGTACACATATAATATTTAATATTGGAAGAATGGTTTTGTATCATGCTGCATTCAGTTGTGTGACAGTTGTTTAATGAGATTACTAGCAAAGCGGAATAATAAATTGTGAACAAAACTTAAATGACTGTCTCATGTGCTGAAATAGCTTGAGTTCAGGAGTCAGGACTGATCTGAAATTGCGAGCTGTTGTTTTTATTTGTAACAAGAGTGTAAGCTTTCTGCAGATGATTAAACTGTAGAATGTGTCAGCATCCAGGCATACCAGAAATGGGTCTCTTGGACAAAATGCTGTAGAACTGGGATTAGTATTTTGATATGTCCGCTGCTGTAGTGTCTGATCACCTCACAGAGCATTTATCTTCCAAACTTAGTCCCATTCTTCCTTGGTTTCCAGTTTGTAAGGGCCATTGATTAGCACAGGAATTCAAGTCAAAGTAACCTTGAACTTGATTCTTCCGAGTCCTGGGTTTGTAGTCCCCAGACGTCATCCTTCATCCGGTGTGCTGCGTGTGTCTGGATCGCTGGGCCTTTCTGTCGCCCCTTGTACATTGCTGTCTGTGTGCGGGATGGGTCTATGCCCTGCTCCTTCAGCAAATTTTAGAGGCCAAAGTTAAACATAGGAATTAATACGGTGACTGGCATCTGGGTATTTCTTTTTAACTGTTCGCAATGGAAAATTCATTTTCTTTTTTTGGCTGCAGCATTTTTTGCAAGAGCATGTTTTTTTTTTTGTTTGAGTGATGATTTCAATGGGTTTCTACGTTAGCTCTATTCTTACTTGAATATTTTTAAGACTTCCATAAAAACTTCCTAAAATCTTGTTTGTAGAATGATTTGAAGAATTCAGAAGCATGTCTTCATGCTTTTTGGTTCATATGTATGCATACAGACATTAGGTCTTTTTCAGAACTGTAAGATTTTACTTTCTATCTTTTTCTTTTTCTTTTTTTTTTTAAAGTAATCAGAATGCTTTTTTCTAGGCCTGCTGTCAGAGTGACCCTTCCCCTGACCATGAGAGCTAGAATTTGAGCCCTCTTTAATTTGGAGCTGCTTTAATGCTGCTCTAAGCTCCTGCTTAATGTCACACGAGGTTGGTTGAGAGTAAATTGAGATGCTCTCTTCTGCAGGATTTAAATGTGCTGTTTCCATTGCCACATCCTGCTGATACAGTGGTAAAGGATTAAATCGAAGATCTAATTTGATGTGGGCCTAATTATAAGCCTAGCAGCCTTAAAAACATATATTGTATTTATTATTCATTTAGTGTATTTTTGAGGTACTCTAGTCTCTATTTATGGTTTAATGCGTATGTTGGCTAACTTATATGTATTATAAACACTTTTTTTCCCCCACTCCTGTGATTAATAAAGCCTGATTTGGATTTTTTTTTTTCTAACAGAGAACACAACTTTGATAAACACGAAAAATACTGCAGTTTCCAGTCGATCAGAGCATATTCTGCACTTGCAAAAAAACCAATATTGCCATCTAGTGGGAGTGAAGATTTTGACCTGTCGCGCTCCTCCCTCTACTGTTATCTCGCCGTTCTCTTGGAGTCATAACATGTGTTTCTATTGAGTGTACAGCAGTTCTTCTCTCTCCCCAAACTATGGGGAAAATCTTATCATTTTATTGCTGAAGTTACTCTTGCGTCTTTTGCTGGATAATCAGAAATATTTTGCAGGTGTAGAGAGCCAAATGTGGCTCTTTACAAGCTGCTTTCTGAAGTACACCATTGAAGGACAGGGCAGTGTTTCTGTGCTACAGTCTGTTTGGGTGCTGTTATGGTGTCAGCACCTCTTCGACATGCAGGTGAATTTAAACCTTTGAATGTACTGATTTTCTGGTATCTGTAAAGGGTATCAGAAAAATATATCTTTTTCAAGTCTTTGGGCGAAAATATATGGAAAATGTCCTAGGACATATGTGCAAACATATATTGAAAATGTTCAAGGAAGCAGAACGGGAGGTAGGATTTGGCTGAAGCTTTGAGATAAAGTGATTTCCAGAATGTTTGGTTTCCCCTTTTTACCCTACTTTGTTTCAGATCAGTGTCCACTGGGGTTCATAGAAATGGAGACAGGATGACACCTGATTAAATTAATTTTTTTGTTGCCTTGTAACACTTTATTGAATTATTGTTACCTTGTTACACTTTTTCTTCTGAAACTGTAGCTGTCTGGACTCGGCTACGTAGCAATTTTTTTTCTTGGATTTAATCATAGCATTTAATTAATCTCCCCGCTTTAGTCATCAGTCTGCAGCTTAGCAATGCAAGGTCCTAAGAACCTAAGCATTACTTCTAAATACATTAGTAATGGTTTTAGTTAATTCTCATGCCCAATTATTGCAGTTTTGAATCAAAGTGCTAAAGCAGTAATCACTAACACGTACTCTACCTCAGTCTGCTTTTGAAGCACAGAACAGCAGAGTGATAGTTATGACAATGTGGCTGTTACCACTCTTTCTTCTCTTTCCTGTTTTCCCCCAGTCCTCCAGCAATGAACTGAATTTAATCTAGAGCACTTTACATGTGTCTTGGCAAACAAATTGCTCCCTGTCTTTCTGAAAACCTATGAGATCCATAAAAGAGACAAATCTATGTGTTTTCATCATGGCAAATACTGTTGACTCTTAATTGTCTTTCTTTGCTTGAGGGTGTTTATCTGGTTTTCATCAATTGCAGTTGGTACTTTTGAGGTTTTTTTGTGTGCTCAGTGCTGCATCACTGCTGATGCCCTGTCTTACTGTTCATATTTGGGTGAGACACGTATGAGATACTTTGGGAAGGGCAGAGTTGTGGCTGGAGAATGTTTTTAAGTTCAGAGTACTGGGTTGGCTTGGGATGAATATCTGGGATCCAACCTCCTCAGAAGCAGCACTGGATGATGTTTGCTTCCTTTATTTGGAACAGGACTTCAAAGCAATCAAGATATTTATTATAGGTCTGCATTTGTTGTAGTGATAGTACTGCCCGCATTTTAGTTGAAGCAAGCAAAAGATAAAGATAAGAGAAAAATTTGGACAAGGACCTGGTATCCATAATAGGTGCAAGAGAGGAAGAATAAGAAGGCTGGCACACAAGTGCTGAAGCATACAGAGGATGTAAATGACAGTGTTAGTATTGGATAGTGGTCGAGACTATCTGTGTGCTTATCACCTTTCAGCTTAACTTCTTTAGGTGGCATGCAGGGTTCAGGTGTCTGCCATTTTCCAGTTGTTTTTCTAGCCCTGCAGAATCAAAATTTAAATTTGCTGTCCTATAGTTGTATAGTTGGGAAGGAAACTCCTGGTTCATCCAAGCTCTCCCGCACTCCATGTAAGATTACTGTTGCACCTTCAAAATCTCTGGTAAAAACTCTGTAACCTCAAGCCTTCTCTTAAGCTGTGTCACTTTTCATAATAACCCTATAACTTTCATATTATTTTTTTAGGTAACTTTCCCAGTGTTTCCTGTCATTTTTTTTATCTCAGACTGTAACTTCTTCTGGACGCAAACTGTGAAGGCTGTGTCTTGTTTACTGTCAGTAGTTGTCCAGGCTTGATTGATGATGTTGTGCTCTAGTTTGGGTGATCACAGCGATTTATATTTCAGAAGTAATACCACTGCTCCTGTTTTAACTAATCGGGACTTTTGAAGACAGTTATACAGTATGTTCAGTACTTCTCAGTCATAGTTACCGTTAACCTTCCTGAGTTTCAATTACCAGGGAGTGTTTTAGTTTTTTGAGAGGAAAGTATATCCCATCTATGGCCAAGTAGTGTTTAAAAAAAGAGAGTAATACACCTGTGGATGTGATTGATCAAAACTGTACTGAAGCACTAGAGATTGCGCTCTGTGTCAGGTTGGAAAATGTGTTCATGCATGTGATCTGTATTTGATCCACTGCTTTTTGTGGATCTTCAGGTATTAGTCATTCAGATGTGTAAAGGAGTTTTCTAAGCAAAAATGGACATTAAAATTCCTACTCTGGACAAGATTTATGAGAACAGATTTTTTCTTCTCAGCACAGTGTTGCTGAAGTATTGTCATGGATTCTGAACCATCTTCTCTTCATCTTTCTGTGTCTGTACTAGTACAAATTTTTGGCCTGCTAAAATAGCGTATTTAATAGTAACTCTCTGACAGTATATGCAACGAAGAGGAAAAAGGACAAAGCTGATAAGGAGCATGAAAATAAGTTAGCCAGTGGCCAACAGTCTTTGTTAAAGTAAATAATTTTTTTAAGGAGATAAAGGTAATTAGAATGAATCAGCAAGTTCTGTTACATTATTATGATAGAGAACTGACAGAAATACTTGCGATTTTCAGATTTTACACAAAGTGGAAAATAAAGATCAAAGTGTTTTGAGTCATTCAAAGTTTCTTTTATTATCTGATGTCCCTCTGCTACTATATGTGAAAAATATTTTGTGTGAAGAACAGTATATGATTGCATTTGCATAAATGTGTTTTTATTTGCTTTGCCATATTTTTCTTTATTAGCATCTTTTAAAAAGAAGTTTTTTTAATATTAGAACTGTCTGAAATAGAAGACCTGGCTTGACAGAAGGAGGAGTGGTTCTTCAATCCCTATGTCAAATCCCTCTGGATTTCTAAGGAGCTGTTCCCAAAAAATGTGACAAACATTTATGTGTATGTTGCAGCAAGAGTAATTTCTATCTGCCTTATTTGCTTTTCTTTCTCAAAGTGGACGTGAGTATCCTGATGTTACTGCCTTAGGTATTATGTAGCCTGGAAAAAACATTATTTAGAGAGAACAAAGTTTAGCTCAGGCCAGCTGCCCAACTTTTCCTTCTAGCTTTCCTGCAGGTTTTCCAATCCTTCCTACACTGTGTGCTTTTAGAGCTACATTACTAACCTTACTTGAGCTTGATTTTTTGGAGAGAGTTTGCATATGCAAAGAAATATGGTTGAATTTATTACAAAGGATGTATAATATCCCTTATTATTGCTGTTCTCAATAAGCCTGGGAATAGCAATGTAGCAGGGTATTTTTCCTATTCATATCCTGCTTCCCAGGGTGAATGTTGTGTTGTCAAGAATGTGGTAACACCTACGACTCAAATACCTCGTTTCCTTTTATTTGCTACTAAAAATTTAGAGGAGGGATATTTTTTCTGTTTGTTGGCTGTGTTTGTTGTTTTTTTTTACCCCAAAGTACCATTTTTTGATTCTAGGGAAAAATAGGATTGTGTATATAAATATAATTAGCTTATTTTATGGCTTGAGAAACCAAGACCTTGATTTCTTGACCATGTATTTTCCAGGTACCCTAGCTATTCAGAGTTCCTCCCTCCCTCTCTACGTCTTTCTTCTTGTAATTTGTCTTCCCTGATCATTGCTCCATAGCTCATTACTATTCATGTAGAGTTATCCTCTTGCTGCTTGTTGTATGTCTGCAAGGACACACGTTAGAAAGTCAAGGCAGCAACTGAGTGATCTGAATAATAATGTGTAATACAAGATCTAGAAATCAACCATATAAACAGGAAAAATTACTACAGCTTTGGAATGGCTAATTATATTGCACTTCATGTATTTTATGATATATCCTATTTGATATCTAATTAGAAGAACATTTCCTATGCAATCCTTTTAATTTCTCAAGACCTTATTCTGTCACCTGTACTCTCACTGAGCAGTTCCTTTAAATTGTACCTATACTCTATTGTTTGGTGCAGAAGAGAGCACTAATCAACTGTGTTGGAAATTGTCAACTGTTAAATATTAGAGAGTTCGGCCTTCATGATATGCACAACCTTTAAAAAAAAACTATCACCTTTCTTGATTTTGTGTGCTGGCACTGGTTTTTTCAATTTCAGAAGGAAATATGGAAAGCCCTGAATAAATTTTCACTGAAATTGAATCCTCTGGCTTTCACAGTACTATCTATACAATTTCAACAAGACATTGATACTGCTGCGTGTGTTACATTGCCCATATATTTTCTTTTGACAAGGTACATCAGTTGAACACTTAATGCTATCACTGGGGCTATCTTCCACTTGTAATATAAGTGGATTTTCACTGATAGATCTGAAAGTGAGAGATAAAATCTAAATTAAAATATGTCCTGGTCTGTTGTGATCATCTCTGTAAAGGAGCTAGAGAGTCATGCCATGTGCCAAGGAATGACTTCAGTAAAACACCTGGGATGCAGAGACTGTACAACAGAGAACATTTCTTTTTGATTAGAAGACAGGAACTTTTAAGCAGGGCTGAATTTTATGTCTTGAAGATAATTAGTAAACCACAGAGGGGGCTGGTTTTAGATTCTTGCCTGGAGATGGAATTGTAATGCAGCTACAGTAGGTACAAGAAAAATCTACAGTATCAGATTTTGATCCAGACAGTTTTGTACGCTGGAGGACTGGTGTTGAAACTGGGAAAATAGAATGAAAAATTATCACATAACAATGCTGAATTGATTTGAAAATAATGGGAAAACATGTTACGTGTCTTTGAATCGGTTACCTTACTTACCATGCATTTGTGTATTTGAATTTTTGTGCTGTTTGGTAGAATGTGCTGTATTTGAACCTTCATCCATACTTACTCAAATCTACATTTCCACGTTAGTATGCTGTCTACAAAATTTTTTTCTGTTGAAATACATTAAAAAGAAATTGGATAACGGGAGACATTCTGTATATTAAGGGTTTCACTGTGAGTGGATTCCACTGTGACATTAAATCCTGGAAATACAAAGATCTGTATATTATAGCTAAGCATACCGTATGTAAATACACTATGAAGAATTAATTTCAGAGAGGATGTATTAAATGTATCTTTTGTACATCATTGTACAAAATGAAATAACAATGGCAATCCTTTTCCTCTTTCATTTCCTCTTTGTGAAAATTCACAAGCTCCCACTCCTTCTCTTTCATTTCTGAGCCGTACTGAGGCAAAGGGCCTCTCTGCTTCCACCCCACTGTCTTCCCTGTTAAGGGCTATTAACTTTTAATTTATAATTTCTAATTTTATCTTCCATTTAGCTTAATTCACTCCAAGCAAAAACCTTGCTTCCTAACTTCATATGTGTTCTGTAATCAGTTAAAATTTCTACTCCAGTCTCAGAAACTTCCCCCAGTGGGAAGTCAGGGAACATATTTTTCAAGATATGAGAATAATGGTTATTGAGATATGCAAATTGAAGACGATGCATGTCCATCAGAAGAGAGAACTTCCAAAAGCCAGGGCTAGCAGGAACCTCAGGACCAAAGTGCTGAGATCAGGGAAGTCTGGGGGGAATCAGCCTGAAGCTTTCCTCACTTCTGTTGAGTCTAAAATCTATACTGATCCTAGGGTCTTAAGGAGTATATGGTGTTCGCAGTATGTAGTATTGTGAATGGCATTCATTTTCATAGGTGCTTTGAAGTGTCATTTGCAAGCCAGGACTATCTTTCTTAATATTGTTTGCGCGTGTGTGATTATTGATTTCCTTGTTACTTTGGACTAGGCTTCTGAAGTTTGTTATATCACAACATCTGTCGTTAAGTATTCTGAAACGATCCACCTTCATGTAGTTAAATTTAATTAATTTTATTTAAGGAGAGTGGTCCTATTTTTCCCCTTGTTCTGGGTTTTGTGTTGTGCTTTGAAAGTTGCAAAGTTTTTCTAGAGCTTAAAAGGTGGTCCTGAATTACGACAGCATTATCAAAGGTAACTAAATTTATCTGTTTTCAGGGCTTCGTGCTAGATGAGTTAATAGGCTGTCCTTCCCATCCTGATCTCTTCTATTATTTGCAGTTGAATTTAAGACACTTGAACTACGAGTGGTAAACTGGATTTTCTAAAATCTGATGATTTTGTTCTTTAGAAGTGGAATTTAAATCTTGCTTATGAATGTTTGATAAAAAGAACTAAAACTCCTGAAATGTGTTTGGCATTTCTCACTGTGTGGAACTGCTGTCCATATAAAGCTAAAAAACGAACACTGGCAAAACTTCATTTATAAAAGATTATTTTTCAAGTACTTTCAACATTACTGTCAAGTGCACACAATAATTCTGCATCAATAATAACGTTCAGGGTTTAATGAAGCTTGTTGTTATTCTTACGCTGAAAGTGCCAGTTGATAGAGTGCTGCGTATTGCGTCATTTCATCTCAGGTGGGTTGTGGTTCAGAATCATATCCACAGAATCCCGACAGATACCCACCAGGCTTTATATAGTGCTGCTTATGGTTGTTTTGGAGAAAATCCTCCAAATGCTCCCTGTCTGACTTGGTTCTTCGGTTCCTCATGGAAGATGCTGAAAACGCCTGCCAGCCCCTCCATCCACTCCAACGCATTGTGAAGGTTGTCTCTGGAACTGTTTCAGGGAGTTTGTACGTGTGGCTTTCTGTTAGCTGGGATCAATAATCGCTATAGCAATAGCTGAATCCTTTTAGCATCTCAGATGATTCTGGGAAGTGGTTACATTAACAAAATGTCTGATTCTGCAGAATTTGCAGATCTAACTTTCCTTGGGATTATTGGTATGTTTATCATGGTGTTATGAATACGGCACACCCACAGAGTCATATTTCCAGAAGTGATTTGTAATGTTTTTGGTTACAGGGAGCATAATATAGTTTGTAAATGTGTCTAGATAAAATGAAAAATAGGTAGAAAATTATGGAAGTCTCAACCCCAGTGAATTACTAATTTCAATAAAGTTTTCAAATATAAGTATTTAGGGCGAAAACTGAATTTACCAAAAAAGAATGTGTTAGGATCCCATAGGTTACAAGCTTGCAAAGCACCTTTTCAAGAGCTTTTGCCAGGAAATTTCATTTGTGTGGTACAGGTGGACTTTGGCCCCTGAGCAAACAACGTTGTGCCCTTGGCTGTGTGCTCTCTTCTGTGTGGCTGCCCAGCCCACCAAGGCTTTCTGCGCGTGGTGCCGACCTGCACCAGCACCCGTCTGCAAACCGGCCCGCACCGGGCAGCTGCTGCAGCTCCACCGCAGCAAATGTGATTACCACGGTGTAGAACGCCTTTTAGGGAGCAGCGTTATCGATTTCAGAATAATGGCCCTTTTATCTTTCACTTATTTTTCAGCTTTCAGCGATTGGCTTTTTCTTATTATCACTCCCATGGACCTATTTCAAAACCAGCACAATATTTGTAGTTCAGCAGAAATAAATGGCAAGCAGCGTTCTCTGTCTCTTCCATGAATAATGAAGCAGCAAGGGAAGGATTTGGTCTTTAAAATCAGTAGATGCGTTGGTGGGAAGTATAGGAAGGCATTAAACACTTGTAACTCTGCGTAAACTTTCTTAATTCTAACAAAGAGACGGTTGGGTTTTTAGAAGTATTTGAAGGCGGATTTTTGGGTACCCATTGGAAAAAAGTGTAGAGATCGTAAATTAAGCGTTGCTTCAATTTGCAGGAGTTAAGTAGCAGAGAAAAATGTACATACATCTACTTGTCTTTTCATGGCTTTTCTCCACCTCGCAGAACTGCTCTGGGAGAGCTGTTTCTGCTCCTAGCCCCAGGAGTTCTGGTGCCCAGAAACTCTGAGCACAAGAGCCCTGAAGCTCTGTGCTTTGAGGTGTACGGTCCCTTCCCGCTGACACCTGGCTTGCATACTTTGCCGCAACTAGACAGGCTTTTCCTTGCTCACAAGCAAGCAGCTCTGTTCCTCATCTCACCAGTCCTGATTTGTATCCTTCCTCAGTTGGTTGTAGACCAAATACCCTTGACCTTTGCTATCACTAAACAATCTTCTGACCTGAAAGCCCTCTGCTCTTGTTATTCCCAGCAGTCTGCTTTTCACTGGTGTTGTTTAAACTAGCACTGTTAGGTTTAGTGAAGCTACACTAAATGGACCCAAATAACCTTAACCTTCACAACCTGCAGTATCTTCTCTTTTCCTGTGAGATTTCCACTAGGAGTGACAGGTAGTCAGTTGCAAGGATGACGTATGTGGTACGGGTATTTGCTAAGTAGGATCTGAGCTAGGACTGTCAGTAATCCCCAGGGTAGCGAGAACCGTGTTTTCTGAACAGTGGGTATGTTTGATAGTTTTGAGTGGAATTCCGTCCCCCTGCCAAACATCTGTCAGCTGTAAACTTGAGTTGGACATGCTGTGAAAGAAGCCTAGCAGAGTAAGATGCTGCTCCTCTGTATGAAAGTCCTAGTTTGAGTAGTTTTTCCCTTCTAGCTAAAGAAAAGTACAGTGCTGGCAACTGGAGACATAGTACTGTGTGTGGAGGATGGAAAAGGAGTGTCTAAAAGCAGAGACAAGAACCTCATGAAAACTGGTTATCAAGGCAGGGTTAATTCTGCCTGATAGCATGCCCAGTGGTTTGTAAAATTCATGTTCTGTTTCTGACAGACCTGGAGAACAGTCTGTCAGTCAAGCTGGGGTAGATGCTGCAGCAGAAATTCTCATGAGCTTTATTCAACAGCGGTTGAAATCACATGGATATTACTGACATTTTGTGGAGTTAAAGTTAGGTCAGAATTTAACCTTATAAACTAAATACTATTAATGCTTTCTCCACATTAGATCATTACAACATGCATATTTGATAGAGATACAAGATAGATTTGAATGGGATGGATGGAATTAGCAATGATTTCACTTCTGATCCCATTAAGCAGCCCTGTCACCCTGACAATGCCCGACTGGGACATCGTTTTCTTCTGGTGGATTGCGAGAATTAGTATCTCATCATATGATTTCTAAGAGTGGTGATTATTGCTTGGGAAAGGTGATACACTGGGGTTTTTTTTTAATTTGACCTTCCTGTGTCATGTAGCTGGATCACACTGGAGTGCTGGAGCACTGGAGATGGTACAGATGCGTGACAAAAATCTTCCGTTAGAGATTTAGAGATGCATACAGCACAAAAGTGCCGATTTTATTATCACAGGATACTTCAATCTTTTATAACAATTTTCCAAAGAATAGCATACTTCTGTGGAGTTCTGTGTGCCATGGCAATCTATCCTGTTTTTAATAACATAAATTTCATTAAATAATGTAATTTTCGTGTCGTTTAAGAAATACTTGTCATGAACTAGAAAAGCTTTCTAAACTTGGAAGTTGACAGTTCTTCTGCAGAGTCAAAATTAAGAAATTTGTAACTGATTCTTACGTAATGGGGGCGGCCTTTAAAAAAAGGCAATAAAGAATTTTCATATCAAAAAGGAGTTGACTGCAATATCAAGTCCTGAACAAAATGCAAAGCAGTTGAAAAGTGCATTGTAATTCTGAGCTGGTGACTTCCTCCTGCAGCAGGTTTTATTTATATTTTCATATTGGTATTTCTGTAATTTTTATTAAATTTCATTCAGCTAATATGAGAGTTATCCATTTAGTGTTAGTCCAATACTGAAAATCCAGTTTGATATCACAAGCACAAAAGCATCCTGTCATCTTTCTTGTCCTTTGGGAAGTTCCCCAAGCAGGTCAGTTGTTAGTATAAAAATAAAAGTGTGTGGTAAAGAAGAGATTGAAGAACAACTTAGTTCTGTATGTAAAAAACCCCATGATGTCTTCATTCCTGAGATGAATTAGCACTATAATAAGTGAGGATGAGATAGTTCTCATCTCAGGGTACACACTGCTGCTATCAGATGCACCGGTGTGATGTCCACTCCTTTTGTGCTTTGGATTGGGCTCAATGATGCATTTTTGGGGGCTTATGTGACCTCACGGGAGATTTAGCAGGGTAGGAATCGGTGGGCGTTGTTGAAATAGCCAGGCTTGTTAGGGGTTAAGCTGTAGTTTTAAAAGCTGTTTGTCCTTCTCTAGGCAGATTTTCAGTGAAATGAAAATTGGGTTGAAAAATGTTATTGCTACATAATAAGCCAGAGAATGTTTTATTGGAACAGCAAAACTTAGAAATATTGCAATGGCTGTAAAGCATGAAATATATATAAATATGTCAGTTGCTGCGGATAAAAGAAAGTGCAGATATTTGTATTTGTCATGATTGATTTACCACAGGAAATTTTGAGAGAAAGCAGGAAAGAGTACAAAGCATCAGATAATATTATAGAAGCATTCGCCAGTTTTAATTAAGGAGTATTCTTTATCTGTTCCAGCCTTGCTGGTGTGGCTGCTCAGGGTTTCAAGAAGATTTTCCAGGCTTTTTTGTGGGGATTCTAATTTTGTTTTTGTAAAGTTTCCTACATTACCATCTCTTACTGGTGGTAGGGTAGGTCAACCCCATCCCATGCCCAGGAGGCAAGGGATTAAGTCCTGTCCCCGACTGCCAGACACGCCACAGCTGCTGCCAGTATTACGGCTCAATAGAGCAGTGGGAGCTTCTTGGGGGGCTGTTAACAAGGCTAATTGGCAACACGCGCTTCATTCCCAGTGGCTGGAGGACATAAACCAAGAGCAGGCAGAGGCTTGGTGGTGGGGAGTGCAGGCAGAGTGATATACAAGCTAGGCTGAAGTAGTTGGAGTCCAATATGCAGTGTGGTAATGATCTTTGTTGGCCAAAGAAAGGTTTTTGAAAGAAGAAGCATTAACTGTGAGGTGCAGGTCCCTATCTGCCAACTGTCTTGCCTGTCTGAAGGACAGGCTGTCCCGAAGTGAGTGCTGGTGGGAGCTGGCATGGGCTCTTAGGCACTTGATGGGATCCAGCAGCGAAATCCTGTGCTTCAGTCCTTTGTGGTTGAGGACCAGCTCCTTGGTGTCCCGTGCAGCCATTGATCTGGTCCCTCACGGTAGACTTTGGCCATGCACCTCTGCGTTTGTAGCCACAGCTCCACAGACAGCGGTGGGCTTCCAGCCACGTGTGAAGCCCCAGCCATGGCTGCAGTGGATCGCTGATGGGGCTCCTGCCTGGGGGGTGAGGGGGGTGGTGGTCGTGGTGGTGGGGAAGGAGAGGTGCTGTGCCCCCCACACCACACAGGGCTCGCACCTCTGTGGTGAGCGCTGCGTGTCACCGTGCTCCTGGGCCGGGTGTCTGCGGTGATGCGGTGCAGCTGCCTGGAGCCACCGCTGCCGTAGCAGAACCCAGAGGCCACGGCAGAACCTGCCTTGTGGAACTGCAAAGTGGGACTTGCAGGTGCCGTGGGGAGGCCTGGGGCACGGCCTGAGTCCCCGAGAGGTTCCCCGAGAGGTTCCCCTCCTGAGGCAGAAGGTGAGAATGAAAGCTGTTGGGCGACATTACACAGAGGAAGGGCGTTCACAGGTGACTCTGATCTCTTCTCCTGGGTCTTTTGTGTCTGAGGTTTTCTGTCCTTCATCAGCCTGCTGAAAAATACAGCACTGTGCAGCTGGGTAGGTATGCTGGGCGTTTCAAGGTCTAATTTGTTAGTATAAACCCAAAACGTTTGGTGTTTTATGATGGCACGTGGAAGTAGTTGTGTGTTCAGTCCAGTGGTTTTGGAGCTTTCTGTTCTGTGCATTTTCTTCTTAAATCTGATTTCTGCTGTAGATGTTCATAATGGGAAGGATTAAACAAACTTATAGATGAAAATTAAGGATTTTAAAATAAAACTCATTTTATTAAAGAAGTTAAGCAGTTAGTAATCCATTTATAAATTTTGTACTATTCTGTGTTTGTAGGTTAGAGCTGTTCATATAAGCTTGTAATTTTTGCTGGTTTTTTTTTTTGTTTGCTTTGTGTGGGATGAAGTGTGTGAAATTGAAACAAAGAATGCTTTCAGGTACTTTGTTTCTCAGAAGGGTAAGTCTTCTGGAGGTGTTAGTTTCATGTTGACCTTTGACAGGTTTTTGGATGGGAACTGTAGTTGAAGTTTTTCTGTTTTAGGCTAATAGCACAAGTGTTTAGTGAATTGTTTCCAAGCTGCTGTGGTAACACACTTGATTTTCTTTTTCAACGTACATCTACTTTAAATTCTAGCTTTTAAATCAGATATTGAGTAATGTTGAGTTATTGATAAGTTATCAGTTCATAAGCTTTTAGAAAATGACAGGCATGCAACTTTAAACTTAACCAGATATGTTGTAAATAATACTTACAGCAAGTGGTAATGGGTAGCAATTTGAACTCTCATAGTTAACCACAGTGATTTAGAAGCACAAGCTGCTGCTGCTCAAGTCCTGATGAGCTGCTTACATTTGTTAGAATCATCCGCTGCATTCTGTTCCATTTCATGTTTCTGTGACTTCGCTTGTTTGTTGGGTAGGAAAGGAAATTAGATTCTAACTCCTTTTCATTGAAAACCAATGTAGTTGCAGAAAATCTGACTTCTGCTTGGAGTAAACAACCTTGTGTGTATGGAGGGCCTATTCATTGCAAATGAGATCATTTTTGGCAACAAAATTACAAATATTCGCTGAAGTAGATGAACTGACATCTTTTCCCTTAGCTTCCTATTTATTTGAAATTTGGAGGGAGAATTTTTTTCTTAATCCTAAGAACCAGTTTGTTAAGGCTATTTAAGGGAATAAGATGTGTAAAGACATGTAGATCATAAATAATTTTTCTTTTCTTTCAAGAGTAATGGATTTAATGGAATAGGAAGTGCTTTCATGAAAGGCAAGGCAATTATCAATGGCCATCAATAACCCTCCCAGAAAATGCATTACCCTAGAAAGAGGGCAGTTAGAATAGCGGTAACACTCATGGCACCAGTACAAAGGGATATGATTTGTGTTTGATGCTTGTACTCCTTTACCCAAAGAAGTCGTAATTTATTAATAGCTGCTTTTTTTCTGTGTAGGTTCTTGGTGCAGTTTATGGTTGTGTTTTAAATCTTGCGCAGTTTAAAAAAATAAACAATTGTGATTCTGCCTGTATTCCTGACCTTAACAATGCAGAAAGCCTTTCCATGAAGTTTAATGGCAGGGAAGGTCCACGCCTGTCCAGCTTGGACCTGGAAATCCTTTTCTTCTCTCTTAATTGCCTTACAAAATGGCGTACTCCTGCAAAACTGCTTCCTCGCTGTGTAGGATGAACAGCTGTACAAATTCTGCCCAGAAGAGAAGTACGGACAGTCACGTTTGGGAAAAACTTTGGATGGAAACTTCAGAAACACCAAGCTGACTTCAGACATGGGTTTCTCTGAGAAGCCACAGGCCGTGAGTGCCCGCACGGCTCTGGGAGGGTGTTGAAGCCCACCAGCCTTGCGGGTCTGCTTGCTTTGGGAGGGGGTTGCACTTCCAGATCCACCCGGTGTTTCTGCATGTCCCGTTGTGTAAATTAAGAAAATAGATGGGGAAAGCAGGTGGAAATCTCTCTGGGGGATTTTGTTTTTAACTTGCTGTAATGGTTTAATAGTTAGCAGTTAGAGCTAAGCAGGTGTTTTAAGAGCTCTTATTCAACAATTATCACTCATTTCCGGGCTTCCTGTTTGTTCAGGCTGCTGGAGAACATCACCAGATCAGCCAACTGCTCTCAAAACCTCTTTTAACCCTTTGTCATCCACTGAAGCTGGGCAAACCCTCCATTGAAGATCTGCGTGGCTGAAAGCATGAAGGACACAGCACAAAGCTATTGTGGTGCAAAGATTGTCTGGCACATGAAAACAAGGTTCTTGAAAATTATGTTGGGTGTAGGAGCATCACACCATTGGGAAAAGATTGTGTCAGCGTTTCATCTTTTTGTTTGATTAGTATTTTGGATCAGTTGTAGGGAAGGAACTCAGGAAAGCTCATGGAGCTTGTACAAATTGGAGGTTTTTTGGTTTGATTTTTTTCTTCTCACTTAACACGTTCCATTAATTATTGGCCTGGGATGTGACAGACACATGAGGATTTATAAACACAGTGGAGTTCTAATTCAATGTATTTTAACCATCCTTCAGAAGCTCATATATGGTCCAAATATTCTTTGTCCTTAATCATAGATAACATGTGCTTAATAGCTGAAGGTTTAGAAAAAAATATTAGAGAACTGTGAAAGATTTCCTTTTGTCTTTAGCAATTACTGTTCCTTTGATAATATGCAAATGAGTTTTTAATCTACTCATAACTTTTTTCCATAGATTAGTACTAAACTGTGGTGAAAGTGTCATTTTTATCACGATTTTAAAATTAAACTGCTGACAGCACTCTGGAGTTTGATATTTGGACACAGAGCAAACTATAAGACTGTGAGGGCTTTTTTGGTTAGTGCTATAACAAGACTTCTTGTCAAATGGCGGACATTAATAGTTAATCATTAAGTAAATATAGGCAGTTATTTTCTGGGGCGCATGTATAGTTTGCATAGTGCATATGCTTTTTTCGAGCAGGGAGTCTTTAAGAAACTGTCTCAGTAGGTTCAGAAATACTGCTGTACTTACATGAGAGATAAAAAATGGAAGAAATGCTTTTCGGTTCTCCTACAAGTTGGAGTGCCTGTGGAGCTTGTAGAGATGGGCAAGAAAGGACTGCCTGCTCACTAGTAATGGCCCACGAGTGAGGAGTCCTAGTGAGAGGAAGAAATCTGGGATATACATCTGTTCCTACATTTGCGTGCTGCTAATGGTATTCATGCCAACTTCAGCTCAGTTCACACTGGTTTAAATATGTACTTTTTCTAGTTTGCCTAAAATTACACCTCAGTCCTCCTGCTATAACAGAGTCTAGAATCAGGCCAGATGTAGCTCTGCTCTGGCAGAGAGGCTCTCAGTGAAGAAACTGTTCCTGCCATCAGAAAAGCAATGGTTCTGAATGGGGGAGTGGGGAGGAGAGACCCTTGGCGAGCTCTGTTTGTGTGTGCGTGTGTGTACATGCATGCACACCACACCACACGCGGTGTGCGGGGGCCGTGGGGTTACAGGGAAGTGCTTTCTTTACATACCCTCTCAGGCACATATGTCTGTTCTCAGTGTTTATGCTGTCATCTGTGCTGGTACCAGGTATCATTCAGTTCAGGAACTTCTGATAGCGTGTTTCAAAGTGTTACCGAATACAACTTTAAAAGCCTTCTTCAGCTGAGATGACAGAGCATTTTAGTTTTACAGTTTTAACAGGCTTGGGCTAGTTTGTGTGACGATGAAGCAGTACAAATGAACAAAATCAAAGTACATTTAGCATGTAAGTAGTAAAACTGGTTTGCAATTTAATATGGTACAAATTTGGTCCTCAAAAGAGAACAGGGGAAAAAAACCTGTATTTTGTATGCTGGTGCAGGTACTTTTCAGTTTCCTGGTTAAAAGTGTGTCATAATTTGTCCTGTTTCCTTTTAAGATAAAGTACATAGTCTACAGCTTTTTCTCTCTCCCAGATTTCCTGTTTGTTTTCTCATATTGTGTCTAAAATCAAATTCCACTAATTCATTAGTGGGAATTAATAAATCCTTATACTGAAAACTCAAGGAGGCAAAGCAACAGAAACCTGTGAGTGGTGTCCAAGGAAAGCAACAGAAGTGTTTACTTGAATTGCCAAACCAGATTGTTATTCCTTGAAGTTCCCCGAAATAGGAGGTGGTTGTTTTATGCTGAAGCTGCTACATGGGCTAAAAGTTCTCATAGACAGGCACCCTTCAGCATTACTGCTGCAGCAATAATAATTCATTACTCCTGTTGAGAGCCTACATTGTCTTGTAACGTTTTGCTGGAGCTGCTCTACTGAACTGAGATTATTGTTGGCAGCAGAGTTGGACTTGATACTGCGAACATCTGAGGCAGCTTACGACGAGGCCAATATTCCTGGCCCAGGTACTCAGTGCTGTTTTGGGTTGACTTTTTTTTTTTTAAAAGGTGTGTTGAGGTTTTAGAGGCACAGTGCAGGAGATTTTGAGCACTTGAATCCTCAAGGTACGTTTTGAAAACTTAGCCTCAGTTAATTCCAAGTGAAAGTTGTCCAAATGTAACTAATTCAGCTGGTAGGTAGATGCTTGTGAGTTACAACATTTTTATTTCTCTTTGTCCAAGCATGCTAGTAGTTGAAGGGTTGCATGTAGTTGAAGGGCTGCATGAGTAGCATGTTAGATGTTGTCTACTGGTGTCATGGTCTTAAATGAAGTTTGGGTCTTTTCTGGTGGGTGATACATCATGTGTGTCTTGCAGCTTCTGTCACTTGGAACAATCTTCCTCAAACGTTCTGCCTCACTGACCTCTGGCTAGCGTCAAATCTCACGTGAGGATCTGTGTTGTAGGAGGGAGGTTTTTGTTGCTTGCATGAATTCTGTTGTGTCTTTTTTACTCCTACCTTGATTTTCTTTTTACTGTAAACAACATAAATTTCTTTGAACAATTTGGGATTTTTTGGGAGAACTATCATATAGGTAGTAAAGACACTAGTGTTGTGTACTGTGGGCAAAAAAAACCACAGTTCAGTCACATGTTTACCTTTAAAAATAACATTGAAAGGGTTTAGTCAGTGAGTTTGTGATAAAGGAGTATGTCAAATGTTTAAAAAAACTTGGTTGCCTAGATAACTGGAGTTGATTTCTTTATAAAGAAATCTTTTCCTTATGAAGTCATACGTCTTGCGCCTTGGTTTTTTTTTTCTTTTTTTTTTTTTTGAATTAATGCTCAACCTGGGACTGTAATATTGAAACACAGAATTGCTCTGTTGGTGTGGAAGCAGCAGGAACTAATTCAGCAGTTGAATTTGCGCTCAAGTTCAGATTAATTAATATGTGATGTAAGACCATATGAGATCACTGCATGCCCAAATTAGTGCTGTTTCTCTTTCGTATATGTATCGCTTTCAGATTATTTTTATTCCCCGTGATAGTTTCAGAAGTAATATTGTTCTTTCTCTTTGTTGTAGGCAGCTTATAACAATATCAAAGACAATGCATGATTATAAAATTTGGAAGATATCCTTTTCTTTTTTTCTTCCTAACACATGCTCTGAACAGAGAAGTTTCGAAACTTTCCATGTACGCGGCAACTAGAAATGGATGTGTGTGCAATGCTGAGAGATGGAACAGTAACAGATGGTCTCCAAAGCAATAGGTAATTCCTTGGCAATTCATCAAGAACGAACATGCAACCTAGGGGAAACCAGGCTTCTTGTAAAGGGAGCACTCTCAGCTCCAGGTGTATGAATCAAAGACTTTGTGTATACCAGGCTCTGTTTTGGTGGGCCGGGAAACGTAACCAGTTTTGTGTAGAAAGGATCAAATCATGTATTTACTATAAAAGTTTGCAGAGTGTTCGTTTCATGTAATAGGAGGCTCCTCGACAGCTTTCTCCTGAGGCAAGGCAAGCATTTCTTCATGTTATTTATTTTATTTCTTTTTCAAGTCCCTTAGTCTTATGTCTCTTCAATAATAACATCAGAAAAATTCTTGAAATCTTCCTTGAATCTTCTAGCTTGTAATGCAGCAGTGCAAAATTCTTTGCTTATCTGAAACTTTAGGAACAAAGGAATGCAGTGGGCACAGAGGCTGCAGTGCCAATTTATTAGTCCTACTTCTGCCAAATGAGGATCAAGCAGATTTGCATCTTAATTCTTTTCTAATGTGTTTTTAGTAGGTACATCAAGACTGAACTCTTTTAAGAGAGGCTTAATGGATGTAGTGTTTTCATTTGCTTAGAGTCCAGAGTTTAGAATGACTTTTACAGTAGTACTTGGAGATTGCAACAGCTTAGAAGTATCAAGTAGATTGCACAGAAATTATGTGACTGCAAAACAGCAAAAATGTGGCACAGCTGAAATTGCAAAGAAGAAAATAAAATCTCTGTACGCCTCTCAGATTCAGGAATTTTGTGTGTTGGGAATGGGCACTTGCCTTGTGCGTGGTGTTCCGTATTCCTCTGTCCTTTGAAGTTATAGGGGTTAGTATCATTTTCCATCTGTGTTACTTATTTTTACTTGCTCATCCTCTGTCCTCCATGAATTTGCATTTTTGTTATGAAAGTAATAAAACTTAATGGGAAATCCTTTCTGTCCTGCATGCAGGCTGCAAAGACATCAGATAACAACACTGAATGCCCATTTATTCAGTAGGAGCTACAATGTCGGATGCTCCCAGTGGTCTCTGAACAACTTGGGGCACACCGAGGGTCCAAGATAATGCTGATTTAGTAACCCTGCTACAGTTTGTGATTCTGTGTGCAAAGCTGTTTCTTGTGCATATAAAAGTTAAGGATTAAGTTTTTTACCCTGTGCACAAGCATTTCTAAGAAGAGAGAAGGGATCAAAACTGAAAATAACAGAGAAAGAGAATAATGGTGCTACACGCACTTTTGAATGTTCCTTCCCCCTTTTCAGTCCTTAGCCTCCCTAAAGTAATAGCGTTTTGCCCCACTGGAAATGATTTCTGAAGATTATTATATCTGGGAGTTTTATTTATATTTGTCCAACTTTCAGGAGTTAAATCATGTTTATGTACACTGTTTTTAAAGTATGAAGTATAAGCTAAATCTGAATTAATTTCCATTAGATAAATCTGGATTAATTTTTCAGATTTGTGGACCGGAGGGGGTTTTCTGTACAGTATGTAGAAACCACAGCTTATATGTCTGCTCAGTATCTTGTTTTCTTCAGGTAGCAAGTATGAATCCCATTTTTAATCTGCTCTGCAAAATTTGTCTTTGTATGTTGTTTCATTTTTAGTTTCAAGGTGTTTTATTATTAGCACTTGTATAATGCATACAGCCATAGAATGAGTAAGAGAATTAATTAAACCTTAGGTTTGGAATGCCACACTGAAATACAGGTCTGCTGAGACCTTCCTTTTTTGAGTTTGATAAAATTAATAAAATTTAACAGGAAAAGGCATTTTTTCTGACAGATCTGAGCCTAGCAGCATTGGAATGATATTAAAGATTCTGTGGTAGAGCTTAAAATAGGACTTCATTCAGCATTCTTGTTGAAGTTCCCCTCTTTTGAAACCTACTCTGTATTCTTCTGATGCGGCTTTCCATAGATGGCTGCATGTGGTTTGTAATACACTTGAGGGATAGAAGTATCCATGACTATCGTTGCATGGGCATCTTTATTTTTATGTCATCCATTTAGTGACACTAAGCAAAATCAGTGCACCACAAATGATGGAAGAAGACAGCAGAAAAGCACAGACGTGCTCAGAACCATTGTTGCAGTACCAGATGTTTTCAAGGAGAGTAACTCTGAGATAGGTAACTAGATGGTTTTGCTGTTATGTGTGCCTGGTTTCTCAAAGAGACCAAATGTCATTTGGTGGAGTATGCTGGTCTTCTATTCTGTTTTCACTGGCTACATCTCGTTTTGTGGAGCTATTCTCTAGCAGTAGAGGTGGTCATGAGAGGGAGGTGGTTTAGGGGAGAAAAACAGAATATTGTGCCAGTAAGGGGGTAATTTCTTTCTGTCTCTCCCCAGATATGTTTCTAGTAAACATGGAGCCTTGAGGTCTGGCAGATTTTTTTTTTTTTTCTTTCTTGTTTAAAGCTTTGGATGACCAACCCCAAACATTGTTTGGATGCTCTTTGAACGTTGGTTTTGCTCGAGCCATGTGTGCAGAAGACCCAGAGTCTTTGACACCAGTCTAATACAGACTATAGTCAACAGCAGGTTTGGCAGTTAGGTAGGTTTTGGGTCAGCTCATTACCTTTGGAATATTGTTGGAGTTCAGCTGGTTTTATTTGTAGAGGTTGATTCAGTCATCACTTCCAGACTGCAGCTGAGAAGCCCACTGCTGCTGCCATGTTCTCCAAAATCTTCTTTCGGTTTTGGCCTTGAATAATGTCTCGAAGCTCTCTGGAAGGACCTGCTATCTGCAGAGGGAATATTTCGGTAGCATTCAGTTTCTCTTCATTGATGGTGGTCCAGAGTCATCTCAATTTGGTGTGAAGGGCAAAGCTGCCATAAGCTAGCAGTGTTTCAGTGCATGAGCCTTCACAGTGGTTCTTACACTGCCATTAAACTTGATTCTTTATAGATATTTTTGCAATGTGAACTCTGTAATTATCCGGATTTACGTACAAAGTAAGGGGAGGTAAAAGGAAGATAAGTAGTGGAGAGTAAAACATGCAGTTTGGTTTGCGTACTCTGCTTGCTTAGCATATGAGAAGGAAGCCATGCTTTTATATATATTGTATTACCATTTTTAATGACTTTATAAACGTGCCTAATTATAAACAAACCACCACTAAATATCGGCGTGGTGCAGAAATAACAGTATTTACAGCTCTCAGAAAGCTTGTTATTCAATAATTTTATAGAAAATTACAAATACGTATTAATAATTAAATGCAGGTAATAGATTTATCCTCAGCTACTGAAATCTTTTGGTATAAAAAGATCTTTTAAAAGAAGTGCTTAAATTCCCAGAAAAGGCTGTAATAAAATGGAATTGAAGAGTCAGAGTAGGAGGTATTTGAAGTAGTTGTTACACTAATATAAGTCAATTGGGCTGCGGTTCCCAGAATGAGCTGCTGTTTCTTGAACACTCAGAATTAACTAGCTTCCAGCATGTAACAGATACCATTTCATATTTTAAAAATGTGCCTTGTTTTATGGTTGTGAAATCAAAGCCATGCGTTCAGAAAATAATTCTGAATTAAGTATTGATACATCAATTGTTAGTTAATTTTATACCTGAAAAAAAATCTTTTAGAAGCGTTGGTTGTGCAGATAAAATGTCAGCTCTCAAAATGATGCTAACCTAGGTTTTGTGTATATTGTCTTTTATTCCAGTATTGCTTTTTCTTGCCCAAATGTCTGGTAGAACTTGTGACGTCTCTGCTATATGGCTATGCAGTAGGAGAGCTAGTCTCTCTCCGTTGTTTTTAATGTCAGCATGTTTGCTGCTGCATGTGTTTTTGGCTGTGCATTTTCTATAACTAAAGTTGAAGGGAGGATGGGAACCTCATCTCATTTAAACGATAATGAAATAACTTCAGGTAAACTAGTCAGGTCTTAAGTTCATATTTTGCTGAGTCAGAGAGGTCCGGTCCCTTCCTTTGATATAGTTCAAGGGGTGAGAGCAAAGTGAAGTAAGAAGTTCCCTTTACTTTGTGGTAAATCTGTGGAAGCAGTCAGAAAAGCTGTCATTGTCTGCATAAAATAAAAGGCTACAATTTTTAGAGGGGTGAAGGGCACAGTGGGTGAGGAATATCAGAAGAGCCAGTGTAGCTGCCAGGTTGTGCCTTCTACTCGCTTGTGGGGTGTTTCAGGGTGTTCCTGTTTTATAGATCGTACTTGGGTGCCTGTAGGAGCGTGACTGTCCCAGGGGTAACAGCTCTCCTTGCCAGGGTAGGCGGAGAGTGTTCAGCTTTGTCACCAAGTGGAAGAAAGTTTGTTCAAGTACTTCTAAAATACATGGTAGTGTTTTGGGTTTATTGGTGGGACAGTTCATGGTGCTAAAACCAGTTGATTTTCTTTTAGAATGATCCAAGATGAAAATGAGAACCAATTGCAGGTAAGGGTTCAGACTTAACCTACTTTTTGTCTGGTTTGCCAAAAAAAAAAATGAATTGACTTAACCAATGATTTTAAAGAAATTTTAATAGTAAAACAGCAATTGCATGGTTTTTTCCCAGCATTTCCGCAGGTATATGGAAAGTGGTTCTGAATTGCATTACTTCAGTTCTGAACACACGATTCCAAAGCTGCATGATTTCTTTTTTTTTTTTTTTTTTTTT
>Ga0065711_1007416_pt1 | contig 29725 bp, 18 predicted proteins | sample Hoacrofraction12_FD_59098 | JGI IMG/M metagenome (GOLD analysis project Ga0065711, IMG submission 59098) | Hoatzin crop microbial communities from Cojedes, Venezuela - Epithelial fraction 12 v2 (version 2) | ecosystem: Host-associated > Birds > Digestive system > Esophagus > Crop | place... | reverse complement strand
GGGGGGGGGGGGGAGAAATCTGCTCTGCTTGGGTTTTCCTTACTGCAGGTATATAATATCTCTTGAATATTTCTAGGCCAAATGCCCTTTCAGAAATATACAGGGTTTTGGCTCTTAGATGGTTATCTGAGCAAACTAAGCAAAGCTTTCCTGGAAATGGTGTTGCAAACGTGGCAGCATTGTAACCTCCAAGCAAACTTCTTTCTTGGTTACTCAATGTAATAAATTTTTCTGAATGTGCAGAGATGAGTATAAGAGGAGAATCACTTTTCCAGCCAAGGCGCATGGAACGCAAACAGTGTAGGCAGACAGCTCACTACTGCCTGTTTGTGTTTGCATGAGTTGCTGGAAAACACTTGTTCCAGTAAGTGTGTAAAACAACTAACATGAGGAAATTGAGTGAAATTCTGATCTGGTATAAGCAAGCATAACCAAAAAGAGTTTTCTTGATGCACTTGTTTCCTGTTCTTAGATGTCAGCTTTAGCATTTGAAGAGACTGATAAAGTCCAGCTGATATCAAGGGCACAAAATGTAAGTTGTCAGGTCAAGTAACTCTCACAAGCACTAGTGCTATTTAACTGTAATAGAAAAGGAAATAATTCAGCTTTCACAAACATAGAGTAGAACTCTTCTGAATGTACTGTGGTCCATAGGCATTTTCAGGAATCATTTAAATAACCATTTTGTGGATTACATTTTGTATCTATCTGCGTGTTTCCAGAAGAAGAATCATACTAGTGCTTTCCTCACTAAATTCTTGCAAGTGCTCAAAGGGTAGATGCCAGCATCACCTTACACCTCCTTGCAATGAAGACCTGTATTCCTTCTTGAACTAAAGATTTCTCAAGCAGGTTGCAGATTTATTCCAGCTCTAGAGTAGACAGAAAAATGGAGGTACCATTAGGAGGAAGCACTATTCTAAACTTTGGAAGGAGAAATCTTTCACAGATCCTAATCCCATGATGTCCATCGCTGCTCTTGTTTCTCAAATGTTATTGTGCTTGTTACACTCACCATCTGTCTCCACTTGTGAGAAGCATCTTAAAGCCACATGTCAGCCTGCTTCAGTTACTTTTTTTTTTTTTTTTAAATATCATTCCCTAATTGATATAAAACTTTTGTGACAACCAGCTGAAGATAGCGCTGTTTATCTGTGCTGGTATTAAATAGAGGAACAAAGCCTGTAAGGGAAAGGATTACCTTTATTAGATCTAGTATAGGTGGGGAAAATATTGGGATAAACTTTTTGAACTTGGAATTGCATCTGTCCTTCACTTCACCCTCAGGGAAGAGCACAGCCAGTACAAGCTGGCAGGGTGCAGGCTGCTCCCCAGGCTCTGCGGGCTGGGACCCTCTGCCGAGGAAATAGCTGTGCTGCTTTACAGCTGCCGACTCTTGCAGCTTCTGCTGGTGCTGTTCCAAGCTTCTGCAGGTCCAGTGTCCAGCGTCCGGGAGATGTGAATAATGTGTTCGCCTCCACTTACCCATGCTCCTCTGATCCAAGTGCCCAGCAGGACCGTGTGGCTCTCCGCACGCACCCAGGTTTGCAGGGGTCAGCGTGCCATCCCCCTCAGCGCAGTCCTCACGCTGTGCACAGCCCCACTGCCCGCGCAGGGACTAATGCTGGCAGCGCCGTGCTCTGAATAAGAACTTGTGTGTTAGATATGTGGGAAGTGCTTTCAGGGTGGCGATTTCTCAGGGCTAGCAGAGTTGGAAGGGATCAGGGTGTCTGTTGGAGTGAAATGTTGAGCTGCTCTCAAAATTCTGCTGAACAGGTAGATGTCATTGGAAAGAGATTTATGTGTTTGGGGGGGCAGAGAAGAAATGGGAACAGATGAGTATTTTGTACATGGGTTTGCTTTTCTTCTCTGGGAAGGAATAGGTAGTCTGCCTAAGCAGTCTCTGCTCTTAATTTCTGCAGTACTGGCACACGAGGCAGGTGGGAGGAGAGGGAGCAGCCAGCTTGGGAAGCCAGGTTTGCTGCTCTTCCACCCAGAGGGATGGTGTGGGGTGTACATGGGGTCTGTCCTCGCCCACTGCCGTGGTCCCTCACCGCCAGCTGCTCCCTTGAGCCCCGCTGGCGATGGAGGCAGCAGCCCCCAGTTATCTGCCTCCACAGGTAACAGCTGGCTTGACTAATTCCTAGCTTCATATTATTACTTTTGCAATGTGGAGCACCTCTCAAAGCACGCTTACGATGCACAGAGAGCTGTGTCTGTTATTTGTAGTATGGCTTGTGGTTGAGCTGGTAAATGCTCTGCATGCATCAATGCTCGTTACATATTGTACAGGATGAGAGTAGCAAATCATAATTGTGGTCTTCACGTGGTGGAAAGGCTTCACTCTGGAATACCAACGTAGCTGATCGCTGCCTACCAAATGCCATTTCTAAGGGCTGTGATAGATGTGCGTGCACAGAGCCTGGCTAATTAGTTGATGGTCGTGTGGTGAGTGGTCCATATGAATTGCTATTTTCCTGTGTGATGTAGCCGTGTAGTAGCAGAAAGGCTGGGAAGGAAAACACACTTTGAGTTTTCAGTGGATGAAGAGGGGAAGGAAAGTGACCAGATCCCATATGTGTTCTGTGCAGCAGGGGGGAAGATTTCAGTGACCTGACTACTGTCTTAAAATCTGTCCTAGATTTGCTTTACTGATTTAGTGAGTATGGATTTTTTTTTTTTTGTTAATGAAAGGGCTGCATCAGAATGCGGGTAGCCAAAGCCTCTTCCCCATGTAATGTGACAGACTGGTTGGAGACAGCAGATGTGTGAATCTTGTGGTGGGCACTGCAGAGCAGGGCTGGCGCAGGTAGTGGCTGTGGACGGAGACACAGCATGTGCTGTTGGGCCCGCTCTGAGGAGACATGAAAGACCTTTAGTCTCTAGAGCTTTCACTTCTCTTTTCTCTTGACAGTCCACATGTCTTCTTGTTTCCAAAGGAATGCAAGTTCCTTTGGTCAGTGTATGTTTTGTACAAACTTGATCAGAAGGCAAAATGAAGCTTATTCTGTTTGTAGCAATGGGTGGAAACATTCCTAAATCTCAATTCAGCTGTTACCAGAAGCACCAAACAACCTAATAATTTAAACTCTCTCATTTCTGTGCCATCAAATAATTCAGTATTTGTATTAATCACAGACCTCAGGAAAATCAATAATACAATTCTGCGATAAATAAAGCATGGCTTTGGTTAACTGAGCCTACTTATTTCTAGTGTGTTCTGATTCAGCAAGACTTTAATATGCAATCAGCCTGCTTGATAATACATATTTATTTTTCTTCTGTGGGAAGAGATAGCTCAGCAACCTGGTACGGGGGCGTAGGATTTTCAGGATTTTCGTCTCCAAATCCTTTTGTTCAAGGATCTGTTAGACTGTTTCCATCCTGCTGTTGCTGGATACCAGTTCAGTTTTAGAAAGACGTGAAGTACAGGCTAAGTCCTAATGCTGCTGTGTGGGATGCCTACAGCTTTCCTTTGGGCTTGGGGGAAAGGTACAGTAGCCTGCATTTGAACAGTTGGAACTAAGAGGCCCTCTCACTGTGGATTTCAGATTAAAGGATTAAATTAGAGACCTTGCGTTCCTTTTAAAACTTCTTGCAAGTGTTAGTCTTTCACCTTTACAGTGTGAGGTTAATTTGTTGCCCAGGGAGGTTGCTCACAGCAATGCATTGATGAAAAATGTGTAGTACCTATGTCTTCATGGATGGACTGGTGTACTGCTACGTCTTTGCCAGGATTTTCCTTTATCTGTAGATGATAAAGAACTGCAGGAGGAGCCTCTAAATTCAGGTGTGCAGCTGAGACCCGCTGAGAGAAACAGCAAGGTCCCGTTCCACCAACTTGAGGCTGGAGCTACAGATCTTTATCCATAAAGAATCAACTGCAGATCAGCTTTATGAGGTAAAGGGTCAGAAAAGAGGTATCACTCAAACTGTGCCTTCAGAGTTTCATTACAGTGGCTGTGACCATTGTAGCTAGTACTTATGAATATTAAAGCAGTACCGTGCTTTTTATTGTATTCCTATCTTCACACCTGCTGGGCACTTTTTGGGGTTTTGTGGCTTTCTTATGGCAAACTGAAGTCCATTTTCATTTAGTGAAGGTTTTAGCTAAATTTCTCTGTGGTGTGAACATCAGTCCAAGAGTAATGTTTTGCATCATTAAGTGGTTGTCAGAATCTAAGTTTGTTTCAGCTGCTTGGGGACACAGGTGACTTGTCCAGTGTTGTCTGTGAGGTGAGTAGGCAAACTGGGAGTAAAACCTGTATCTAATATCTAGGTATTTGCATCAGTCTTCCTTTTCTCATTTTGTCTCATTTCTTTTTTCCTCAGCAAAAGTAGGACTGAACGCTTTCAATCCAATTAAGAAATCCAATTAGCGCTGCAACTTGCAGGGCACTATTATCATGTTGACTTTTAATCATGCTACTGTGAGTACATCTCTGAGCCTTGACTGTTACCGAATAATTAGCTTCAACATGCTGAGGTGGAACACTTTTCTTACAAAAAGCTCTCTTTAAACTATTGTGTATTTATTAGGTGCTTATGTGATATGTTAAGAAAAAAAGGGTAAACCAGCTGTCCAGACTGAAAAGATGAGCTTAATGTTGACCTCTTTGTAGCAGCCCTCCGTGAGTGAAACAGTTTGCCTTGTGTAGGAAAATGTGTGTTGACTAAGAAGAGTTAGCTGCAGGACTCCAAAACTGAGCCTCCCTGCTAAAAGGGCTGACCACAGTTTTCAGCGATCTCTGAAGGTTTGTGTAATGGCTTCTCATGGCTGTGTCTTAGATATGAAGTGTTTTCTTTTTAATTAAACCATCATCCCTGTAGTAAACACTACTTCCATTTGGTTTGTAATTAGGGAAAGAACTAATGCTGTGCTTTGCTTAGCACTCACAGGATACCAAGTGAATAATAAAGAACTGTACAAACAGACTGTCAAATCTTGTTTATATGCCTTTATCACCTCCCTTCCCCAAATCTTGTTCCTACACTCAGGTTTTATTCATGCTGCAGTTTTCATAGTCACAAGGTCTATTAACGCTGTGGTAAAACAGATAAGTAAAAAGTTTCATCTAAAATCTCCCTATAAAATTGGAGTAGGGAGGAATATAACACATTGGGTGCAGGGGGAGGGAGGGGGGTAGGTCTGGAAAAGTCCATTCTTCTACTGTGGACACGGTTGCCTTGCAAAACCTGGCAAGCCCAAGGAATGAGACCTCCCTGTTTCCTTCCATGCTACGTCTGCAGTAGTATGTGATTTAATGCAGTGCCAGCTTTTTCAAGCCTAGCAAGAAAGGAGCCAGCTTGCAGTAGTCAATGTGATGGAGATTTTTTTCAGGTTTGAATATTTTAAGTAACATTTTTTGTCTCACCGTAGTTCCTTTCTGTTAAAGATACTAGAATTTATTCCCTCCTTAAAGTGTAGAGAATAGAATGAATATACTGAAATAACAGAAACTTGACAGATCACTTTAGATTCATGGTCTCATCAGCCAGAACAAGGGGCTAACACAAGCCAGTGGTTGTGTCCTGAGTCTGTCAACAGAGGCAAAAGGACATAAAGCCACTTTTACATAATTCACTTACCTCATCAAAACTGCCTGGATTTATCCACAAAGTTTTAGCTTTTTCTGATGCTACTGATGTATTGAGCAGTGTGAGCTAAGACAACTAAAAAAAAAAGAAAGAAAAAAAAAGCGGGGGAGCAGAAAAATGCCTTTAGCCTAAGTGTTTGCCTTTATTATAGACTTAGGTATCTAAATTTAGAGGAGGGTGAGAAAATCTTGGTGCTCTGTCAAACTTTGTTTGCTTCTAAGCACTGGTTTGCTTTAACTTTTTTCTTTATTTGGTGCATTCCAAGCACTAAAACACTTCCCTAGGCTTTGGTTCTAGATAATGCAAAGCTCATGGAGGGTTTGAGTTAGCTGGAACAGCACTGTTCCAATTTTCTGAAAACACTGTTTTTGTTACATGATTACATGTTGTCTCTCTGGGCTTCTGTAAGGCCTTTGACATGGTCCCCTACAACATCCTTCTCTCTAAATTGGAGCGATATGGATTTGATGGGTGGACTGTGTTCGGTGGATGAGGAATTGATTGGATGGTCTCATCCAGAGGGTAGTGGTCAACAGCTCAACGTCAAGATGGAGATCAGTGACAAGTGATGTCCCTCAGGGGTCTATACTGGGACCAGTGCTGTTTAATATCTTCATTAATGATGTCGACAGCACCCTCAAGAAGTTTGCAGATGACACCAAGCAGAGTGGTGCGGTTGACACACCTGAGGGACAGGATGCCATCCAGAGGGACCTGGACAAGCTTGAGAAGTGGGCCTGTGTGAGGTTCAACAAGGCCAAGATCTCTGGAACCCTCAGCACAGGACAGACCTGGAGCTGTTGGAGCAGGGCCAGAGGAGACCTCAGCAATGATCCGAGGGCTGGAACCCCTCTGCTGGGAGGAACGGCTGGGAGAGCTGGGGCTGGTCAGCCTGGAGAAGGGAAGGCTCTGGGGACACCTTATATTGGCCTTTCAGCAGTTAAAGGTAGCTTGTAAGAAAGATGGGGACAGTCATTTCCGCAGGGCTGGTTGTGACAGGACAAGGGCTAATGGTTTTAAACTAAAAGAGGGTAGATTTAGACTGGATATAAGGAAGAATATTTTTACCATGCGAGTGGCGAGTCACTGGCCCAGGTTGCCCAGAGAGGTGGCTGATGCCCCATCCCTGGAAGCATTCAAGGCCAGGTTGGATGGGGCTCTGAGCATCCTGGTCTAGTTGACGATGTCCCTGCTGATGGCAGGGGGGTTGGACTAGGTGGCCTTTAAATGTCCCTTCCAACCCAAATTATTCTATAATTATATAGACTGTGTAGCCTTTCTGCTATTTTTTTTAGAAGTTTGATTCACTTAGTGAATTACTGCAATGATACTTAATTTGCTCTTAGGCCAAGCTATTTTTATTTGATATTATTGCAAGTCTTTAAAGCCCCAGTGTCCAGATAAATTCAGTATAAAACAGAAAACAAGGTCTCTGCTTTTAAATTGTGAATTATGGGAGCACATTTCAGAGATTTACATTCATTTTTGACTTCAAATGAGACACGGAAAATTGAAAAATATACAGGCATCAAGCTATTTGACTCCAACTTATTCTGAATGATTTATGTACTGTTCCCATACCACTACATCAAACTGTCTTATGAAGTAGAGTGCAAAAGCACTTTGTCTGAGAAAACCTCCAAGATCTTTCTAGAGTATTTATGAGCCTAAATAATGAGCGAGGTTGTGCAAGGTAACTTGGTAAGTGTTGAAGTCGGTAGAGGGTTGCTTGTTGACTCTAGCAGGGTTTAGGTCAAACACTGGAACAGGTTGCTCTGAGATGTTGTGGAGTCTCCATCCTTGGAAACAGTCAAAACCTGACTGTAAACTAACCTGAGCAACCTACTGTAGTTAATCCTCCTCTGAGCAGTGCCTTACAAACTTTCTAACACCAACTGTTCTGTGAGTCTGTGTAAGCAAAAAACAAGTTAATGTCTTAATCTTACATTAGAAGAATGAGGAGATGTAATTGCAAAATCAAGTATTTCACAGAGGAGAGAAGAGAATTTGGGTCTCTTAAATGAATCCTGTATTTATCTTGAAATAAATTAGGCTTTTCTGATTTATTTTGAAGAAACGAGAAGTACAGAGATGACTTCAGGGTCAGTCTAGCAGGGGGTAAAAAAAGTTTCCAAATTTCTGTTATACTGTGTGCTGCGTATAATGGGGAATGAGATTTGCCCTCTGCAAGTAATTCTTGTTTCCATTGCACACATAGTAAAGATAGGCATCCTGGGTTTGATTGTCCTTGTAGGTGATAGATTAAATGTTGGCTCTGTCCTTCCCAGATAATAACTGTTGGATTTACCATCTGTGTAATAAGGCAGTCTTACTCCAGTTGTCATTGGCCGGGGGAGCTCTTCTCTGCTTCCACAGCTGGATGTAATGCATGCTCTTGCAGATAATATCAGCAAAGAGATCAAGCATGGAAATATCCTGGCCCAGACTTTGCCAGGTTTTTCAGCAAAGTGCTTTGAAAAGACTTACCAGTGCCATCTCCAACAGGGTGGAAAACTTATATTCAGTGCTGTAATCCTTGTAAAGTTGGATTTTTAGCTGAAGTGTATGTGTGGTTTATGGTCCTTGATGATATTACCTAGCTTGATGGAGAAATTGTATGTTACAGCTCCTCTCCAAAAAGGAAGAATTGTTTGTGATTCAGTAGCAGGTTGAGGAGAATCTCTGAAAGGACAGGCAATTAGCCTTGCAACAGTGAGTTGTCAGATTTCTTCTTTTAGGACAGCAGAAGAATTGTGTGCTTTGGTGATTACTCAGAGCCCTGGAGTCTTGCAGAGGTTTTCTTCTCAGTGTTGCATTAGGAGAGCCTATGCACGCAGCAGCTACTTCTGAATGCTACAGAAAATGCAATTCTTTGTTACTCTTCCCCAGCCAACATTGTAATTACAGTTTCAGTCGTTAATGTAATGCAGAATTTCAAATGTGTATGGAATTTTCTAATCAAAATCCAGTCATGTTCAGTTAGTCTTTGACATATCCCACTCTCTTGCATGGAATTGTAGAAACCAACAGTCTTGTTTTCATCTATGGTAAGTCCATATACCCTCATTTATGCCCTGTCTTGGGTTCAGTCTTCCCCCCCGTGATTTTTGCTGCTGTTTTTTTCCCCTGTGCTGTAGTAGGAGTAGGTCTTTACCTCCCATTTTGGGATTTGAAACAGCATTGTCTGTCCCTTCATTATCGGTATCCAGTTGTGGTTCCAGGTTTGGACGACCTCGATGCCGCCTCTTTCACAGCACTTCTTTCATAGTGTTTTGTGCCACAGAAGTGTAGTGAAATGCTTCAGGAGTGCTGTCAGCTCTGTGGCCCATGTCCAACAGGGGCACTTGCTTTGCGCTCTCTCTGTTTCCCAAGTCTGCAGTGACTATGGCATCAATTTTTCAAGCAGCTTCTCTTGTCAGCATCAGCAGCCAGTAGGTGTAACATCTTTCGAAACCCCATGGGAGCTATCTGGCACACCAGGAAAGTGTGGCCAGTGCTCTACAGAGCTTTGCTAACTCGATGGGGGTCTGCAAATGGTGCCAATCTGGCTAGGAGAGAGTGTGTGCGTCCTGTAATGCCAGGCTGCAGGGGCATGCCGTGGGAAGGTGTTGTCTTCACCTGCAACAGGGTGAACTTTTTAGCTCTGAAATATGTACCTGGCCCATTAATGCAGGTCACTAACTGTAAGCAGTATGGGACATTTCTCCTGCGCTTGCTGATGGGCTGAAACTCCTTACTTGGGATCTGGTGAGCAGCCTAGCTCAGCAGGAATCATTTACCTCTATTTCCTCTCTATTCCTTGTTGATAAGATTGCTTTCTGCGTGAAGTCTTATCTAGCAGGAAAATGTAAGTAATGTTTTTTCTGCCATTTCTAATGCTGGCTGACAGTCCTAATAACCTGCAAAAATGAGACAAATTGAAAAACTGAGAGCTAGATCAAGTTGGGACATCACGTGAATTGGTATGAGGACTGTTGCCGTTCTGAAGTGGTGTTTCAGTTAAGGTGATGCTGAGGCTGCCAAATGCAAACTGACCACCAAGTACAGAATTTCAAAACCAGGTACTTGGAAATAGGTCTGTTTGCACATGTGAGGTTCAGTCTCCACTGCGTCCAGGTGTCCTCCAGCTACCTTGATTCCACAGAGACCGCCAGGTCCCATCCTTTAGCTCTGCCTTGCCAGCCTCAGTGAAAGTGAAGGGTAGCTCTCGGCGCACAGAAATCAAGGGTAGGGATAAATTTTGGTGCTGGATTTGGCTTCTGTAGGGAGAGAGTCTTATATGGTGGGTGTTTGCAGTAGGTCTCTCACTTGTGAGCCTTCTGGCTTCAACTGGAAACTCTGAAAGTTCATTCCCAGTGCGCAGAGTGGGGAAACTAGAAACAGAGCTGCTCCTTAAAGAAGGTGATGTTTATGCCCTTCCAGAGGTACAAGGGAAAGGGGTGTTAAATGTGCAGGTGAAAATAACCTGCACAGGAGTTAGCCCTCTGCCATGCAGGCTTCTTCCCCAGCTTTGTGTAGCTCCAGTTTATTACTCAAGTAGGAAAACACATAATTCAAATGGTTTTCCTGGTTTGCTTTGCAGCGAGCCTGGGTTTATTCCCCCTCACATGAATGCATGCATAAAAGACAGTATACATCTGCACTTGAAGCTGGGCAGGTTTAGGGTAATTAGGTGGTCAGTTAAACAGCGTGATTTCTAAACAAGCCAAAGCATATTTCCTGAAGCACTGAATTTATTTTAAGATTCCCCATCCCCCTCTCCATCATGTCATGTGCAAATTAGTCCTTCAGAGAGTAATTTGAAAACAGGGGCTTATGTGTGACAAGAACGTATGGTGTGAAATGTGTGGCACTTTTGGTTTCAGTTAATTAGAAACTTGAGATCTCTTATTACTAATAAAGGTTCAGGTTTCTGTTCTTTGAAGCAGACAATTTTCCAATCAGGCATAATTACTGAGCAAAGCTGCTTGGCTGGATCCATTAAGTTCCCCCCCGATTTTTTTTTTTTTTTTCTTTTTCTCACATCCTGGCCTGGAGACAGTAGAAGACATGGCAAACCTCCAATAATTACCTGAATGGCAAACATTTAATAGCTTTATAATGTATCTGAGTGAAGGTTATTAAATCTGCTATACTGGGCTTTTCAGCTACAGCTATTTTATTCTCTGTTGAAGAAGAACTTTAAAAATTCTCTGTGCAAAAGGACAAGTATTGCTTTCCAAATACATGCTAATTAATTGTCCATTTGTATTGATGCTGGACGTAATTCAGGAAAAATTCTTATAAAGTGCCTGCGCTTGAATGGTTTTCTGGATGGACCACCAAATGTAAATACCTCCTTATTGACACAGAGGTAGGCAATCTGTAACAATTTAAAATTGTTGCTTCTTCCTGAGCAGGGAGAAATTATGTATTTCAAATTACTTCCTCAGAGCTCATCACTTCAGAAATATTAGCACCCTTGTCTATTTGTAACCTACCTTTTTACATTGTGGATTATAACTCGGAGTCCAGAATTGATTTCCTGGTTTTATGGGTTGGTATAAAGCTGAAGTAAAATATCTTTGCCTGAGAATTGAGCATAGGATGTACTAGTGAAAGAAGCTCTGCTTGGAACAGACTGAATTTTTTTTTTTTTCTAGAATAGTGTAGGAAAACATGAGAGGAATAACTTGTGATAAGACCTGGAAGGAGAAACACTGCACGTATTGCTGTCATTGCAGACGATTACAAATGACCTTAGAAAAGTGATCCAGCATAATTCTGAGAATCAGGATGCATAAAAATTTTCTGTCTTACATATTACTGAGTAAATCCTGGTGGCATGGTGTCCAGGTGTCTTATGCATGGCTTTTCAAGGTCGCTATTGTTGTACCACCAAAAAATGTTGTTGAAAGGGACTGAAAGTATCTTCGTGTATCTCCAAGGAGTGCATCAGCTGGTGTTAGGCAAGGGTCCAGCTTAATGTGAAGTGAGCTTAAAACTCCTATGGCTTAAGCAGTATTTAGTGTGGTTTAAAATAAACTTACAGGTATGTATATAGCTTTACAGCATGCTTCAGAAGCTCTAGTTTAGATTTAGTGCTGAAAATCAGTGTACTGTGGAATAGATTTCACTAAAATCTAGACTTGTGGAGGGGGGCTGGCCTGGGGGAATAGGTCTGACTCGTTTTAAGTAAACAACTTGGTCTATTCAAATGTACTTTTTGTTTGGGGGCACCCCAAAATACCTGCAGGTTCAGGAATGAAGGCAAAAGAATTCTGTTCTTCTGTCACAAAGATGACTTACTCTTTTTCCGAATGTGTTACAGAACTTCTGCATTGGATGGACGTGGTAAATATCAGAGCAGAAATAACATTTCCATCTCAGTATGTATGGTTAGTTTGGGAGACAGGAAGTTCTGAATTAAAATAAACAGTGACCAGTTTTTAGACTTTTTTTATAATGCTGCTGAGAATACCCAATTCGATTATCTTTATAAGTAACTTTAAATTCCTCCTGATGTGTGTGTTCTCTCCCTTTCTCTACTATTCTTATTTCATAAGAAGCAGACAACAGAAAACCTAGTTGATATGCCTAACAAGTACATTTGTGGTTTTTTGCCAAACTTCCTCTAATTCAAATCTCCTGTTTTTAAACCCTGCTGACATGACTGGTGTGGTGCTTTTGGTACAAAGCATGACAGTTCTCTGAAACAGTACTTTAACGGTTCAAAAACTGACTCAGGATGTTTGAGATGAGAGGTGAAATCCCCTTCAGCCTGTGCTGACACAGGAACCTTGTGCTGTCTCGGTGGTCCCCTGGGCACGCGTCCCACCCTGCACAGGTATTGTGGTCTGTCTGTGCGTTTCACCCTCTGACTGCCATTGCTGCTGCTTCCAAGGGAAGAAAAGAAAACAACCAACGGAGAGGTAATATCCAGTAGTTCGGACAAATGTTTGTCTTTTAAGACAACCCCTTTATTCTGCTGAAGTGTCTGTTAGGCATCTCGGTCTTCCCCTGAAATGAAGGGAGCTTGCTCTCCGCTCTCTGGGTGATGCGTGTTGGTGCGATTCTCAGCACAAATGCAGTATTTGCTTGTTGTTATTGCTAATCCACTTATGTGCCTTTCCTGTATTATACCGGAGTTCACTCCAAAACAGTCTTTTGAAGAGAAAATAGAATTTGCACATTCTATTTATTTTTCCACTCAAACAAGTAGCTTCCCCATGAAGTTAAACCTTTTATTGTTCAGAGAAGAATTTGGGGGAGTTGCATTAGCTCAAAAACCAAAATGCTCAGCGATGAGCTACAAGTATAATACTGCTCTCTCCTTTGGTGTTTATTTCCCTTTCAGCAGCCTACAGCCTTAGTGCTTCGGTGGGGTGTTTGTTGTCCCCACCCCACTTGTCATGTTTTTTGTCTCTGCAGAGTCAGAATGGCTTTGTGGGTATTTGCTTGGGTAAAGCAAAGGGTCTCAAGAACTGCCCTGAAAGTTTTAATGAGCTGCAGTCTGCCTGTGTCTTGCTCGGTTTTGAGTCCAAGAGTGATCTTTGTTCAGCAGGATTTCAAACGGGTTTGTGAAATTACTCCCTGAAATTAAATCCTACTGGGAGAATCTGCTGCTGGCCTCTGCTTTGGCTATACCCGGTATCATCTGCAGGGGTAACAGAATTGCTCTTGGTGGTAACTGCAGATTTACACGAAGAGTACCTGAGATCAGGCTGTGCTCCTCCTACCTGCTGAAGTATTTGGGTGTAGATAAATGTTTTAGATCCATCCCATTCTTGAGCTGCTTATTGAGGCTATGGTAGGCTGTCTCCTTATTTTTAACTTTTTTCTCTGACTTCGAAATGCATTTTTCCTGAAGGTTGGTTCAGTAAATTGACAACATTTCTTATAACAAAGACAGGCATCTCTATTTAGGATTAGAAGAATAATCAACATAAGTTTGGCTGGCACATATGGCGTGGATAAACTGGCTTTTATCTGATGTTTCTCTTCTTTCCTTTTTTGTCTTGATTGATATCATTCAGATTTCACTATTTCCTCCTGTCTTTTCTCCCTCTGCATGGTCTTATCTCTTCTGTTTTGAAGCTTTCTAAAGGATAAGGCTGTTCAACAGCAGCCAAGGAAGTTTTCCAATCAGTGATTTTGAATGGATTTAGGAACAAAAGAAAAGTACTCTTCAGTGAAGAAGTAATTGCAAACAGCATTAAAATTAGGAGTGAACAAAAGGAAGGCAGAGTCATTTATAAACCTGAGCCTGAATAATTTGAATTAAGGGGTTCAGGTAAGACAGCAGGAAGAAAGCAGTGTACCAAACTAAGCTGCTTGAGAAATCAGGAAGCCTGACCTAGCTTCCCTTCAGGGCTCTGGGAAACGTTCCCTTGGTTCCCCTCAATTTCTTATTAGGGTTTTCTTTGCAAAATATTCCAAAATTAGAGGTGAAAGCACTGTCATAGTAGAGGTAAGTATCTCCTGGTTGGTATTTACTTAAGATGAATTTCTACCTAAAGAACTTGGCTATTTTTTTTTTCCTTTTGCAGCTATTTATTTCATAGACTGTGTGGACATTTTCCCCCATTTCTTAGTAACTTGCTGAATTTTTATGCACTATATAAATTAAAGTCTATTTAAGCAACATTGGCTATAAACCATATCCTCTAGAATCGGAAAAAATATCCACAGACTTACAAAAAGGAGGTTCTTGGGACTTATTTGCATTTCTCTGTAGCTGAGAGATGGAGACCTTTGTGTCAGCTTTGCTTCTCAAGAAATAATCCTGTACTAACAGAAGGCTGAATTGCAGTGCCTGATCAGAATACAGCTGGTGAATGTTTTCCTAGTTAACAGATAGAGGCTAAGACAGATTTTGTGGCTTGATTTATAAGCTGACATGAAAGCAAACCCAGCATTTTGTGGTTTTCCTTCTCTTTTAATTGGAAGAAAGAAAGGAGGCAGAGCGCTGAGCTGGTAACTTAGAAAGAAATTGGTGTGAAAGGGAATTCGGCGCTCCCTCTCCACCAGTGGTTTTCAGGCAGAGCTGAAGTGCTGATCTCATTCTCTTTGAAAAACATCAGGCTTTAATATTTGAGCTTGGATCCAGCAACAGGCAGATAGAAAGGTGTGACTTCAGGCTTCCTGTACCTGTCCCTTTGTCTTGGCTGATTTTTGCCAAGTATTGAGCATACGCTGTTTCGGCAGAGGGGAGTCTTGGAGAAGCTTTTTAAAGCACCTCTAGGTAGTGCGTCCTGAATGTTTTGATACACAAGGGTTACCCTGCACAGAGGTGTGTGCTGCCGGGTGTTGCCTTGATCTGGGCAAGTTCATCAGTAGTTCAATTCAATATCATGTTCACACTACTACTGAAAATTATCCATATTTTGTTTAACACTAGCTGCCTCCGGGCAAACCTGCCAACTGCCGAGTCCTTCCAGCTTATCTTGGAGCAGGGATGACCGTGCAATGTGGATTGGCTTTGGAGTGCGCTTGGAGGCTGTGTAGCAGTTGAATTAGATATCTCTTGTTGGGTCTTGCCTTTCCTACCTTTTTCTGCAGTTAGAATTAGCTGGAAAGCAGAGGCTGGGCAAAGAAAGGAGTGAAATGGGAACAATGCAACTTCATAGTAAATTAGATTCAAGATAATTAATTGGCTAATTACAGGAACTTATTAATTCCCCATTACTGGAACTACCTTCCCCCGATGGCATCTTTAACTGATTTCTTTATTAAAATTGGAATGTTGGTTTGTGCCTGCCCTAAAGTCACAGCAAACCCATATCACAACATGCCCAGCAGCTGATGTCTTACTGAGCACCATTATGTAAAGGGGACCCCAGTTTGGGCAGTCGCTGAGATGGAGTGAGCTGAAAATATATTTATTTTCTAGCGGCTCATAGAGCAAGGCAGAACTCTTTTTCAAGAAACCTTCTTCAAAATGATGCCAGAGAGACCCGGGGAAGGAGTCTAGTCTTATCCCAAATGACTTGCTGGAAGACAAGCGCCCTTGGTGGTTTGTGAGGAAATCAACAGTGATTTGCCAAGCTCTGAGAGATTTTGTGACACAGTTATTTTCTTGGGCTAAGTCCTACGTTGATACTGATGGATGATTTATGACTTCGTTTTGTTGTATGTTTCACATTGACCTTTCCTTTACCCATGTATTGCCTTATTAGCCCTGTTTGAAGATTCTCTAAATGCCCCTATACTGTAACTTCCTAGTGTTTCACAGCACTTAGGGCTCTTACAAGAATAAGCATGCTCTGAGGCAGTGCCAGTAGCCTGCTTGCAAAAACGGGAGTGAAGCACAGAGCTCAGGGTGGATGTGCACGTGCTTTCTGGGCCCCTAAACACACTGGGGCATCTTGGTGTCTGCGACTTGCCCCTGTTTTCACAACTCCTCCCCAGCAGAGCAACCGGGTTTCTGAAGTGTCGGGCTGACATCCACCTTTTCTCTCTTTTTGTGACTCCCTGTTAGGGAGCCTCTTAGGAGTGAGCAAGCGTATCCCTGATGACCTGTTAGTTAAATGCTATTAATGGGGTGAAGCAATATGTGAGTGATAACCCAGCAGTAACTGAGGAGTACCATAATGGCAGTGATACAGAACAGCGTTTCAGCCAAAGACATCTGAACATCAAGGAGAAAATGTCACACTGTCAAAGTGGTGTTGACTTGCATGTGCCCAAGAGAAAAATAAAGGGAATAGAAATAGAGCACTACCCCCAAAACCAAACTATTAGTATATGGGGTTCATGGAAAGTCAGGCAGAATATGGGTATGCAGAAAAGAATTTCACGTACCTCCCATACAGGCTGTATTGCCTGTTCTGGTGTGTCTGCAGTCAGCCCCCACCAAGTTGCAGCAGGGCCTCTGATGCCTTTACGATGTCTGTGATGGAAAGCACGAAGGGTTTGTCCTGCTCTGCTGAGCTCTGGCTATGAGTGTGGGAGCCTGCATCCATTCAGCCCACCGAGGGAGAGGGCTACTGAACAAATTGCTCCTGTGAATGCTCAGGCTCAGCTTTGACAATTCATCACGATGCAAAGTACAGTCCTTCACCTGTGTGTGGCACAGCTTTCCTTTGAAGTGAAGCTCCTGTTAAAGATTTGTCGGTTCAGCTTTTGTGACACAGTTAATTCCTCTGTCTCTGTGCTTTGGAGTTGTAGCAGAGGCTAAAGCAAATCCTGAAATGACATTATGCCATTAAAGTCAATTGAGTGTCTGTGCAGTTAACATCACCATAAACAAGTGATAACCAGAATCCTCAGCTGGCACTTAAAGTTTAAGGCTGCTGTATGGCATTTCCAAGTCCGTGTGCTGTCTAATGCCCCCTCCGAGCACAATTACTGTATAAACTGAACTGAATGTATTGAATAAATATGCTAACTTCACCTTCTCTTTCTAGAGTTATAACAGTGAAATTTTTAGTAGAGTTGAGATGATGTTATTTGAGAAGATGCTATTTCTCTCTTAACTGACTCTCCAGGCACTCTTCTGTTGTTCAGGAAGATAGATACATATATATAGATACAGAAGTATATATATCCCACTGGAAAATAGTTTATACCCAGGTCTGAAGGAACCTAAGTATTAATGCTTGTTGGTGCTTATATCCTGAAAACTACCGACTAACCTACTTGGTATTCAGGAGAAATACACAGGAATCAAATTTTTGTGCATGTTAGCACAAAAGATTGTGGCTCTGCGATCCAGACAACAAACTAGACACTAGAAAATTCCTTCCTGTTCAGAACAATTATATAGTGGAACCCATGCCAATGTGCCTGTGCGCTTAGGTGTGAAATCAAGTGGGTTTCGACTTTGGTGTTGTGATGATGTTGGAGCTGGGAACTCAGTCGGGATTAGTGCACTTTGTGGAACTGGATCATTTGCTAGTCTTGCCAACATTTTTCAGGCTCACAAAGCTTCACATATTCACAAATATATTTATGGGTGTTTTTTCCCCAAAGAAAAAGGCAATCGTTATGTATGGGCTTTTCTATGATGCCGTGAGATATGGAAGCACATATTTGTTTATAATCTAAAAATGATCCTTTTTTCAAGTAGCCCGTACAGCTGAAATGGCAAAACTGTGCAGAAAGATGGTGACTGTGCCAGCTGAGCCTCAGTTCCAATACAAATGTAGGTGGTGGCCAGTCTGTAAAGGCCGCCTTTCTGATAACCAAGTAGTACACAAATCAGTGGGAATGCGATGTTTTTTTAGCATAGGTCATCCAGCTTCCCTCGAGCAAACTGATTCTTATGTAGTTGCTTAAATGGTTATATTTACATCACCAAAGTGGCATAGTTCTCTGAGAAGCCTAAACTGGTGGAATGATTTCATGATCTGCCAGAACTGCAAGGACTTCTGCCTGCCTTCATTTCATAAATGTTTTTCCTGAGTGCTTTCCTCTTTCTGCAGAGAAGCATTCTTCAATTTTCAAGGCCAGCTGGAAATGGGATACTGCAGAGTAATTCCTTACTGAGTAAAGAGTTAAGTGCTTGGATGTTGTGCCATCTTTTTTCCTCTGGAAATGGCGGAGATGAATTCTAGAGATATATCTTGATAATATCTGTTGATATCTATATCAATACTTTTGTTCAAAATTTTTAAGCTGTAGCTGGAGGATAAATCTTACATGAGAACAAGTTTATTGTAGTGCATGGTTTCCTGATGATTAACAAGAGTTAATTGTAATTAGCTACTCACTGTGAATGTGAAATTCTTAAGGACAGAGGAAACTCCAGCCCAGGATTTTTCAATGTACTGAGTGCTTTGTGTCATAGATTAACTAAACTATCATCGCCAATACCTCTGGACATAATTTGGCGTCATTGTCAGGTTTTGGGTTTGTTCTTTGCCTAAAAGAGCTCTGACTAGAAGTACCTTGAAATACCCTTTCGTTTCATCCAAATGTATTGCCCTCTAGTCTGAGCTACAATATATTTCAGCAGCAGCAAAGCATCCACTGGTGTATCCAAACTGATACTTGGTTTACTAATGGCAATTAAGCATTACACTTTTTTTCACAAGAATGTACCTTGCAATTAATAAGCCACAGTTTAATTAAATTGCAGGGAGGGAGGGGAAAGTAGTGTCCTCTATCATACTCTTTTCCTTTAATTAGAATGTGTTCCAATCAGCAAATTGACAGCAATATTTGAGTAGAGCCAGAGTTTATTAAAATCTCCAATGGATACTACAGATCATCCTGAAAATATGTAGTTAATTGATATAGACATATTTAATCAGCTTTTCCTGAAAAAAGCTCTTTGGATAGTCAGTTATAATGTTCTGAAGAGCAATGATCTTCCTGTGTTTGAACTGACCAAAATTTAGCTTGATACTGGAACTGGACCAGCTCAGTTCACAATGGGATTTGTCCTTTCATCTTCGTGCCTTGCATGCTGTGTATTTGATTTTTTTATTAAGAAATGGCATAGTCACATATATAATTTGTGCTATGTGATGAGTTTTTATGTGCGTATAGACACACAGAAAGTAAACTGGCCGACAACATCAAAGTTAGTGTTGTGCTACAGTAGTGGCAGCTGTCCCTGCAGAGCTCGGTGGCAGGAGTCTGTGTAATTGCCATTCTTCTGCACACGTTGGCAGAAACCCTCGAGACCAAAGCTCCAGCACTTCTAAAATGCGCTGAACTCTGTCCCTCTTTACTGGAGCCTGGTTTGTCCAGTTGGACGCTGGGATTAGCCCAAGAGATGTGCAGCTCTTTTGCTTCAGAGAATAAGTGCCTCTGCGATAAGATCCAACAAACTCTTTAATGCAGATGAAGGTTTCTTGTATTAAGAGCTGGCTTGCAAGTGTCTTACACTGTCTTGGGGGAAAAAAAAGTTAGGCTTTGAGTTGTGCATGTTGAGGACTTTGAAGAAATTCACCTTTCCCCCCTCCCAGCTGTACTTCTGATGTCATCTTCACCCATGGAATTGCAGCTGTAATGCATATAGTTATTCAAGAGGATTGTGGATTTTTGGGCGACTGTTCTAACTGCTGAAGTGTGTATGATGCATAGTGCGCCTCAAATATGAATATTTACAGACCTGGGATGTGCTGTGTACAAATCATTCTTCTACCTGTTCTGCCCTTTCCCAGATGTGACATTATAGTCATAAATCTACTTCAGTTTGTTTTTGCCCTTGAATTTCAGCTTAAATTCTGAATGTAAATCTGCTTGCACAAAACCCCTGGCACCTTCATTTTCCTTACTGCTTTTTTTTCCACGCATCTCATCTTTTGATGTACTTTCAGCATTTTACTTTTCTTCCTGATCCCCTGATATTCTTGAAGGGGTTATCTCTGAGGCTGACTCTTTTTTTCCCTTGTTGTCCTTGCAGTTCCCTTGTACAGACTGTATATGCAGTTGCCATATTGCTGGCAGTGAGTAGGATGCTGGCTCCATCACCAATGTCCAGCTTCTTTGGTAATGGAATATTTTTAGATACACGGAAGGGAAAAGGTTTGAAGGAGGCTGATTATCTTGGACTGCGGCTTAGTTTTAACATCCTAAGTATAGTTTCTGTCATGTGCACCTGTACTACAGCTCTTCAAGTGCTTTGTTGGGCAGACCTTTGTGTTTCTGTGAATGTCAGCCTACCAGTGCTGTGCCCAGAAACCAACTTTAAATAGCGGTGCCACTAGAGGAGCTAGTGAAACCATAATTCATAAATCAGAGGCAGTCTGGAAAACTCTGGAGAGCTGACCCCTATGCTGACTGCAAATTACATGAAACCGCTGTCATGCACCTAATGGTTGTAGCTGTGCTGGCAGAAGCAAAACCAGCTCTCTTGTTCGGAGGGCACTCCCAAAAGTAGTTCTTTCCATGTATTTAGACCTACAGCATAAATTGCTTTTTTTAGTTTTTGTTGTCCGTGTTATACTTTCTAAAGAAGTAATATCAAGCTTGTAAAGTTTAACTTCAGACATTGGCTTTGTAAATTGGCCTTTTTGTTCTTGATTTCTGTTTCATTGCAAAGCATTAATTGCTGAGGGCTTTGCTACTTGGCCCAGGTTTCCAAATATTTTGGGGATGATGTGATTTCAGACTATGGCAAATCTAAAATTGTTTTGTACTATTTCATAATAGTGTGATGTATATAAAATATAGTTCGTTTTGTACGGTTTCATAATTCCTTCATGAACTTATTGCTTAGATCTAGTAGTAACTTTTTTGTGGCACTATCTTTTGCAGGATAATTATGCAAGTAAATAATTAAATATTTCAAGCTGGGGGGAGAAAAGGAGTACAAATTACAGATGATGAAATAAAAACTTGAGTGCAAGCAATGCATAGATGGTACAATGAAGATGAGATACCATAAGGAGTCACTGAGACTATTTAAAGGGATTTCCTCATACAACAGATCAGTAAGTGAAAGAAATATAGGCTAATTTAGAAAACTGTGTGCATATATTCATTGCTGGAGGCCATTTAAAAGCTAAAAATACAGAACAGCATGAAGAGAGGTGAGAAAACGTGGTTTGATATAGCAGGCAAATGAACAGTATGAACAGTATTCTTAAAGTGGAGAGTGTTGTTCAGTGCTTAACCCTGCAATACAGATGTTCTAACTATGAAAAGTGGATGGAGATGATCTTTATTAGGCAATATTTTGCATAATTCTTTTGAAAAAATAAGAGCATAGTTAATACTCCACTACAGCATGAGGGGGGAAAAAAATGTACCTGACAGACTGATTCTTCAGTTCACTACTTAAAAATAAAGGGAAACAGGTAAATAAGGGGGGCAGAAGCTGATGTCTTGATTGGAGACCACTAGAGCTGTGGTGACTCTATGGCTGACTAAATGTGTTACCGTAGTGGAATGATGGGAAATGTAACCATATTCATAGAATAGTTTGGGTTGGAAGGGACCTTTAGAGGTCATCTAGCCCAATACCCCTGCAATAAGCAGGGACATCTTCAACTAGACCAGGTTGCTCAGGGATGCAAACTGCTTATGAAGGCCAGGCTTCCTGGCATTCTTCTTCCTTCTCCAGATTTGTGACTCTTCCTACAAATCTCTCGGTTTCAAAACTTAAATTTCTTCAGTATCTTTTCATGATTACTTGATTTCTGTTGCCTTTAAGACTAGTGCAAAATCCCACTGATTTTAAAGGAGCAAAGCCAGCCTCCTGTCACTGTGTGGTCTTACAGACTGAATCGCATATGAAGTCTTGAGTAGCCAGGCAATGTGTGAAGTGTTACCAAAATATATTTTACAGCTCCTGACATCTCTAATCCTATTCTGCAGTCGGATGTGCAACCTTCAGAGCTACAATCCAGACCAGCGCTTGCCTGGCTTACTGATTAGACTGCACTGGAAGATAGCCTTGATGTTTCCCCATCAGAAAATGCTCCCTTCTATGCACTTTACAGTCAAAACTTTTAAATGATAGGTAACTATGACCAGCACGCTGATTGAGGAAACTAAACCCTCTGCATCTTAGTTGAAGTGCTATGATGAGATGGGGAAGAGCCTATGCTGTTGGCCTGTAGTCTGGCCCTTCTTGGGATGGTTAAAGGGCTTTGGGTCGCAGCAATGGAGCAGAACAGACTGCAGCAAAATGACTTGGTGCATGCTCAAGGGCTTGCTCTAAAGAACACACCCAAAAGCGCTGGTTTTAAATGCTGCCTTGCGGAGAGCAGCCTGTATGTTTGTTTGTTTTATGGGCAAAAGCTGGAAAGCTTGGAGGAATGCTTGTGGCTTACCAGGAATGGCATGCACCGTTGAAACATGTAATTTTGTAACAGAACAGGCAGTGGCTACAAGTGTTGGCTTCAGAGGTTTAGATTAAACATCAGGAGAAGCCTCTTTCCTAGGAGAGTGATGCAGCACTGGAGTGAGCAGCAGTCTCGGAGGCAGAGGGCTCACTGCCCGTGGGGGTCTTAGTCTTGACTAGTCTGGCAAGTGAGGCGGCTTGTACTCTGAGCAGCAGGTTGAAGTGGATGATATCTGGTATTCTTTCTAACTAACATTTCTTCTGTAAAATTATGAAGTGCCTAGAGACACCAGTAGACTCTCATAATTTTTGTGAAAACCCTCAGTAACCAGCTCCTTACTCTTTTGCTGTGACTGATGTCAAGAGAAGATCCATCAGGGAGAGTAGTAAAGCATATGTGGTGTTCGGTGGTTTCATTGGTTTTAACCCTTGGGATTTTTCCTTTACCAATAAGATTGGAATATGCGAAAGACCTGGTCAGAAGGAGCATCTTAGCAGTTATCAGCAGGTTGACATGGACTGGAAAGGTAAGGTACTTGCCATTGTAGAAGCTGTAAATAATAAACACAGTTATGTCAAATAACTGGGTATGACTGATGTTGAGCAAGTTTAATTTTGTTTTTAACCTGTGATTCATACTGCATCAGTTTTCTGTGATGCAAAGTTATGATCTTCTAAGTCTTTGAAGGGGGGGAACCCCACCTGTTCTTTGTGATTCTCATATACCTAATTCAATATGAATCAGGAAAAACAAAGCCCATTAGAAAAAATGTCTGAGAGCAGACGTTCTGCATTGTTAATTATCACTTACAATAAAACTGGGAATGAAACTGTGACAAGCCCGTGCCTATGGGAAATCCATAATATGGGGGGAAAATCCACCTGTAATAAGAAAAGTCGCTGCAGCCCGACCTGATAGCAGGGGCTTGCAGCTTTATGCCTCCTTACTATTCAGGTTGTGGAAGCGGTTATCACCAGTGCTACAAGTGAGGGGCCATGTCTCCTCTTGTTCGTGGCAGAAACCCAGTAAGCAAGAAACTGCCACTGCAAAGCACATCTGTCTTCTGGCGATTGTGGTTTTTAACAGCTGCTTTTTGCTGCTGCTTACTGCTATGGGCTACACGTATTGGCTGATGAGAAGAGAGCTCATCTCTGGGTATGGGTTCCAGGGGAAATGCTCAGCTGGATGTGGGGCTCAGCACAGGTTGGCTGCATGGACTGGCACAGAGGCATTTTCCTTGTGTGGGGAATGAACCTCCAGTATAGTTGAAACATCAAGTTTTGTATTTTTGTGCACAGTTTCAGGTTCTATATAGCCCCATCCTAGTCCCTCCCAGATGTGTTCTTCACATTATGTCCCCTTATTCAGTGTTCCATATTTTGGACTTGAAATACCTTCTTGTGCTGTTTTCTTCTTTCAACTTTGCGCTGCTTCTCCCCTGTTCTTTCTCCTCACAGCATGTGTCCTTCTCAACTCTTGTGGTCTGTTTCAAAAGTAGGACAATGAGAAAAGTCCTGCAGCCTTTTCCTATCTCCTCTCTAAGTGCAGCTGTGGTTATTAAGTAGTTGCTAGCAGTTCACCTGGCCTAAGCCACAGCACTAAAGAGAACAAGTTCAGTGCTGAAGAACTTCCTCGGGTCAGTCCTGAGATCAGCCATTACACTTCTGCAAGTCTGATCATGATCTGTGATCTTAGAGGAGGCTGCTGGTTTTGGTTTTGCTGCTGTGGTTTGTGCAACCATGCTGGTTTATAAATAAAAATCTAGATAAATAGGTGAAAACCAGCCAAATAGAAGGAAAAAGTGTGATAGGGCCTGTCTGAATTTTTGTCAATGATATTTAATAGTTGGGAGGAGTTCTTGCTACCCTTTCGCTAATTACATGTTGTCTCAATTGTATACTACCCTGTTCCAGATAATGCACATGTAAACTGTGGTTCAAGTTAGACCTTCAAGGTTATGTGGTTTCCTCATTAGTTGCTGGTCTTCTCGTGATTTGTAGCTTGATAGGAGGCTTGCTTGAACTCTGACTTCTGTGTACATCATTAGTACTCACCAGCTTCTGCCATCATGAGGCCCGGAGTAAAGCGAAGTCCTTCCCTCAGCAATTTGTGATAACTTCAAGGTAGGATGTTCTTCTCTGTGCCTCCAGCTGGCCTAGAAAAAAACAGTAATGATGTACTGGATTTCTGGAATGTTTCAAAGATATTCCTGCATTTTTCAAAGTTGGTGATGTGAATGGTGCTAATGGGCTCACAGCAGGCTGTGAATTGCTGGCTCCAGACACCTCTCTTAAAGGGGAGAAATACGTGGGGTCCTCCTGCTTCTCTGCATAAATTGTCTGAGGGTTCTCAGACCCAACAACACTAAAGACAGTAGCTCCTCCGCATCAATCAGAAGAATTAAAATTTTTGATGGAATTATAGCTGGTTTTGTTGTAGCAGAACAATTCACGTTATGTCAGGACAAGGGTTCATCTGCTGGTTACTTCCCTGTGCTCACACAGAGAGGATGTGGCAGACTGAGGAACTAACTCCTTATTCCCAGCTCCCTGGGCAGCACTAATAGAAAAGCATCCAAATTTCTGTATTATCCAAACCAGCTAATGAGACATTTGTGGTTCACCTATCATTATACAGAATGTATCTCTAGTGACAAAAATAATAAGTGGTAATTAGCCAGGACTTCCAAAAATGCTCCTAGCTGGTGAATAATGGCTGGGAAACACAAGTGTGATATGAAGCCAAATTAATTTGCAGGCAGAGGGGGTCAGGATGGAATTGTAGTGATGTGAAGGGGAAGGGACCTGAGCTCATTGTAACCAAATGGCTGTTAGTTTAACTGGAGATTGCTCGTACCTTAGATGGGGGCCCTAAACCATCAATTACTTAAATATCAGATCTGCTAATTTACTCGTTGCATTTTTTTTTAAATTGTAGTCAGCAGTTATCAATCAATGGTGTTCTTCCCACGCAATCTGCAGATGGCACAAATTACTTAGCACTAGTCAGATCCAGGAAATCTGAGAAACACCAAAGGGGCTTACCCACTGCTGGTGAACAGGGCAGGTAAATGACTGTTGACCAAGGCAAGCTGATAGAAAGCTGCAATTTAAGCAGTTACTATCATTGTGACATAGTGTTCATTTTGGTTTTTTTGCTTAAAATCAAAACAGCAATAAAACCTGCAAACTGTATGCACTCGCAAAAGAAATCATATTGTATAAACATGTATGGAACAGTAATTTTATACTTTTGATGCTGTAGGCACCTGCAATACAAAGAATGATGTCATTATGCCATTTCTTAAATACAATAGAAGTAGAAGGGCTTTGGAGATCTGCAATGAAAATAGATTTATGGACAATAGCTGTGTGAGGAGAAGACTGTTCAGGACTGTGAAGTATCAAAAGATCCATAAACAGAGGTGTTCTAGAAATACTTGAAATAATGAACTGTACAAGAAGAATCAATCAGATGTTCCTGTTTTATTCTTTATTATAAGAGTAAAGGAATCTTCAATCAAAATGACAAAAATTTCATATTTAGGGCTTTATACCAGGCTAATCATAGAATACCACTGGAGTTCTCAGAAAGGTGTGGGTAATGAGAACATGTCATGCTGCATTTGTTTTAATACAAAGCAAGGAGAGAAATCCTCCTGTTTGAAAGCATAAATATGTTCCAAATAGCTTGGTCACTCGGAGAAGCTTCTGCTGTGGGCATCATTATTCTCTCTTTTGCTGTGATTTTTGCACCTTTACATGATGCATTTTTCTCCCATCCAATTTTAAGAGCTGATTATAGATTACATAAATCATTGATATGATTCATCATAACATTTCTTTTATTACCACAAAATCCTTTTCATTACAGGCGATTTTGATTGAGCTTTATAAAGTTCCTGCTTATGTTCCCTGAGGGCACACGTTGTGCATACCCAGCGTAAACCTTTTTTGCAGTTAATTGAGGCATTCAACCCCTTTTGCTGCATGCGAGAGAGATGTACACTAGGCATTCGCAAGAACATCTATCTCTATTATCAAGACATCTGGTATTTTAAACATTTGGCTGCTTACATTCCTCCTTTTTCAGGATTTTGGCAAAAATAAAGCTAGCTTCTTCACTGGTGAGCTTAACCTTGTCTGTATATAACGAGTTAAATGTTCTTCCAGTTACTGTGCTACAAAATCTGTTGTTCAGTGGCTACGGTAGAAAACCAGGTACTTCAGTCTGTGCTATTTATTTTATGTGTGATTCCAGTTAAAATCATTTAGTCCCTTGAGCTACCTTCTCCAAGGGTAACAGTATGTACTTTGCAGCAGATTTACGAATGTTTGGGAAGCATCGATCCAAAAGCTGCTACAGATCTGTAGAATGTTTGTTAGGCTGTAGAATACTTATTCCCTAGAACTCAAAAATTCTGAATCCCACTATTTGTCATTGGTTTGAGTTTTTCTTCATTGCTCCAGGAATGTGTCAAATAAAATACCTAATAAACTCTTGATGAATATTTCTGCCTCTTGTTAAGAGTTGATGATCCACTGTTTCTGTGCAGATTTCTATTGGAGATCTAAAGTGAGTAACCTTTCTTTTGGTTTAAATCACAGAATGACTTTCATTAGCTAAAGAATGACTGTTTCTGTAACTAATTGGCCAAGCTGCGAGGGTAAGCTGTTGAAAGACACTGTCTTCTACTTAAATTAGTTCTTATAGTGGGGAAAATGCAGATGAATATTTGGGTCCATAGGATTTGCCTCTCACAAGGCATCCATAGCCAACTCTCTAGTCAGTCCTGATTATTTGAATGTTTAAATAGCAGCAGAAAGCTGATTGCTTTAATTGTATGCCACAATGGTAGGTCAGTATGTGGCTTCCAAGCTGGCTGGCTGGAAGGACCTGGCCCTCTGTCTGTCAGGCAGCTAGCAGCAATTTCCATGACAAGTTAGCACAACATGACACTGACATGTCCCTAACGTGAGGAATCCTGGTTCTTGGGGCAGTAACAAGCAGGTAAAGAATGAGCCGAATGACTGGAAGGAGAAATGAGGGAGAAGAAACAGCATGCAAGAAGAACTGCTGGCTTCAAGGAGATCCCAAACTAGTCTTGAAGGTCCTGAATGCAAAAATTCTCCTTCAACATTCCCTCCAAGCCTGCTTAAAAACTGATTCAGCCTTGCAAAAATTGTGATTTGGCTTTGGCAACATTAGATAGACTGTCTAATAGTTTCTGAGCTTCTGGCATGCATGAGGCCTTCCTGCAACAAGGACTCTAGGGATGAAACCCAAGTGTTCTTTTGCGGTTGCTTGTAGCAGGGACACGTAAAGAATCAAAAATGTTAGACTTGGCATAAATTGCAGTACCACAAACAATGGAACCACCAGGTTTTCGTGCCCTTCCCCATGCTTCTTCCTAAGATGCTGCTGCAGGGCTTTAGAAGGAGCAGAGGTGTTGGAGGTTACTGTGGGAGAACTGTAGAACTGCAAAGCATACCTGTAGGAAGGCAGGCTATTGGAGTTTCATTGCTCAGCATATCATCATTTTTTAGTTTCACTTTTTTTGCAGTAATTAGTAGCTTCAGGAGGTTTGTGCATTGCTGGGAAGAAACTTTATGATTAGATGTGTCTGCAAGTAAATAATCTGCCTGGGAATGGGTGGGTGAGTGAGGTGGGCTTTTTCATTCTGTGTGCTCTTTAAGGTCTGTTAACTTGGGGCTCTGAGCAAAATCTACCAGGCAGCCAGTAAATCTGTCAGATATCTCTTCTGTAGACTGGAAGGAACCTGGTTACCTTTGTGGTCAATATGTCTGGCCCAATCTAATCTGTTGGGGAGTTGGTTGGCTGGGTGTATCTCTTTATTTTTTGTGGTAGTAGTGTTTTGTTTTTATTAATGGAAACAGGACATGATATACCAAGAAATAATCTAAATGTTTGGAGGTCTGTTTATCACGTTTCTCCTTCAAGTTCTCTTCTCCCTGTCTGGGACAGATTTGACAGTGCAGTGATTTCAGTTCCTTGATAGTTTTAAAGCTGAAGGTGTTCATCTGGAGAATATGAGCCATAATGTGGCATCATAACCAGTCATAAAGCCAGGGCAATGAAAACCTAATGTGGCAGATGCTAGAGAGGACAAAAAAATCCTTTGGTCTAAAGTATTCATCAGTAGACGTGGCTTTGATATCACGCCATTGAGTTCTGGATAGGTAGATGCCAATGATAGAACCCTCATGAATAACGCATTTGCAGGTATGATCTCTTCCTTGGCAACCTGCATACAGAAACAAAGCTCAAACTCAGTGTTCATTACTTGTTGGCTTCATCACTCAAGTAGGTATGCGTACTCTGTACCTCCAGCCTGTCTTTAACATTAACATCTTTAAGTAATTCAAGTGCATTACGGAATGTTGTTATACAAACTCCCTTTGAGGTTCTGCACCTGATGTTATTGTTCAGCAGTAGCTTAAGGTAAAGGCAGCACCAGAAAAGATTATGGGAGTAGCGTGGTGGGACGGAAGCCAGCCTGCCCTGCTCATTCAGGGCTGTGGGGAAAGGGAGCTACTGCTTGCCTGGAGGGGATGGTAGTGTGGGAACAGTGTGGGGAGAATGTCAGCCTCGGAGTCCTGTAAAATAAAACAAAAGGCACAGGTTATCTCTGTTCTCCTGAACATCCCACACTGGGCATACTAGCATCTTCCACTAACAGCATGCTTGAAAAATCCAGCTTTTACTGGTGTAGCAATCTTGCTCCTGCCATCCTGATGAAATATTCAATATGACATAATTGACTTGAGAGCAACCTGTCGTGCTGTCCCATGCCTGCAGCCTGGTGAAAGACTGCAAAGATGGGCAAGTGCAAAGTGCATCTGTCTGTCTTCCCTAGCTGCCTGCAGAGGATGCTTGTTCCAGGCCAGCACTGGTCCACACTGGTGTCTGGGTAAATGTTAAATGCCAGCAAAATACACTCTTAGCTGTCCAGTAGCTAACCCAGAGGAAGAGAGTTTGGAGCTGTTGCTTACAAACAGAATTGCTGTGTAGGTCCTGGGCTCTATACAGGTATACACATGTATGTGGGAAGCGCGTTTACGTGTATCCTAGCATGTTGGCGAGGGGAGGAATTATGAAGGGGAAAAACCTTTCCTTTCCTCCCCTTCAGTGTGCCATATCCTCTTATGCGGTGCAGAAGAGAGGGACACAAAGCATCTGTGTTGGCAGGATTACTGAGAAAATCCCAGATGCAAAAATTGACTGGTATCACTGATATTTAAAAAAAAAAAAGTGAGCGGTTGCTGAGGTTAGCAGCAGTGCCAAGTTGTTCAGGGGCAGAACAAACTCTTCAGAGAATTACCCTGAAGTGAAAGAAAATAAAACCATAGATTACGGTTAAATGCAGAAACTGCTTGCATGTTTTT
>Ga0065711_1003104_pt1 | contig 29726 bp, 20 predicted proteins | sample Hoacrofraction12_FD_59098 | JGI IMG/M metagenome (GOLD analysis project Ga0065711, IMG submission 59098) | Hoatzin crop microbial communities from Cojedes, Venezuela - Epithelial fraction 12 v2 (version 2) | ecosystem: Host-associated > Birds > Digestive system > Esophagus > Crop | place... | reverse complement strand
CAGCATCACAGAATAACCCTGGGGCAGCACAGTCTTCACACAAGGCCACAGCAATCCAGCCTGCCTTCCCTGGTACTGCTGCTGATGGAGCAATCTTTTTTAACTTTCCACAAAAAAAAAATCAAAATCACGCAGTTGATTTTGCCTGCGATTCCTTCTTCCCTTCACTCTCCTTCCCCCATCTAAGCCTCCTTCTAAGAGCTGACATAAGACATTCCACAGAAACCTTTTCAGCTGTAGATAGTCTGAGTGCTAATGCAGTTCTGTTAGCTATTTAAGAAAACAAACTCCAACACTGTCTTCCTATTGATATAATTCCCAAGCACATTACTAGATCCAGACCGCTGACATCAAAGCAGTCTTTGGTCCGAGTTCAGTGCTCTGTGGGTCAGACGTACGCTCTAGGATTCGCTCGTCTTGTCTGAAGAGAACTGGAGTGATCTCACACTCTCTGCCAGCCACGCTCAAGTCTGTGCAAGTAACTCCCTGCTTTATGCTGTTTCGAGCACTATTTCCTAAATTCTTGGTTGGATCATCCAATCCGATGCGTTAGGTTTTATGAACAGCTCTTGCAGGTTCCTCATCCCGTGAAGGCAGCACCGCTGAAGGCATGGTCATCAGCACTTCTCTTCGGTGATGATTCCTCACTTGAGGAAACGCCCGATCCCTGCTTAGCTTTCACCGGCAGCAGTGTCTGAGAAGTGAAGCTGGAGTGGGTTTTCCAGCAGTTTGGCTGAGATCATGAATCATTTAGCTAAGGTCTTAAAGAATGGCACAGCCTGCTTGAAGCGAGTGAAAAGACTTCTGTTGACTCCATTGATCATTGGCACAGGCCGGTATTTTCGTAAATTGGTGTGGTTGCCTTGAAAGCTGGGAAGCACTGGTCTAGACAGCTTTTACAAATATATGCCCATTGTCACCGGTGTTATACCTGTGGCAATGAAGTATCCCACACACAATTCCATCCTCCATCTTCAAAAACTAATTGTCTGTGGAAAGGAATGGCAAAGAAAAGAAAAAATTACCTGAACAAAAGCCTTTGTCCTGGCTCCTTCCGGATAATATTTAGTTTGTAGTAGTGGCGTAGGGCTCTGGACATTTTCTCATAAGTCATATTTGTTCTGTTCTGTTTTTTTCAAAAGAAGAAGGAAAAACATGGTGAAATGATTCATTAAAACCTTCCTAAGCCCCCAAAGGAGCTGCAGAACTATCACAGCTAGCTAAAGTAACCAAGTCAGTTCAAGAAATTACATGTTCCACTCGTCTGCAGTTTGCAGGTCCATCCTGCCCCTCCAGCCCTCATCACCCAATTTTTATGGGTCTCTTCTCATACAGGGCACTTTAAGCAAGAAAGTCTAACAAAAATTCCAAGTGAGCTTTTTCTACAGTTTCTCGGATCACAAGCAACAAAAGGCTTCATCAACCTCAAGAGGAGACGTTAGATGGAGGGAGATGCTCATACCGAGTGGGATGTGACAGGCCTGTTCTTAACGAAACCACCTTTCCTAAAAGCATAAGAACAGCGGCTAATAGACTGAAATCTGTGAGCAATCCCTGCTAAGAGCGCTGCTCCTCTGGGATTCCCCTCCATTAACTAGTTAATGCTTACAGAGCACCGTGGAGATGGAGAGCCTGTTTCTCCTCTTGTTATACAGCTGTAAATCAAGAAGCCCATTAGGTTGTACATCTGCTTCTAGGACAGAGCCTCCCGTTCATTTTGGGAGCTGCTGACCCCAAAGGCCACAGCAAGAGCACTGCAGGGTGACTGAGGTATGGCCCTCATGAAGCGGAGTGTCACCAGGAAGAAGTGATGGGCTCTGGCAGAGCTGCATGTGGGCAGCCCCTATGGTACTGAGTCAGGACAGCAGGATCAGTCTCTTCGCTACGTCTACACCAAGAGGGTTTTCCTGGTACAGAGAACACTGGTTACTATGCTGGCAAAGAAACTCCCAGCAGAGATATCTACACCGCCAAAGCCACGTTTGCACGAGTATAACCCAGCTGCCTTGCCATGGGCAAAACCTGCCAAACCAGCAGACGCTGCTTTCACTCTGTGAGCCTCCACGTTAGGAGTCTGGCTTGGCCCAGCTCTGGCAGTCCAAGCTCCGGCAGCAGTCTGCAGTGGTGACCTGGCTTCATTAAATGAGACTGACCCGGCTGTCTGAAATGGCCCCTAAGAGCAGGCCTCCTCTGCTTGCCCTGACCGCAGCAGCTCTGCTAAGGGAAGCCACATAACGATCTCCTGCGGCAATTAAACACCAACAATGACAATGTTTTCCCTAAACAAAATCTAGACTCCGCTCATTGGGAAGCACCCTGAAATACCACGCGTGCTCTCTCCATTTCTTACATGCTAAAGGGCCGCTGCGTTTCCCAAGTGGCTAGCGGTCTGAGGTCTGAGGTAGCTTCGGTTTGAGACACCCAACATGAGACATAATGGCAAGGCCTGATTATTAGCATGGAGGTTGGGTAAGGGCAAAACTCTCCATTCCCACTGTTGCAGCCCAAGACCTCTAAGACAGATGTTCTTGTAAGCAATGAATCACATGAGAAAATCTTGACCTTATCAAGATTATAGGCTATGTATACTCATATACAGAATCACAGAAGAGTTAAGGTTGGAAGGCACCTCTGGAGATCACCTAGTCCAGTCCCTCTGCTCAAAGCATGGTCAGAGACGGTTGCTCAGGACTATGTCCAGTTGGGTTTTGAACATCTCCAAGAATGGAGACTCCACAGTTTCCTCTGGGCAACCTGCTCCACTGTCTGACCACCTTCCTAGTAAAAGTCCCACACCTGGGGTCTCACGAAACCTAACAAGGGGAAATACAAAATCTTACACCTCCCCAGGTCATTCCTGCCCAGGTGGGGTACTTTACATTACCCCCTGTTAATTTTCATGAAATTCCCATTAGCCCATTTCTCTACCACGTCCAGAGCCCTATGGATGGCCTATCAGTCACTCCTCCCAGTTTTGTACTGTCTGAGAATTTGCTGAGGGTGCGTTCTGTCCCATCATCCAGGTCATTAATGAATATCCAACCTAAACGATTCTGTGATTCTGTGTTAAACAGTGTTGGCTCCAGAATCAATCCCCAGGGTAACATCACTAGTGACTGGATTTTGTGCCATTGACCACAACCTTTTCAGCCCAGCAGTTCAGCCAGTTTTCAGTCTACCCCGCTACATTCTTGTCTAGGTCATACTTCTTTAGTTTGTCTATGAGCATGTTATGGGAGATAGTCTCTAAAGCCCTTCTAAAGTCAAGATAAGCTACGTCCACTGTTCTCTCTGCGTCCACCAATCTGATCATTTTATCGTAGACAGATAGCAGGGTGGCCAAGCATGACTTGCCTTTCGTAAATCCATTCTGACTACTCATATATGAATATACTCATATGCATATACTCATATGGATATATCTGCGGGTACTCAGCCCCAAACTACAAAAACCAGTAGCTGCTTTCCAGAGAACAAGTCCATATTACCCTCTTAAAAGGAAACACATAATCCTGCAGCACTTGGTGTCTGTCACAGGACAGTGTGTGAAATCTGAATGTTGGTGCAGACAGGAACACAGACAGAAAGCCCCTGCCGAGACGCAGCACACAGCTCCTTGTAGACCACATCTAACCAGAATATCCTGAGCATCAGGTTTCAGGAAGAAATGAGATGCCTTGACAGAGAAGGACCGTTAATTCTTGCCCTCCTTGTAATTTTATAATTAAATGCATTTATAACTAAATGCCTGTAAACCAAACCAACAGGTTCTCTATAAGAAGGATAGGTTTTAGTGCTTGAGGCTGGATGCTTTATATTTCTTTCATTTCACAGAATGAAAGATTACAACTTTCTAGTAGTAGTGTATATGCACGTGCTTTTCTTCCTTTTTCCCCTCTTTATAAGTGAACAAGGTGATGTAACAGGAGGTGAAGTGCTGTAGGAGGAAAATTGCATTGCTTCCTTACCTTGTGGTTTCCCCACAGCCGGGCCAGCCCGTTGGGATCCACTATCCGAAATATTTTGGATTCTTTGTCTTCCCATCGGATGAAATTTTCGTACCGGCTGTCAGAAAGCAGCTGATAAACATAATCCCAAAGCAATCTACAGTCTGTGAAGAGAGAAGCAAGAAAATACTGACTTTTTTTCCTTGGGATTAATTCTGGAAACTTTTGGGTGGATGTGTAGTGAAAGGACAGTTGGGATCAGCGCTGGAACAGCTGCTGCAGTCTGAAATGCAAATGGCCTGGCTGGTATCAACTCATGTCTGCAAAATGTACTGGAATATACAGCCTCTTCTGCTGCATCCCAGTCCTTCTGACACTGACTGAGCAACTTTATCACATTAAAAGCTGCGTGAGGTGACCTGCTGATCTCTTTTGGGTGTTTATTATTGTACTGATACGCATAAAACTACCACTGTTGGCCCTGATACTGTTTACTGGCTGTTTCAGTGGGGAAATCGAGAATCCTGCAACCAAGTCTCACTGCTTGAGGCCGACCCTTTCTGTGCTAACAAGAGGGGTTTCAGGCATAGGCAATGTTACAAAAGCTTTCCTTTGTATATTCCATGTGATATAAAATTGACATCTTCTACCACTTTTGAATTTGCTTTTTATTTTTTAAGTTCCTGCAAAAAACCCAAACATTATAATTACCTGAGTGCTATTGAGAGGTTAAATACTTTCTATTTGGATAATGGAATTCAAATTTCCTCTTGGCAAACACTCCTGATGTCGCTAATTAAAGGTCTAACAGATACTTCGGTTTTAGTTTAGTGTTTTTCAGTTTCATGGTAGTCTCTTCAGACCAAGGAAGCCAAGAGCTGTGCTGCTCCTACTTCCTGCTTGCAATGTGTGTGTGCACAGCACAGCATAATAACCGGAAACTATGAAATATGGAAAGTGAATTGCACAGAGCTGGGGATTCTGCTGCTGTCAGAAGCAACAGGGGTTTTATAGCTCAGCTGTCCAGAACCCTAAGATGGCTGTATAGCTGCATTTTACTTTGAAAGCAAAACCAATCTCTGAGAGATGGCTTGTTAGAGTGGTTAAAGGGCAGGCAACCAAAGGCATCTAGCTTCTAGGTGCTAAAATGGATTCTTGTCAGTCTGTCTTCCTACTCCTGTCGGCCTGGGGTTGGTATGTGTTACAATGGGGATGATGACATGTTCAGTATGAGAATATAAAATGCTTTTTGGAAAGCTGCATGAATAACACATTTAATGAACACACCTGAAATGGCTGGAAATATTAACATTATTGATGGTATTTCCCATTTTCAAAATGTAAAGAATATCAGTGAAACCTGTACTGTCTCTAAAACCAGAGCTTAGTTTGCCAGTGGCCTTACCACAGACTCTCCCTACCAGTCCTACAGAGAACAAAGCGGTGCATTTTAAAGAGATGACACCTGGCAAAAATTGCAGGTTTCTGTTCTAGCTGAAACCTACCCTGATAGTCACCTCATCTATCAATTCATAAGAGGAAGAATGTGAAAGGAAAGAGGCGGTCAGATTTTTTGGTTGGAAAAACCTTAGTTTCATTAATATTTTCCACAGAAAAATGTCCATTCCCATTTGGAATTTTTCTGGGTTTTAATGTAAAAAATGAAACCCATTTCCATTTTTTTCATTCATGGATACCAATGTTGTTCAGTGATAGCTTCCTCCCTCTCTCCCAGAATCAGGTACCTGCAGCTGGGACCAGGACAGAAGATAATTCTCCTCCACGTGCATTTGCCGATGACCAACCTAGATGGTCCCGTCCTGGCACACGGATGCAGAGAAGCCTTCCTCTCCCTGTCCCTCCACCCCAGGTCGCATTCGTAGCCTGCCTATGGACACCAAGCAGGTAGCTGGCTGCAATGCCCAGCACTGCTGCGGCCAAACCCTCATGCGGCTCTGGGCACGAGTGACTTTCCCTGGACTATGTGGGAGGTCTTTAGAAGAGCATGAAATTGAAAGTCTCAGACCAACACTTGTAATTTCTGCTTTCTTTCCTTTCAAAAATTCACAAAACCCGGTTCTTCCATCACCTTTCCATCAATAGTTTTTCACACACGCACACACGCATACACACTTAATCTCTTAGACATATACATATTAAAAAACCCTTATTTTCTAGACTTTCTTTTATAAGAAACAGGGGAAAGGAGGTTATATTGCTCTGCTGATTTGTGCCTTTTAATAACATGGGACATGCTCAGGTAATAATGTAGTAAGGGACATATCAGTCGTTCCTTGACACACATGCAATTCATTCTCGAACTCTTTCAATGCAAGACTGTATAGATTTTTCAATGCAAGAATCTTACTTACAAAAACCCAAAACAACAAAAACTTTAACTGCCTTTTTAAAATTTTCCTTTACCATCGATTCCTCTAGCTCTGATTCCCCAGGGCATATTTCACCAGTTGATGAGAGTTGTTCATACTGCTGCATTCCAAAAGCTTTTTTTTTCCAGCAACCTGTGCAATCTCTGATAACTTTAACCACAAACCCTGCATAGTCTATATCAACCATTCACGCTGAATTCACTGTTTTAGATCAGCTCTGCCCAGAGATCTCCACGCTTTCCTTCTGTCCAGTCCTTCATTAAAATCACTGTGAAGGTGATGTGATTCCCTAGCTCAGCGGTGAATCACTCACCAGGAGCATCAGTGGGCTCAGGCTGGCCCCACCTCGTCTGCAAGAGAGCTCCGTCTTGGTGGGAGCAGTTTCAAATCAGAAAACATTCACTTAGCTGACATGTGTCAAGGAAAAACGAGAGACTTTCCAGCCAAGGCAGGAACGTCCTAGAAACCCGAGGGAAGGGAGGAAGGACATGTAGGTCTGTTGTTGAACCAGAGCTTTTGGACTGTACTGGAAGTTTGCCGGGGCGGTTGGTTGGTGTTTGGCCCCATCAGCAGAGCGCTGCAGGAATTCAGCGTCTCAGAGATTTGGTTTTGGTTGTGCTACTGCTGCCCGTGCTGGAAGGAGTGGCCCTCTGTGGGGTCAGCTGGAGGGATGGTGCTCCCACAGAGGCAAGGCAATGTCAGGCCCTGTCGTCTTCTTGAACCCACGGTCCGGGGCAGACACCCTCCGATTACAGGAACTTACAGCTAATACTTACAGTTCTGCAGAGATATGATTTACTCTAAACTTTACTTTCACCTCATTATTTGCAATATGTGATGTTATTTTTAATCAGTACTATACTGCTGTAACTATGGTCTAGAAAATTTCCAATTGTATAAATACAACTTTTAGTGATGAGGATGGCAGACCCCTAATATCCTCTCTACAGTGGTCCCACGTTCACCTCAGTGCAGCTAGGAAGTAAATTCTAGTCAAACCTAATAGTTTTGGTTATTTTCCATTGGCTATCTTTACTTGCCACTCTCCCCACCCTCCTCCACATACACACTGTACCCCGCTCTTTCACAATAACAAGAAAGCACAAAAAAATTCACCCCAAGATGTCTTGGTAGCAGATTATTGGACTAACAACAGAGCTTCAGACTCTGAGAAGAGGCAGGATTCAAGTGCAGATTTGTTTTTTGTTGTTCACTTAATTTTTAGAACAGATTCAGGCTAAGCTCAAATATGAATATTCCTCAAATGAGAAGATTTTAGATCTGCATCTTGATATTTTCACAAGAAAAGTCCCAAGTGATCAAGGGCCTCATCCCATATTCTAAACCGACGGAGCTGCTCAGACTTGCAGAGGTATTCAGTAGGCTGGTGGAATTTGCAGAAAAACCCAACCACCCAAGTATCTTAGACCTCTAAATCTCTGTTTGTTTCAACAAGAAAATGGAAAACTCTTGAAAATTCTGCTTGGCTCCTACAACCACTTCAAAGCTCATCTTAAAAGCTACACTTGTCTATCAGCAAATTCAGATGTATGACTGAGTTGCAATAATTTAATGAGCTGGCATGCATCAATGCAACTGTGGCAACTGTGTCTTCGACCACAGCAAATAGGAAATAAAAAGCATGAGCTTTAAACACCAGTACAAAAGATTTAGGCTCACTCTATTTCTTCTCACCTCTGCCGAGAGCTATGAGCGTGCACACTGTTAGTTATCACGGACCAGCTGATGCTTGGCAGCACTAGTTAGCTAAATGTATGAGCTCTGTTTGCAGAGCACCTAAATCAGTTTGTCTTCTTTCAAGTTTCAAGCGGGAGACCTTTAGGAATTCGAGCATAGGCCCTCAGGGTTTTCTTGGTTTTAACCACAAATTATTTACACCCTGGGTATCTTTCTCCACAGACTGCAAGGTAAAAAAATACGAGGTTCTGGAGCGGGTCTCCCTGACTGAAAGAGGAGCAGCAACTAAATAATGTACCATTATTAGGCCAGTAGAGACCATCTTTAATAGCACAATAGAGACTACAGGTCAAAGACTACCTGATAACTCTTAGCGAGTGTAATGAATCTGGAGTACAGCAGAGCCCATATGGAGTGAACTGCAGCCTATGAAACTGGTGAAATCCCAAGAAAAGGCAATGCTAGAAAACGCTATCAAAAGGAGCTTCTCCACTGGGAAAAGAGATACTTCCACAGAAGGCTGGTGAAGACAACAGAGGAAGCAGCATCCTCCAGCAACGTCAAAGCTGTTACATGTATTTTCAGGAAGGATGGAGAAACTGAGAGAGGGACTTGTATGTGGATGGTTGCTTTTTGTAAGTGTAAATCGCTTGTTTGAGGGAAGTCTGGATGGTGTGAATGACTCCATGAAGACTAAACCAATTCCTTGGCTGTCAGAAGGCCTCCAAAAGAGCAGTCACGTGGGGGGACTCTCCACAGGGTGTGTGTTGGCTAGTGAACAACGGCAAGAAAGCACACGGATGTTGCTGAAGCCCAGCGAGTTTAAAAGTGTGGGCGATTCAGCAGGGGAGTTGAGCCAGGGCTGGTACCTAAATTGTTTGGGCATGCTGCAATTTCCTGCCTTTTGGTTAAAACAAGCTTACATAGAAAGTAACTATGTCTCTAGCACAAGGAAACGTCATTTCCTCCTAACGCACACATTTACTTTTTTTTAAAGTGAACTCAGATGGCTGAACTTTATGCAATCTGAAGGCAAAGGGATTTAGCTGTGGAGAGAGCCGGACTGAGAGGCTTTAAGGCGCTGAGGTATCAAACAACCTAGCCAATGTGGGAAGGTGGGGAATGTGGTGGCCCTCCTGAAAGCAGGCATTTCCATGTCCCACTCATGTGTTCATGTTCACTCAGCTGTGCTGCTGGGCAAGACTGAACAACTTAATTAGCTGGGAATTAGGGCAAACTGTACCTTCAAATGGAGAGGCACGGCTACAACCTTCTTCCTGCAGTAATGCCTCTAGAGGGATTTTTACAGTTATGCACAAGATAGTGATAAGGTGTAAAGTACTCATCTGGCTCTCCAAATGTCCCCCATAAGCACTGCCCTACATGTGCAAGAGGCAGCAGTCTCACACTCCAGCTAACAACAGCCACGTGCTGTACAGTCCCAAGGTCAGCAGAGCTCCACTACAGCCTTGGGGGCTGCCTGCCCACTCCGTCCCCTGGCTGCTGCTTGGCTGTCAGGGTTGACACCAGGCACAGCAGAAACAGGCAGCTGCACAGCCCTGGAGAGGGTGGGGAGAGAAGACAGTGCACTTCGGGTCTGAGGGGTAGGAAAAAATCTCTCCCATGAACAGCAATTGCTGGCTTTAAACCCCACTGATAGCAGCAAGCTTGCCTCCTCGCTCTAAGTTTTAACCCCTCCTTGCACACAGCAGAAGTGCCCAAACCTCAGCCACTCCTCCTTGGCATGGTAAAACTCAGTTTCACTTCTGGCTGAAAAGCTCTGTTTACTGCCCACACTTCAAGCACTGCTTCGGTAACGGTTCAAGAAAGGAGAGACTGGAATATTGTTGTTAAGAATCCCTTGTGACAGTCCCACAGACACTTTGCGAGCGGAGTGGAAGCATCTGTTCTAGACTCTTCATTTCAAATACCCCTTAAGTCTACAGGCAGAGTCTTCTGAATAGACACCTAAAAAACACTGGCATATAAATACTTCCTAAAGGCTACATGACAGCAACACATATATCCCTTAGAATTGAAATACCATCTCGGAATGATCTATAAATTAAACAGTACGGACCTTAGGTTCCTAGTATTTTGACACTTGTCCAGCCATTACAAATGACTTCCCTAGTATCATTTGTCCAAGGCAGACACAAGACTGGTAGTTTTGCTGTTGCAGTAGTGAGCTGTCTTGCATCTGTGCTCTCTTAGACTACATAATGCTGTTAACAGTATAGGCTGTATATGTACACACATGCTAAAGACCTTTTTGTTCAAAATATAACATTTCCCCGCATTGCAATATTCCCTAAAACCCACGCTGCATCTGGGACCCCTGTTGTTTCAGTGAGGCCCATGGCGCAGAAGCAGATTTGGCCCTCTTCATGTATCTATACCAAAATCCTCTGTCAACCACAGAAGTGTTTTGCGAGACCCACCCACATCTTGCACTGAAGATCGTTATGCTGATGACTGACTTGGAAACTACCATGGCTTCACAGAGGAAGAGATCATGCCAAAGTAACGTTGTCAGACTGCCTCTGACATCAGTTGAGGCCTTACCCCTTGCTGAGTAGGTTAGCCTGAAATTTCTCCAGCATGATATCATTTAACTTAAATGGTTCTATGATTTCTACCAGCTGAAAGAGTTCTCCCAAGCTTGGGCCCCTTTACTTTACAAGGTGATCTGTGCTTCAGCTGCATTTGGTCACAGTGAAGCAAAGAGCGGCTGTTCACAGCTGAGACTAACGAACAGAACTTCTCTAGAAGTTCTCTGGCACTCCGCTTTCCGTAAGCACACCTGAAGTGTGGTTAGGATAACTAATGCGGTGATGCTCATGGTGCCAAAATGGTGAACTGGTAAAATTCAGCTAGCTATAGCTGCTGTGAGAAGAAGGTCCTGATCTCCCTTCCATTTCATCTTCCCTTCCTCCTGTTGCTTACCTTGTGCTGGCTCTGTTGTTCAGATTTCTCCATGAGCTAACTTAAATCATCTAAACAGAAGACTGCAAACCCTGCAAAAAACACCAGCTGGCTTTCTGCTATCCAAGAGCTGAATCTGCCTGCAGAAGATCTGGTGAATGATAAAGCCAACACAAAGAAGGTGGCAAGGCTACGCTGCTGGAGCAGGTGAGGACAGGGAGGAAAGAGGGAGAGGCCCAGAAGGTCCCACGGACCTTCAGCCTACTGTCTGTGATCATCCTGATCACTTGAGAAGGTCAGTAAGTCTCTGAGAAGACAACACTACTTTGGGGCATTTGGATTTGTTTAAACTGCAGCCAGAACCAAGAAATCACAAACGTTAATGTATGTTCACATATACAGAAGGTAAGAAAGATTGGGAGAGAACTCCTGCATCCTGACTTGGTTTAGGCTTGCCGTGGAGATGAGCTCTAATTGCATCTTAACCACATCGTACACTGTGCAACAGGCAGTTTTCTGGACAAGTCAAACGGACCTTTGGGCAATCTAACTGGAACACGACGCTCATCAGGCTGGCTGATACTGTTCCTCGTTTCAGCAGTACAATGAGAACTGCTTGGCTAACTTGCTCTCATCACACAAATGGAGAAGGAGGAAAAATAAAGTCGGTGCAAAGGAGAAGGAAGACATATGGCTGGACCTTATCAAATCAGCTCCTGTGTTCTTGCTGAAAGCCTTTCCCGTGGCAAAGAAAATATTGGGAAAACCACAGACAGCACTGAGGAAAAAAAGAAATGCTACAGCAGGATTACTGCTGTGTTGAAATCCAGTCTCAATAGCTATCTAATTCCATGACATACTTGTTTCAGCAGACAAAACTGCAAGAAAAAAGTAACCAAGACTCACGATTAAGGGGTTAAATGGCTCTGAGGACTGGGGGAGCACTGATCCTGAGATGGAGCAGTCCTGCCCATCCCTATATGGTAATCCCTGTCCAGGTTACTGAGGGAAAAGAGTTTTCTTTCTGTGAATGTTGGCTGCTGTTGGAAGCAGCATGGTTCAGTAAAGCCAATGTTTCTATGTGGAGAAACCTATTGACAGACAACTGTTTGTTCAGCTCAGTAAATTCAAGCTGGGACTGAGGAAAGAGGTTGCCAGATCGCACAATACAACAGTTGTATGTTGCTTCTGTATTGCACGCAAACGCCGGGTGGAAGATCAGGCAGAAGAAGAGCAGAAACCTGAGCCTGTCATGCTGCAAACAGTTGTACTGTGAGGTTGTAAAAGTAATATAGAAAGACAAGGTCAAGCTCTGTCTTTGGCAATAAAATCATGTAAGGGGAAGGAGGACCCAACAGGTTCAAATCCCTCATGTGGTTGTAGAAAAAAAAACTCAAATCACAAAGAATATGTAAAGGAGAGGCCAGAGACAGTCTGACAGATGAAGACTTGGCAAACTACAATATTAAAAAGTATTAAAAAATGTCCTTTTTCTTCCCCTGTCCTATTCTCCCACTTCATCCCCCATGCCCACCAAACAAGACACGTTTTTTCAGTATTAGATTCAAGTGTTGTTCTTTCCCAGCTCCACCACAATGGTAGAAAGCACTCTTCCATTTATCTTGCTAAAGAAACCTATCTCTGATCTTCCTGTGGCTTTTCTTCACCTTTATTGCTCACGAAGGGCAATGACTAGGAAAAGGGAAAGAAATTCAACCTCTGCCTGTTCACTTGCACATCCTACAAACACCTCACAACCACTCTGACATCAGAAAACTTGCCAAACGCTTTAATGATAGGAATTTAAGAATTAGGGATGAAGCTATATCTTCCGATAAAGCAGGAGTGATTTAACCACAGCAAAGGCATTCCGAACAAGAGTATTAATTTTTGACCCTACAACGTGAGAATCTCCAGTATCTTCTGTCACGAGCTCAGTTCATTCTCCAGTTTAAGCTTGTGTTTTGGTTTTCTTCAACAGCTGAAAATCATTGTCTGTAGGAGACTACTGCCCAAGAACCTCACTTCTGTGCTCCATCAGAAAGCCCAGAGTGCTCTAAGCAGTCTGAGCGTAGCTGGAGGACATGGCTCCTGGTGTGTTCCCAGGAAGCCCCTCCCGAAGGGACTTCATAAGCTGTAAACTCGTGGCCTCTGACAGGCCCCATGCAGAAAAATCAAACATAACCTCCCCTTCTTGGGGTTAAAGCTCCACATAGCCAAACTCTGATTCTCTTCCTTCCCTTTCCTCAACAGAGATGGATAACAGTAGTCTTACCAGTGTAAAGGCGAGCATTTGCATTAGTGTAAACTGACACAAACTCTGTATGCCACTTCTAACTGATCCAGTATAAAACCAGACTTAAACAGGCCTGTCTGAAGAGAGTGTAGTGTCAACGCTGTCAAAACCACAGTGTACTTTCCTAGTTTAACTAAGAGAGTTCAAAGCGATGCAAGTTTGCTCTGTAGAAGAAAATCTGAATGACCAACACAACTCCAGCCTGAAGAAAGCGTGCAATACACAGGGAAAACAAGGGGCATGCTCCATTAAACGGCGAGTCTCTTAAAAAAGCGTTTGACATCCTCAGCGGAGGCTGAGGGTACCCTGAACCCGCTTATGGCATCTGTCTAGCCATGGCATGTGGATGCTGCAGTACAGGAATGGTAAGGATGAAATCTAAATGACTGAGCTTTCCTATGGCTTGGTCAGTCCTGGCTTCTGAGTGGATCAGAACAAGCCCTGACTGCAATTTCTGCTCCTGTAACTGCGCCGGAAGAATGGAGGCGGCTGTAAAGCAAGGCACTTCACAGAAAAACTGCAACCACCTATCCAAACTATTGCCATTCAGCTACTGCTTGAGTGTCATTAGTTAAATTGGCAGGGAAGGCACACTTTCATGCTGAAATTAATTGTTAATGCCATGCTAAGATGACTCTCAAGGTTATAATGAAAACCTCTCCTATAAATATGAACTCTGTGAGCTGGATTCTCATCCGTACTTCAGCCTCTTTATAGCAGCCTGGCTTTCCACAAGGGGCTCAAAATAGATGTGGCATATACTGCAAATGTGAAAGTGGACACGACTGCAAGGGCAAGTGATTAAACAAGGCCAGTGACATTATCGTTGTCATATCCAAATGGGAGCGACAGGCCATGCCTACACCAAGATTCCCAGGTTCTTTCAAGGCTCCAACCCGTCTGTATGGGTGGCTGTCCTACGGAAAAGAGGGTCAGCTGCCCAGAAAGCAGGCACTGAACCCCCACCACTTCCAACTTAGCGTGCTAAAGTGAACCACTGTTCAGGTCTTCTGTAGTTCGCCAGGCTGTAACTAGTAACTGCTCAGCTGCTGAGACTGGAGGTGGGTCTTGTCACAGCTACCCCAAGACAAAGTCTGTGCTTCACAAAAGCCCACCCATCAGTACTGTGCTGTCAAACCCTGCTGGGGCTGTGCCTCGTGACAGTGGTGAAGACAGCCTTGGCTTGGTTTGTCAGCATTCGTCCTCTGCAAAGGGGGATACGGCAATCATTTTCAGTTTAGATCAGAATCCACCACAGTGAAGCACATGATGCAACTTTGGAAGGGGGGATAGTAATGAGTCAAACAGCGATGCACTTCACTGGATGGACAGTAAGCTTGAGGGCTGGTGCATACAGGGAGCCTGGCGTAGGCTCTTGTCCTGGTTTCTTCCCAATATCAAGTGCCACGGCAGGTCTGTGTGGATGTGCCTGTCCACACAAGTGACTTTCTTATAGGAGAAGGTTTCTACTTACACAGCAGTATTGTCCTTCCAGAATAAAGTCACAACCACCAAATGACTATATGAGGGAATGAAGTTCAAGCCTTTACTACTAACACCCATTGTGCTCACTGCCTTACACACGTAGACAATTTATAATAATAACAAAGATCAGAGTGATATGGGTTCAAGAATCTGAGTTATTGTCCCAGTAGGAGATGGGCACAGTTGGGCAGGTTCTGCTTTTGCTTGAAGGATGCGACTGCAACATCAACACAGAAGTGGCTGTACAACAGAAACATTACGGCTAGCTTTAAATACTGCAGCAGACAAACACAGCAGCAGATAGCTCGGTGTGAGTTATATACCCAGCCTCCTGAGTTTATGGCTAGCTCAGGTTGCTGTCATGATGAGATGTCTAGTGAAGAAAAAAAACAGGGAAATACCAGACTGACCAGTAGTGCAGGGTATTGGTTGTTCCAATTTTAAATTGGATAATACGTTTTTTTAACAAATTGTAACCTGTAAATGAGAGGCATTATAGCATAACAAAAGGTGTTACTAGTCACTAGAATTAGGAAGTAAATTTAACCTAGAATTCTGAGGGGGGGGGACTGATCAGATGGTGTCTACTGATACACCATACTGCATGACTTCATTTTCTGTGCAGTAAAGCTCTCTCTTTCCAACACCTCTCAGCAACAACTCTGGAAAACACCTTTCACCTTTGAGTGCCCTTCCTTTCTTTATATTCACCTTGTTTGTTTGGACAGTAAACTCTTCGGAGCAGGGACTGTACACAATAGAGCAGTTGTGCTTAGCTGTTCGTTTTTACCCTCTTTACTTTACAGGCCTAACTGTTCTTTGCCTCCTTTCCCACCCTCATAGAATCACAGAATCATAGAATCGTTAAGGTTGGAAAAGATCTCTAAGATCATCAAGCCCAACTGCCAACCCATCACCACCATGCCTACTAAACCTTGTCTCGAAGTGCCACGTCTACACATTTTTTGAACCCCTCCAGGGATGGTAATTCAACCACCTCCCTGGGCAGCCTGTTCCAATGCTTCACAACTCTCACAGTAAAGAAATTTTTCCTAATATGCAATCTAAACCTCCCTTGATGCAACTTGAAGCAATTTCCTCTCGTCCTATCGCTTGTCACTTGGGAGAAGAGACCAACACCTGCCTCACTCCAACCTCCTTTCAGGCAGTTGCAGAGAGCAATAAGGTCTTCCCTCAGCCTCCTCTTCCCCAGACTGAACAACCCCAGTTCCCTCAGCTGCTCCTCATAAGACTTGTTCTCCAGGCCCTTCACCAGCTTCGTTGCCCTTCTCTGGTCATGCTCCCTCCCTCCCTGCCACCCAGCATATGCCACTGCATCGTAACTTGCCTGTACAGCTGTTTCGTACAGAAAAGAAAATAAACTCATGTGATGTAATTGCATTTACAAAAAGGATTTTGCTGGTATATCAGTTAAAAAAAAAAAGATCATTCTACAACTTGACACAGTCGTAAATGTCACATCGACACATCTGGAAAAAATGCGGGCACTGGGGCTCTGGTCCTAGTAGATAAGCTGAGGAGACACTGATGATCAAGGTGTCGTCTTTTTGAAGTGCAGTGACTTGCAATGTTTGAGCTCTAAATGTCTGGTGTTACCTATCTAATAGCTTGACCAGCTGAGTTTGTTTTTCTTATTCTCCTTTAAAAGAAGCTTTCTAGCTCATCTCCAAAGTAAAAATGTATGTATCAGTTGATTAGCAGGTTTTTTTAAGCACTATGTTTGTGAAAGATTCACTCAAATAGCTCCTCCTGTCTTTTCCCCTCCCACGCAAGTTTATGAGAAGTGATTGAAGTTTTTCAAACACAGAGGGAGGAGAATTCCTCATCCTGCTCCCCCTCCAACCTCTCTCCCCACACAAACGAACCAAACTACTATACTTAGAGAGCTTTGGGGTGGAAGACCTCCCCATGCTCAGACCTAGCACATAGCCTACGCCCATTGTAAGCGCTGTTTTGTACATTTTAGTAGAATGTGAGTCATCCGTAGCCGATGAGCTCTTAACAGGGGACTGCATTTTCACTTTCGGCAGTCAGACTGTTTTTATTGAGAAGTCACTTATATGTGTCTTGCTACAAATCTGCGGGGTTCACGCTACACCCCCGTACTCTCTAGATGTGTGGCACACCAAACGGCTGAGCCAAGTCAGAAGAAAAAGCTGGAGGTAGATCTCTTTCATGACTTTGGCAAGGTAAGAATCTTGCCTGTCCTCATTCCAGCAGCAGTCAATAGTTTTATGGGTCAAACCAATACAGTGGTAGACAACGTGCCTCTGAACGGTTTAAACATTACCTGGCTTTTCCCCAGACTCCTGAAAGGGAAGAAAAAAATCTGGCAGCTCATAAAGTCAAATACAGCCCAGTTGCTAAGGTAACCCAGCTGATAAGAACAGCACAGTAATAGACAACAACAGGCACAAGACTCACCTGCCTTTAGATTTCCCACCCCACCAAAGGCAGAGCAGAATCAAAAGCAATAGGCAGGGTGGGGCTCTGTGGAGAAACAGCAATGCTCATCCTTCAAAGCTGCTGGTACGAATGGGATAGGTCTGCCCCAGACACGCACCGAGTGAACCTGGAGCCTAACGGGTTTTATTGGGTCCCAGCTGCAACACGACTGGGAGCGCGTGCAGGGAGTCCAGCTGCACGTACCACTGCTCTCCGGCACCTTGCCTTTCGCACCCGTGCACTCGTTTTGTTAATACCTGTCCTGGACAGTGCTTGAGTAAAAGGGTAGTTATATCAGTATCCTAAAGTTTCAAGGCCAGTGGTTGCTGGGGGTTAGTGAACAAACCTTTCAGTCGCAGAGAACTAGTATAGAAAAAGACACTGGGAGCTGGAAATCTCAGGAACCTGCTCAGCAGTGTACTTCCCCTCACAAGAAACATCCAGAATTGTATTAGTGAGTTTTAAGTGACTGAATCAAACGTTGAGGTAAATACCAGCATGTCGTTAGATTAAGTTTCTAAGCCAATCTCTATGTGATAAAAGTTAGGAGGAAACCAACCCTGTTGTAGCCGCATAATCCTGTAACTGCCTCTTGCAGGGATTCCTGTGTCTTCCTTTAAGCAACTGACAGGTTTCTGGTGAGATCTAATATGTCAGTTCCCATTTTCCTGCATGCTAACAAGCTGAGGTGGACATGGATATCTGAAAAAAAAGACATTTTCGACACCTAAATAAAGTTTTGCAGTGAAAACCTGCCCTGGTTGAAGTCAATGGCAGAGGTCCCAAGGAAAGCCATGGGGGCAGAACTTCAGGATGGTTTCTGGTGGCTGTGGTTCCTCCAGGGCTGCAGTGCATGCCTCAGCCATAACGTGCTACAAACGCCTGCCAATGCAATAACGAGTGCCTCTCCTTGTACCTTAGGGAAATACCTTTTATGAGATATCAAAGTCCTAAAATGTTTGATGACAAACCCTCCCAGTCAGAGGTGTACGGGGAGTGGAATTTCCATTCTGCAGAAGAGCTAATTTCAGGCGCCTCTCTTGACTGAAACTGCAACTGTGTTAAAAAAAAATATAGAAAAGAAAAAGTGGGGTTTTTTTCCTCGCAGACTTCAATCCTTGGAGACTGTCTGGGGGGAACCAAGAGCTAAAAGTAAGCCAGATAGACTGCTTGCTTGCTAGAGTCCAAGTTAGGAGCTGACTACCAAGAAACTACTGTTGCTGCTTTGAATTCATAGTTCCAGTGGGGAAAAATGTCTATTACACTGCTTTGCTAAACTTCCTTTCTGAGGTATTTTTAATATTTTAAGTGCTGTTGTAGCTAGATGACTACTGACGCCTGAGTTAGTTACCTTAACCCTTGCCTGGTGCATTTACAGGGGATGCAAGTCTACCTTTGGATTATCCCAACACAATGACCTCTAGGTCGGACAAAGTCACGGAAAAGACTCATGCACATTGTGTTGAGAAGATGGCTAAACATGACTTTAATCAATTCTAGCCGTTGATGAGTAATATATGGGACCTTTATGCTTCTTGCTATGCTAGAAAAGTGTAGAATGGCCTTAGAGGAAAAGAGAGTAAGACCTTCAACTTGAAATTCTCTGCTGTAAAAGGGAAAGTGCTTTACCAGTGAAATTAATATTTTGAGAAACGATATTACATAAAAAGGTAGGAAAGATTAGTCCACCAGTGCGTAGAGGTTATTATTTTGTCTGACAGGAAGTCCACAGCTCTATTGATCGACCTCCTGAAAACAGAGTATTTGTGGATAGCAGCAAGTGAAAACACTGTTTTCTTTCTCAGCACCAAGTAATTGCATGCTGCATTTAAAAACAGGCTCTATCTACAAGTAAACAGGTTTATGAGGCTGTGAGGTGTCTTAAGTCCAGGAAGAATTCCTTCTACAATCTAAAATATCTGAGCTTGGAATAGAACATGTTTTGGAGCTCAGCCCAATGTTTTAGTCAGCAGCCCACGGGGCTTTCCTGGTAGCTGCTCCTCAACGCTGTCTCACCTGAAAATTCTGTGCATGCAAGGGGTTAAGCCAGAAGAAAGTCAAGGGTCTCTTCTCACCAGTGTAAACAGACAAGTACTTAGCTCTGGCACTGGACTACTGGCAAATCTTTTCACTACCCAACCCATCAGTCTTCCTCATCTATAAAATGGAAATAATGCCAGTGATTTTTAAAAAGCTCTTTTTAACAATACATCTCTATTGATGTATAGTTGCAGTTTAACAGCCAAGCATTATAATTTTCATGGTCTCTCTCAAATCGAAGTGGTGAGCCACGGCTGGTCAAAGGCCTCCGTATTAACTATTCCAGCGTTAGTGAAGATAAGGACACTCAGGTGGAAAACAGATTTATGCTGACATAAAAAAGAAATGCTCTTAAAATGAAATCAGCTAATGGCAAGAGCTCTAAATTGAAGGCTGTGAGATGGGGGGAAACAGGTAGAAAGGTGTGTACTTTATTTCTGGGGGCCTAAGTATGCTGCCATTGAATTCAGTAGCATGATGAAGTTAACATTAGGTATGAAACATGGGCTGTCTACATTTTTGGTAGTAATCTGGGTTTTGTCACCTTTAAATTGGCTGTGAGCCCTTTACAGGGTCTAGCTGCATTTCAGGAGCCATTACAACGCAACCAGAATAGCACTAGCTTGTGCCTGTAGAGCAAGTGAGGTTTGCTGGTGTTCACAAAGGACGTGGAGTACTGACAGAAGAACACTGGCAAATTTATCAGTAGAAATCTAAGGTGCTAGCAACTGCCCCAACCCTTGGCCATAAAGCACTGCCCTCATCTGAACTGAATGCCTGAGTACACCTCAGGTCTTTTTGGCACAAAATACTTTACCAGCTTTTTAAGACGTGCCACCCATGCTGGTGGGTCTAAGCAAAGCCATGAGACTGCAAGTGACAGGAGCTAAGCGTGCAAATTTGGGCTCTGTTGCCCTGCTAAGAACACAGGGATGGAAAGGACGTGGAAGTACTAGTTACGGGGCTGGTGTCATGGAACCCAGAAACAAAGATTCCCAATTATTTGAGAAAACTCCTGGGTTTAAATTAAAAAATTACACTACCACCCATTCCCCATATTTTTTCTTACATCCTTTTCAGTCTAGGTTTCATTCTTAGAGAACGTTTCCTTCTTAAAAAATAACAATCCCCCTAATCTTCCAATAGTACTTTATGGAAAGGAAATCTCCAGTGATACAACCAGTAGGGTACCTTCTCCGCCATAACATTTCTTAACTTGGTGAGAATACCGTGGGTAATAAAAATCAAAAGGAGAGAGACAAATGTCAGCCAGGCAAAAATGCCACAAGATTAATTTCTGTAATCCATCTCTCTATTATGTGAAAGAAACATGGCCCTTGGTGTGATGTTTGACTAGATGGTGAGAATTTTTGAATTTACAGTGATAAGTCTTGAGAAAACAGAAAATCTTCCTCGTTAAAGCTGAGGTAGCACCACATCTGTAACAAATTTAAGGCATGCAAGGACAAAAAAGAACAAGGCGTTTTACAATGTACCTCTGTAGACCTGTGCAATACCCCACAGGAGCTGGGTATCTCATTAGCTCGCTGCTGACATACATGTATGGAATCTTTCTGGGTGTGGTGTGTATCTACATCTCTCAGAAGAAAATCGGTTACTGGGGCATTCAGCATATTTCTGAAGTGGTTGGATTCTCCTTCCCCCTCTCCCTATCTATTTACAGTTCCCTTTCAAGTACAAAAAACATTTTCTGTAACCTCAGCTTCCTGATTCAGCTGTTGTGATGTCAGTTATTTACGACAACAAAAGTGAGACAATGCCTGTGGTTTGCGTGGGACAAAGGCAACCTTGTTTCTGTAAAAAGGGACAATCCTACTGCGAGAAGCACAGGAAAGCCTGCCAAGTAGGACTCCGAGGGGATATTTCACTAGTCCCACCGTCTCCATAATAGCGGGCTTGACACTGCGTTATCTCAAAGGCCACTGACAGAGGGTTTTTCCTTTCCATAGGACTAGACACTAATGTGAATGCAACTCTTGGAAAATTACCTCTTTGCAGGACTAGGCTTTGGAGATAGGTATCTTGGGAAATAAATGGATTGCCAGTGGGTAGAGAGACAGTGAGTGTCAGGACACAAATGTTTCAATACCAGTTACGCATTCTGTGGTCACAAGCAAGTCACTCTGCACCTTTGCTTACCCACCATGAAACTGGTTTAATCGTATTTAACTCTGTAAACCACAGACGTGGTGAAACCCGAAGAATGCCAGTAAACTCTTGAGGTCACAGAGCAGCAAAAGGAAACTCTTAATACACAGCATGGTTAGTTATGAATGAAGAGTGTCAATTTGGGTGCAGCCTAGAGAATGTCACGTACCTGCTATTCTTCCAATTGGCATTGCGTGGTCCTCAGGAGGGGATACAGACACCATGATGTGGTTCATATAAGCTAACTCTTCTCGGTGGGACAGGTTGATTGGCTTTACCTCCCTGTGCAGCCCATCCTCAGACAACCTCGGTGGTTTGAAATCGGAGTGCCTGGGGTTCAGTATCAAAGGATGCATGATAGGGCTGGGCATCAGCTGGATAACCCTGGTGTTCTCCTGGCGAGGGCTGGAGGGCTTCTGGAGAACCTCAGAAGGAGGCGGGCAGTGGTTGTTTTCTATCGGGGACACTGAGAGAGGATAGGGCTCCTGGTGGTTGTTCTCTTGCTGATGCCTTGTCCCCGACACCCTGTCGGCTGGGGAGAGGCGACGGATAGTGTTGTCCATAGGGGACTTCAGTGGCCGCTGATAGGGTTCTGGTGATGGACGGTGGTTGTTGGTGATGGGCGATCTAGAACGATGCAACAGTTCAATGGTTGGGGGGTTGTGGTGGACTGTTTCTGTGGATGGTCTTGAAGGTCTCTGGACAAAGCTATCTGTGGAGAAAAAAAAAAACAACAAAAAATATAGATCGTCTATATTATGATCAAGGTGTAGGACCTAACTGTCAAACTGCTAGCTCGGCTTACTGGGTACTGCTGTCAGCTTGGAAACATTTTTATCTGTGTGACCTACAGATGCCCAGAAAAACGCATTATAAATGCAGATAGTTATTACTACACAGAATGAAATCAGTACTGTGAAAACAATCTCCCTCCACCACCATGTGACAGTAGTTCCTGAGGAAATGTGTTAAGAGAAATCCCATTTTGAGAAGCTGACTGGAACACATGTGAAGAAAGTAAGATCTGATTCAGCTGTACTAACTGTATTTCTGTGCAAATGCTTTGAAACTTATCTCCTGCCATTCATGTCTCTACATGTGGTTCCTGTTATTGTACCATGATGAGCACTGTAAAGCAGACAGAAGAGATGAAATGGGAAAACGTCTCCAGGAAAATATTGGGTAGTAAGTTTGAGACAGTAGACGCTTGGGTCAAGGTAGAGAATACTTTAGTCTGAAATACGGACTGTGTTATCTAAAAAAAACCACTGGTAGGAAGCTCTTTGTGAAACGCTAGCTAAATTTTATCTCTGCCTTGTTTTTAAGAGCATGTAACATCTTCAGAAGGATATTTTCATCGTGTTTTATTTCGTCTGTGCTGTCTACTGATGGGTTGTCCCCTATAAGCACTTACATTTCTTCAGCAGGACTTCTAGCATTGCTTTTGCAGGAGCATACTTCCCCAGCCGTGATCCTTAACAGTAGGGGAGAGATCAATCACGGCTCTAGGTCAACGTCTTTACATACTAACGATGCTCTCACAAAATGAAATGCTTGACATAAACAGTGCAAACTTTCAGCGTAGCTAAGGCCATCAATTTTGACTTGGGAAACAACTGACAAAGAGGAAAATACCACCAGAGCACAGTGACTAACAGGTTTTTATCTGAAAAACAAAGATCAAATTTCAGTGTTTGATGAAAGCCTTGGCTGATAAGAGAAGGAAACTGCTGGGTACACGTCAACAACTGAAACAAGTAGCTGCCTATTTGTGGCTGCCTGTTCACTCCATTCGCTCTGATCCTCTTTAACAGTTCTCTTGCTCTCTTGTCAAGGCAGCGATATGCTTTGAATACCCTGTCAAGGTGAAGACTCGGGGGCTCCCATTGCCCTGGAACCCAGGCAGGCATCAGGAGCAGGATCAGCACTTACCCAGGGAAAGGCCTGAATAGGAAAAGCTCTAGTCCTGAGAAAACATAGCGCCAGGCAGTGACATAACACCAACCTTTTTGCCTACTCAATGGGCTGTTCATCCACACAACGATGCTAATGTCTACATGAAAACCTGAAATTTTAAGCAGAAACTACATGGCTCCAGAGCACTTATTTCATGCGCTTGTGGTCCCAGACAAGAAAAATGCATCCGTAGGGCTATTTAAGGTATTCACAATGAAACAGTTAGAGAATATGAAACTGCAGAGCTATATATTGTTCTTCTTTAAACCCAAACAGTTTTAAATAAAATGTGGCCAGCTAATGTGGGTTAGCCCAAATGATGTCAAGATCAAAGAAGAATTAATTTACAACTGTACCTACCTCTGCGGCTGTCTTTTCTGAAAGTCTCATTTCTTTGCCACAACAGAAAGAAAACCAACCCCCCAATTTTACTTAGAGCCCTATCTTCTACAGACCATCCACCCCCATCACTGTACATTCAAATGCACTGTGGTCATCTTGGCCTGTAAATACAGACCAGAATATTGTATTTTTTGTCCTACTTATTTAAAGTGCCCTGGCTGTGGGGAGCAGCTATCTTGAAAGCAGAAAGGAATGCCTTGCTGTGCTTTCCACCACGCTCTCTGCAAACATTAGTTGGCTCTGACAAGCTTCAAACAGAAGCAGACCTATCTGTCTGCTCCCAAACCATGGTAATCCTGAAACAGGACGTGGAGGATAGAAGGTAGGGACCAAGGAACGCTTCAAAAAGCAGCAAGAGGCAAAACCACAAATGGATACACACTAGTGTTCACTTTCCCGTAAGATCTTTCTCTTTAAATACTTAACTAAAGAACCCCCTCACAGCCAAAGTTGCTGTTTACCATAAAACAATTCAAACTCAGGTCCAAGCAGTTCCACTGCCACAGATGATCTCGAACAGAATAAAAACCTCATCACATTCGTTTCTTGGCACATCTGATGACTGTAAGTTGAGCACATATGGTATATCATTTCCTGCAGGAATAGATTCACTCCTCAGTCTGGCTCTTCACTCTGCGTGACCAACGCTCTTCTCTTGAAGGGCAAGCTGTGAAAGGGAATTCAGCTCCCAGCAAAACTGCTGACCTATCTGATCCATACAGGGATGGGTGGGGCTGCACTCACTCTGGGAGTGAGCAGTTGCTGGCAAGACAATCCCAAAGATTGGCACTCTGCTTATCCATAAAAGAAGCGCAGGGAATGACAGTGTAAGCTTCCTGTACGGCATCCCATGAAATGACTCAGTGCTGAGTCAGAAGGACCACTAGAGATGTAGGTAATTCATGCTCCATTGCTCATCCCTCTACAGGGACAGAGACTGATGCCCACAGGGCAGATTCCAAGCCAGTGTCAATGCATCCTGGAGATATTCTGAAACACTGCGAACTGATTTCAAACAGTCAAACCTACTTTGCTTAAGCTAGTAAAAAGTCACTAGATGTAAATGTTGGTCTCAACTGATCCTGGATTAACTAACTTAAAATGAAAGCATTTACAAGTAGGACTAGAAGTATATAATCTATGAGGAAATGGGCAAGAGAGCCCGCAGAAGAACATGGAAAAAGATCACTGGTGTAAGAAGGGATTCTAAAAAAGATCCATCCCCCGTGAAATTTAACCACTCGAAATGGTGCCAAAGCAACACTTCACCCCTCTGTTCCAGTTTGTGAGTTAGGCAGGGTTAAGTTCTGCTTCTCACATTCATTCTCCTTTCTCACTAAGCTGCATTCTGCTGAGGGAAAACTGTAAACCTAATTGTGCTAGTTTCTCCCAAGTGACTCTGCGAAACAGGAAGAAGAAAGAAGGAATGTCAAAATACATAAATAAATACATTCACCTGCCTATAAATTCTTGGCATAAACATTTTCTGACTGCTCAGTCTTGTGGCAGGCAAGTTGTAGTTTCTTTTGCTTGTTTTGAAGTCCCTCTCACAGCAAAACAAGAAATAATTTTTGTCATTATAAAGAAAAGTTTTAAGTAATAGCACAGAGTTCTCTAAGCAAACACAGTGGTACTATCAGCAGCCAGAGTACTGTGAGGAAGAAACCAGAACTGTTTCTAAATCATCCTGTTCTCTCACAGAAGTTGGACTAGAGTGAAAGCTGCCGCATAACTTTAAGGTAGGGGTGCCTGACAGGTCAGCTAGTATTTCTGTTTGAAATTTAGAAAGGGAACACTTTTGGGTGAATGCCAAGCTTCAGAAAAAAAACTGGTATCTTTATAATGGTCTCTAGAAACTGTCTATCTTAATACACTAGGTGTTGCCCAGCTCTGCCAATTAAACCTCATCCTGACCTGTAGCACCCCCTTCTAATCTGAAATATTTCCATCGCTGTGCGGAACCACTTTGGAGTGTCCTGATCCGATCTGCTGCTGTCCTGCTCTTGGTTTAGTCTCAGAGTTTTACTGGTGCCATTTGATTCTGGCACGGTCAGGCTGGCTATGGGCAACCTGCACAGGTCTGACAGTACCCCTGAATCTTGTCTTGCAATCCCGCACTGAATCTCAAAATAGTTTGTGCATCTTTTCTCCAGTTAGCAGAGCCTAGGCCGATATCCTAACTCACTTCTGTTTTCTTCTCCAGTTTACTTAAAACAGGAACAACACTACTTTTTCCTAGATTTTTCGTTTTTTAGATTGAAAAAGTGAATTCTGCCTGATGCTTTCACAGAAAGGATCTTCTAAAAGGCTCAGGCTTTATCTTTTTCTGATATTGCAGAAAACCAAGAAGTACTTTAGCGTGTAAATTTTTAAAGAAACCAAAGCCTCAATTTTCCACTGAAGGAAGCACACTTACATTTTGAGCTGTACTAATAATCTGTAGAAGAAGCCCACACCTGCAATTCCACAAACATATCTATTCTTTCTTCACCACCTCTGACAGGCAGGGGAATGTGTGGACACTACTAGATGGCTAACTAATCACCTAAGCAAGTAATTGTGACAGTAAAAATGAGAGAAAACCTGCAGAAAAAACCTCCTCTCAACGTGAATTGCTCAATCAGCTCAAAAGCTGAGCAACAAGACGGGCTCAGTGCTAGGAACTCTGGCATGATGCGATGACAGATTGTCAGTTGAAGTGACTTTGAGTTAGATGTTCCTCTCCGAGGCTGACTTCTCCCTTGCTCTGCAAACAATTGCATCTAGTTGCATCTCCAGGATACGAAAAGTCCATGAAGCATCTCTGTCTACCTAATTGGGAGTGAGGAAAAATGCATCAATGGGGTCAATAAAACTTTCCGGTATTTTTTTAATCTTCATCTGGCGTAGTGTTTAAGCAGGGTTTGGAAACAGGACAACATAACAGAAGGTAAATGGAGAATGGACAGTGGACTCCCTAGGCCAGTTGATTGTTCCAAAGCTATGGAGACAAAGGGAGGAGAGTAGCTTTAAAATGACATAATTCCTCACAGCCTTACCCTACTCACCTCTATAATGGCAGCTCCCATAAGAATGAGACAGAGTTACCTTCATCGTGATTCTGGTGTAATATGACCTCTGGCTGAGCATGGATAGAGTTCCCAGGGTGGAAGAAAGGTGTGAAGAGCATACGAGCTTTCCTTTGCTTCAGGATATGCTGAAGGAGTTCATACAAAACATCACCTGAAAGACAAACAGCAGGAAAAAGGAAATGAAAACCTACACACTGCTGAGAAGACTCATTTAGCCATCTGATGCATGAATTCATGGCTCCTGGGTGCCATTTGCAGACCCAAAAATGCCTGCAGTAAAATCCTGCTTTTCACTGTTTTCCAAGGTTCCTCCCTGAAAGGAAAAAAGTCAAAGAAAAGCTGCACATCACACCTCTTTGTGTGACTGTGGAAAAATGGGAGAATGACAAGACATGGGTTTTATTACCCCAGTACAGAATTTTTTTCAGGCTACATAACTGCCCATCCAAGAGCTCCAAACCTTTACAAGCAGGAGTTAGTTCAGTGTCCTGCCTTCTCTCATTACAGTCTCAGTTTTTTAGACAGACACCTTAGGACACAGATAAATGTGGAGTCCATGATTTACGCAGTGAGTTGCTGGGAGCAAAGATGGTGCTCTTCTTACTGAACAATTTCGGCTTTACCAGGGGGAGGAGATAGATGTTGTAAAGCCTTTCCACACAACACCGGTGTTTCAAGGCCAGAGGCTGTGTGCTACTAAGATACTCCATTCTAGGAAATCCACAGGAGGAAGGACTCTCATTTTGAGATGTTACTTTGGGATTGACTCAAAGACTTGAAAAGAATTGAGAGATTTAACTATCCTGAACACGCTTGCTGTGGTGACAACACCTGGAGACACTCAAGTGCTATAGGTGCTTAGGCACTTCTGTACGTCACTCTTGGTGTCATTGGTTGGGCTCCTGAAAAGCCCAGATGGGATCCCAAAGCCAGTTATTTCTGGCTACTAGAATCTGTATGGACTGCAATGCAATAGGCAATATTAGACCATGGATAAGATGCAGACTAAGGAAGAAAACGGTGGACTTTGTGCTCTGTATGGGCAAATATAGTCTGTCAGGGGCTACTCTAGAGCTCTTCCACAGAAATCTCTGCAGTGAATTGCATTGCACCAAGCTGACATGTTCTTGCACAAATTGATCCAGCTACTTGTTTCTTTTCTGGGGTCTAGACAGGCTGTTCCTCGCTTCCCCCCTATTCCCCAGCAGCAGAATTGTTGTATCCTACCTCAGTGGAATGTATCACTGCAATAGCTAGTAGACCAATGGACTAACTGCTTATTTTGTGCCTTTTTATGTATTAAATCCTGTACTGATGCCCTTCCTCCAACAACATCCGCGTGAAACCCCTAGGTACTTCTACATCTTGCCTGATGGAACGGGTTGCACATTTCAAAGTGAAAATGTACAACACAGGGTAGGAAGTCTCTTGACTTTTAATTCTGCTTGCTCGCTAATGTTTGTCACTGCTCATACTACAGAGGAAAAGGCTGCAGGAATAACATATTATCTGAACTTAGTCAAGTTTCACTTAGGAAACCTCGAATTTTCTGGGAGATCTTTCTCAAGTGTGTGGGGTTTTTTTAGTAGCTGTTTCTATGAGATTGTAAGCTGTGCACCATTTGTCCCTTGTCCCTATAAACTGCCAGTGCTCTATTTGTGGGCAAGTTTAGTGTCTTAGCGTGAAACAGTTAAAGCCATCCTGCTTTCCATAGTTCAGCTTCCTTTATTTTTAGCATCTTGGCTGCTTTTACTGTCTCAACAGTGACTTTAGGGCATTTTTAAAAGGTGATTGCAATACCTGAAAATCTAATTAAAAACAAAGCCTCGAGAACCTAGCTACCTTTTCCATGTTTAGTACATGAAAGGCTAACAAGTGATTTTACCACATAATTTGCATCTCTGAATGAAAAAGTGGCATAATCATAACTAGTGCTGTAACACTCCAAGCAATAAGGTAGCAAATTTGTACCTCCTTTGATTTGGCCTGACAGGCTACTAAAAACATCCATAAAGCTGGCTGTCTTTTTTTTAGCTAACAAAACAATTCTGCTTCTGCACCACCCAGATGCAGTAACGCTGGTTAAGAAGGTGAAAAGGGTTTTTTACTCCCTCTCTCCTCTGCTGCCTCCCTTCCCTGGCCAGCCCTGAACAGGAGAATAGCTGTGGGGCTGGGAGCTCACTTTATTGCTAGGACCGCTGGGGGGAGTGGATGTGGTTCTGCTGGTTTAACCGTGAGGGAAAAGGATACAGCTTTTATGTAGCTACACTCCTAAAAAACTTCATGCCTCTACGGCAAACGTTATTTCATAGTTCTTAAATTTCACATACAGTGAAGTTCTGGGAAATGTTGAGGTAATGTCCCTTTACCTACAGTCATCCAAATTTTTAGGTACTGGCTCAGACATTCTCTAAAAGGTTTATTACCAGTGGGAAATACCTGGAGAGGAGGAGGAGAGAAAAAAATTGAGGAAGGAGTCCTTTAGTTTGGCTATTTCATCCCAAATTTAGGTAAATAAGAGCTTAACCTTCTGCATAAAGTGAGAATTTGCAAGCCAGAGGCTCTTCTCTGGGAACACTCTATAGCTAGCCTACAAACATTTTAATGCTACTCATTTCAAGTGTCCTCACAGCACACAAGGGGAAGAGCAGGGGCATAACCTGCAGGCACCAAGGCATCGAGATCATGAGGGGAGTTGCAGACAAGATACAGAAAGGTGTCCCTTGCCCACATCCCCACTTTCAATCAGAGAATCACAGAATCACAGAATGGTAGAGGTTGGAAGGGACCTCTGTGGGTCACCCAGTCCAACCCTCCTGCTGAAGCAGGGTCACCTACAGCAGGCTGCACAGGACCTTGTCCAGGTGGGTCTTGAATATCT
>Ga0065711_1006812_pt1 | contig 29727 bp, 17 predicted proteins | sample Hoacrofraction12_FD_59098 | JGI IMG/M metagenome (GOLD analysis project Ga0065711, IMG submission 59098) | Hoatzin crop microbial communities from Cojedes, Venezuela - Epithelial fraction 12 v2 (version 2) | ecosystem: Host-associated > Birds > Digestive system > Esophagus > Crop | place... | reverse complement strand
CATGAGCCAGCAGTGTGCCCGGGTGGCCAAGAAGGCCAACGGCATCCTGGCTTGTATCAGGAATAGTGTGGCCAGCAGGAGTAGGGAGGTGATCGTGCCCCTGTACTCGGCACTGGTGAGGCTGCACCTCGAGTACTGCGTGCAGTTTTGGGCCCCTTGCTACAAGAAGGACACTGAGTTGCTGGAGTGTATCCAGAGAAGGGCAACAAAGCTGGTGAAGGGTCTAGAGAACAAGCCTTCTGAGGAGCAGCTGAGGGAGCTGGGGCTGTTTAGTCTGGAGGAGGCTGAGAGAGACCTTATCGCTCTCTACAACTACCTGAAAGGAGGTTGTAGTGAAGCAGGTGTTGGTCTCTTCTCCCAAGTAACTAGCGATAGGACAAGAGGAAATGGCCTCAAGTTGCATCAAGGGAGGTTCAGATTGCTCAAAATTTCAGACACCATCCAAATGTGTACCCTAGTTATCTCCAGCACAGCTACCAAGTCAACATATTTAAGCACTCTTTGCTTAAACAATCCGCAAGGGTAATCACTATACTTATTTCTGCCTTAAAGCTTTCCTACATGATAAAATTAATTACCATAAAGTAGTCAACTGTTTCACAATTTCTGTATTCTAATATATTGTACAATGCTTTTTTACTGCATCTTAATATACCTGAGATTTGAGAACACAATTCCAAATCTTTTCTCAACAAACAATTTCTTCTGGATCTAATGCAAAATCCATGTAAAAAGCTGGCTAGCTGGCTTATAGCTCTGGAAATTCTGGAGAGAAATAGCAATGCAGGCTTAACAGACTGTACCACAAATCAATATACTATTCAACACCCTCCTCAAACTATGTCTAAAAGCAGTAAAGGCCTTGTTGTAATACCTAGAACCTCACTTCAGCACCTCTGCAAATATTCTTCTTTGAAAAGAAATGCTACAATAGTGGCTGTTCGGCAGATGAGGTTTAATTTGCCAAAAACCTTCAAATCATTCTTTAAAAGAAAAAAAGACCCCAAACATCTTCCGAATTCTTTTTAGGATACCTCTGGATTATATATGTCTGTAGAGCTATTCCAGCAGGGAAATACCATACAAACAAATGATAATTCCTTTGCATTTTCAGACTTAGGCCATGCAAGACAGTGGCTGACCTGTGCGTTACATTCTTCCTCACCTCTGCATGAAAATTCTGTCCTGCTGTACGCTGAGAATAGATTTGGTGCACACAGATCCTGCTTTCATCTTAAAGAGTCTCATACTACTGCTTATTATACCATAAATTCACCTGTGCTTTCTTTTGCTCACAACAGTAAGAAATGGCCTTTGCATGTGAAGATTCAAATCTCCGGCACCGGATCCTTATTTCTTCATAGAACAGAATGAGCAGACAGCAGAACATGGGTTTCTCACACCGTGCACAGCCAACAGCACTCCACTTCAAGCCAGAAAGATCCCATGAAGCCAGATGAGAAGCCAATACCCAGTTTGAACAAGGCAGGAGGGCAGTACCAAGGAATCTTCTGTGAGAAACACCTGAAGAGTTGCTCAGATGCCGCAGTGCAGCTGGCTAGTGCCATCTTACACAAACATCGGTACTGAGAGTTTCAAACGGGGAAGGCAAATATTGACATGGGAATTACGAGTGACACCTTTCTTCACTGAGTGGCATCAGAAGCTAAGCAGTAAACTCCAAAACACCTCACATAGCACTAGAAACTTATGTTTAGACAAATGGATTGCATTTACTGAACCCTGAAGATGCTACTAAATATAAATACGATAAAGTCATTTACCGTCTTTGAAGTCCGCATTTTTCTGCCTCACCAGAATTCGGAAATCTTCTGCTGGGTTAACACTGCCAACCTACAAAAGGTCCAAAAATATTATAATTGTCTGCCAATATCCATCTCTTTATTCTTGCGAGGCAACAAGAATCTTTAAAATTCTCTTTATTTTAATATGGAAACAGAAGCTCTGCAATTCTCTGCATGTGGATTCATAAAATCCAAGTCTTACAATGTGTGTTAATGCATAGAACTCCTAGCAAAGGGTAGTTATGACATAAGCAAGATGAACTTACACTCACCATGCTGCACTCTAATCAGACAACCACATTGTCTGGGGTTTAGACATCAGAAGCACAGTCATTCAGGCTATCTGCTAGTTCAGCTCTGAGACTTTCTGCAGCACTGACCTCTCGCTAATCCTGACAGATGCTTAATGAGGAATGGGAAGCTCCCAGGCACGTGGATGCAGAATCACTGGTTTGCCACTCCAACTGGAAGCTCAAAATTAAAAGCTTGCATTCAACTCATCTACCCTTTCTGGCCCAGTCTGACATCTTAAAGCTGAAGCTCTAAATAGACATACAAGTGCAGAAACCTTACAAAGGAACTAAAACCGGTCAAATATAAACAAAGATCTACTGAAAAATGGATGCAATAACTTTAGGAAAAAAAAATTACACTGCTTAACATTTCCTTTCAGGAATCAGAATTCTCCTAAGTTTATTTGAAAATTTTATGTTTTGCTGTCAAAATAATTCTTCAATCTTTCAATAACCTTGTTTGGTCTCTGCATTTCTTTTAAATCTGGCAATACCACTTTTCAGGAAAAAACAAGCAAGTATTTTAGGTGTATAAAATATTTAAATCTTTTTAGATTTTAAATATTTTTAAAAATCTCAATCATGAATTTTAAAAGCCAACCTTAGTTTTAAAGTAAGTGAAGTTATGTCAATTAATATTAAATCACCTTTTTTTCTGTAATTTGAAAAATCAAATAAAGTGCGGAGTTATGATACAGGGTTCATCTACCCATGTACACAATATCTGGAATTAAGTTAGACATTTAACCTATCAGCAAGATGAAGCCAAATTTGTGATTTAGAACCCCAACTAATCCACAGAACAGTCTCTAAAATCACAGCAATACCTTTGCTAAAATATTACAGAGGCAACTTCTATGTTGCAGATGATATGAAAGACAGCGAGAACAAAATTCAACCACTGAACCCCAAATCTGAGATTCTATTTTCTTCAGATCCTCAGACTTGCCCTTTAGAGTTCTAGACACCACGGGGAGAATTTTGTCCTAAAATATCCAAGACCGATGGAAACTCATGCCATCATACACCTAAGGACAGAGGAAGTTGTCTTTACAATCTCTAGCGGAGAGTCTCAAATCTACAAGTAGATAATGTTTCAGTCATGTTTCAGCAAGAAACACTCCTCAGGAATTCTTTATATTCACTATAATAGAGAATTAATCTCCTTTAATAATCAGATTTGTAAAAATATGCTTACAGAGGTGACATTGCCTTCAGCAAGTTTTATGATGCTAAAGCTGCCTTCCTCATCTTCAATTTTTGGTTTCTTAGAGTTGGGTCCTTCTTCACTGCTGCAAATGAGAAGGACAAAAATGAATATAAACCCTTAAACTGTCCTGTCTACTAAGCAGGGAGTCAGTAAATTAATGAAATACACACCAAACACTGGACAAAACTTCATTATACAACTGTTCCCAAATTAACACTAAACCATGCCTCGTTCTTCCCCACAGGCTGCACAAAGTAGACAGTAGAAACAGAGATCAAGCTTTATCTTAGCATAAAGAAAAGGCACCGCCTGTTGAAGGTGCGAGATTATTCATGCTTATTTCAGGAGTGAATTTACTCATACACATCTTCTCCACCTTTCTCAATAGTATCTCCAGTCACTTTATTTGGAACCTGTACATTGAGTCAACCTTGATAATTTACAGTATATTACATGACCTTTGGTATTCTCACCAGACCTTAACATGAAATGACAATGAAACTTAACATTTAAGTACAAAATTCATTTACTCTTCAAAAATGACCCGTTAGTTCCTGTCTTAGAATTGATAGCTACTACAAATCTGTTTACACAGTGACTTTTGTGTCTAATGACCGTTATCCTTCATCAGCACATGAGAGCTTTAAAAACTTCCATGTACAGCAGTCCAAACCTGCTAGACAAACACCAATTAAGTATGTAAGAACTCTCTTAAGACATTTTAAGGCATGTCTCAAAATGCTTTCAAAAGACTCTTTTTAAAAACCCAATTATGATTTTAGGCTACTTTCTAGCTTTGCCCTCACAGGTAACATATACTAAGGTGTACATTCAAACCCAGAACTTAACTGTAACATCTAACGTGCCAAAAACTTTAAAGCACATCTTGGCAAGAGAAGAAAATCCAGCTAATCACAAAAGGGGAAGAAAATCAGACTCTATGTTCTGTGTCACTTAATGTGACAGGCTACTTACACAGAGGAACTGATTTCAGTTTAAGAATGACTGAAAACTACTCACTGATTTAAATGGCAGTATTTGTGTTCAAGAAATCCTAAAACAAGAAAAACTTCTTCCTTTGAAAATTATACTACTGCAGTGCTTGATGATGTAGAGACAAAGCCAGAGATCCTGGACTAGGTGCCATTTGCATTCTACAAGCTTAGAACTGATTTTAAAAACTGCATTGCACATTACAGGAGCAATCAACTATCACAAAGAACTTGCACAGTCTTCCTTTTTACTTTCTATAGCACACTCCTCCTCTATTTTACCATCAGTGTCTTTCCCACTTTATTTCACCAGTCTTCTCTGTCCTTTACTTAATTTTGTCACTACTGAAATGAAATCCCTTCTCTTCAGCAACTCCTGTCACCCTACATAACCTTACTTCTCGCTCTCAGAGAAATGATGACTTTGGTTATGCCTCAGGACAAGGATAGGACACCTTGCTTCCTTCTCAACTCTGCTGACTTTCTGGCTGACCTTGAACAAGCTGCCTGATTGTTTTGGACAGCCGATATGCCTGTGTCTGTAAAATGGAGAAAGTGATACTTATCTAACACCACTGAGTTTAGTTAGAACTTCTACCTGAACCAAGATTCTTGTGTATTGATGCGGTTTGAAGAAAGGTGCAAAGAACAATGAAAATTCTCTTTTAGAATACTTTTCTCCAAAGGTGTTTTCCACTCAATTGCAGTGTCTTGAAATCTTTTTTTCCTGAATTATTTTTACCAATTCAAAATGCTTTGGGATTGGATGAAGGAGGAGAACATAAACGATGCTGCTGCATTTAACTGCCTAGGACCAAATCTATAGCTGTCCTTAATCAGTGCAGTACAGCAGAAACTAATGAATCCATATCCATTTATACCAGCCAAGGATCTGACATTTAGAATCTGTCACTGGTAATGCACTGATTAGCAGTATTTTTAGACTGTAAAACATGCAACTACTATTTGAGAAAAATCAATAAAATACAAGATTATTTTAAAACACGCACTTCTACATTTACATAGAAGCCTCTCACATACTGCAAAACTAGATGAGGTAACAGACTCTCCAAAGCCAACCTAAGAAGGAAAAAGTAAATTGCTTTCTGTTTTACTGGATTTTTCAAACTACACAGAGCTTACCAAAAGTGAAACAAACAAATGCTGAATATTAAAATCTGTATTAAGATATCATGCCTACATTTATGCTGCCTTAATCCCATTAGACCTTAAAAATTAAGCACAGATTAATCAGGTCAATATGATGATAAGAGACACTAATCAGTTTTAGAAAACAAAATTAATGGTCAAGAGCTTCTAGTCAACATTTTCGAAACACTTTAGTGCAAATTATCTAGATCTGATAGTTTTGATAAGTTGAATGTTACCTGCTCTTTAACATTTTCCTTAGTTATTGTTGCAGTGATGTCCTTTACCAAGTGATTTAATTATATCACTCAGCTTTTCCCCCCAGAACAAAACCAAAAAATTAACAGTTTCCATTCACTACTACAGCAATACCAGGTTTTTTCATACTTCTTAACCCTATTACCATTCATTCTTCTTTTCATTGTTGAGTCTGTATCCTTTTGCCTCCCTCATAGATTTTTCTTTTTAATCATTTCAATGCCCTACACCAATTTCTATCTCAAATATTTTTATAGCTGCTTTCATCACCCCTCTAAAGAAACGAGTTTTAAACAAAACAGCTTTCCTTCTTGCTTGTCAAATCGATGCCTTTGAGGCAATCTGTTTTTAAGCAACTACCAGTAATGGGTCACTGTTTTTTGTTTAAATTCTCTCCCTAGCTTGTTTGAATCCAAGTTTTGCTTTTTTTTTTTTAAACTTGTTCTACCAGTTTTAAAAAATACACATATAAACGTATTTATGTATACACACACACAGAACCTGGGGCACTGAGCAAGGACAAAAGAATTTAATCAGCATGAATTCACAGACACACCAAAACAAGACAGGCACACAGAGCAATGAACAAAATAAATGCAAGGTGTTTGCCAGTCTGTATACAGACATGTGGTCACTACTCCAGAGCAGCAACATGAGCAGTCCTATGTCACGTCTTCCCAAAGATAACATGCTGAGGAGGCTCTAGCCAGCCCAAGGTAAAGGATATATGACAGCTCAGCTAAGCAAGGCCTCAAAATGGCTCAAAAATGTTGTTCTAAGCACTGAAAGGACTGAGCTAAAAATGACAAAAGGGAGGGAGAAGGAGCTAAGAACTCTCCAACATCCCAGGAGACTCACTAGTTAAATTATAGGCATTAAATAAATTAAGCTTTAAGAAGCAGATTTTGTTTGAGCAAATTGTTTCGTGGCTGGGGTGACAGTATCAATGCAGTAGCAACTAAGCATTTATTCTTCATACTTGTAGCACAAATAAAGTAAACACAGTATATGTAATAACAACAACAAAAAAATTTATCTTAAAAACTGTTCAGACAATAAATGTTCCAGGAAGAGTCTGTAACAGTTTGACTTTTCAAGACATCCACACTAATTTGCACAGCAGATATTAATGAAGCTGCTTTTCTTTTGATTTGGAATTCAAAATGAAAGCTACAGAACAACCTAAATGGAGCATGCTGAGAAGGAAGACTCATCTTTACAGCTAATTTAAAGCTCCACAGCATTTATTCTAAACTAAATTACACACTCTGCTATTCTTGTTTGAACTATTTTGTAACTATCACTAGGACAAACTGTTTGACCAGGAGACAGTAGGCAATGCAACAGGTTGCCCAGTGAGGATGTGCAGTCTCTGTTACTGGACATTTTCAAGACCAGACTGGACGAAGCCCAAAGTTACCTGTTTGGATTTCACAGGTATCCCTACTTTGAGCAGCAGGTTGAACAGGAAACCTCCTGAGGTCCCTTCCAACCTGACAGACTCTGAGGTTCTGTGACAACAGACATGAGGAAGCTGAGACAAGTTCCTTGTGTGTCTTGCCCCATAATAGTAAGACCATCACTATTCACAAAATACCCCAGATACACTGTGATATCACAATATTCTCCACCCATCAGTATTTTTTCAGAGTGTAACTCATTGATCTTATGTTCAAAAGACTCTGAGCCTGCTTCATCCAGCAAAATCAACTTGAAGTGTAAAAAAAAGTTTCAAAAAAAAAAAAAATCCATAATACATCTCCAACTTACTTGTCTTTGAAGATGTCTTGAGCAGTCTTCTCCTCTTTTTTCTTGCCAACTTCCTTTAGGGGGAAAAGTGCTTTTACTTTTTCAAGAGGAGCCTGACACCTTTCTTTTACCACACAGGGCATCTCCAGCATCTCTAAAAGGTGCTGTTCAATTGGTGGCAATGGATCATCGGGGTGAAAAGCCTTATGCTGCAAACACTGCAAGAAACGATTTGAGCAACGAAAAACTTTCAGTTTATGTGCTTTTAATATATTGCTGTATTCCTGACATCTTACAGCAAACGCAAAATATCTTCCATATTAAATAAACTACCTTTGTATTGCTGACAAATATTCCAGCTCACAAGTGGACTGAAAGTCATATGATCACCTGTTTAATGAGACTACTAATGATATTAAACAATAATACTGATGCAGATGAGTGTTCCCACACTCACTGGAATGAGTTCTATGAAAATTGTTATGAAAATCACAGGAATGAGAGAGTAATATATATCCATTCAGCTTTTTAACTCCACTTTAGCTTTAAAATGCAGTTCTGTTATAAAACAGTCACATGGGAGAGATGTCTATACATTCCAAAATTAGGCAACGGGATATATACCCCACCCCAGCCACGTATTCCACTTATTGTCACAGTTTATTGTCCCTCAAAGAAAATATATCTTGGTCAATAAAACTCGGCACGCATACAAGAGAAATTTTCAGCAGTTTAAGCAAATGGAAAGACAGAAGTTAAATGTGCACAGGTGAGGCACAGAATACAGGTATATTTGCAAATTAGCTTTGAAAAGAGTAAGGGAATGAAGGGGCCCAACAGATGTACATCAAAGCTGGAACAGATGGTAGGAGCTACAGAGGAGAAGGCTTTTTCACCAAAGTGTAAAGACAGTGCACACAGTCAGGGAGCCAAGCTGAGGAGAGAGATGAGGTTAACGAGGCAGGCTACAGAAATTCCATTGAGAATTTTAAAAACAAAGTAGGTATCTCTTCAATGCTGTGAAGTGTGGGATAGCAGTAGAGATGTATGAGTATGTGCATATATATATACACAGATACCAGTGCATGCACACACGTACATGGGAGAATAACTTTTCCCAAGCCCACTGTAGTGGGTGAATTAGACACAAATGTGAAGGTAACTACTTGGTAAACTAGGAATACAGCAGAGATTTGCTCCCCTGTTGGCTGTCAGATATGACATTAATTAAAAAACCAAAACCAAAGTAAACAACCCCCCCCCATTCATGCTGAAAAGCTGCCAATAAAGAAAATCCAGACCATATGCTACACATCAATACTGATGTGCTTTCATGCTGCCATTAAGATTCCAATCCATATTAGAGCATACTTTCAAAAGGAGGCAGTCACACAAGGCTACTGATTTGGAAACACTTGTAATGATTTAAGGCATAATTATTTTGAGAGAGAGTAAAAATGTTGCTGGAAGCTGCAGTAATGGCTCTTGTGATACAAAAAAACAATATTAAAAACAACATTAGGGGATTGAATTAAACTCACAGAGCAAAAAACCTAAGTGCCCTGTCGTGAATGTGTTTTTCAGGCTTTTTTATCTGAAGTCTCTATGTGTGCAGCTACAAGAGCTGAGCAGACTGAGAGGCCACAGCCTCCCCTTGTTCCTGTTTTTAGAGCAGACGATGACCTCTGAAACCTGAGATGGCAAGTACCATCAAAACTCAGGTGCTAAACGGAGACAAAGTTGAACAGACTTAACATGAAATTTCTAATCCAAAACAGTCCCTTCTAAGCTTGCTTCCTCTTCCTTCTGTGCCCAGGAAGAACCACTCCTACCATCACTGGCCGGGAGGCAACCCACGCTGCCACTGGCTTCCAGACTCATCATTCTACTCATGCATGTTGTCAGCAACCTACCAGCTCCTCCTTGCTCTTCCCAATTTCCTTGTATTTCCAGCCTAGAGATGCAGCCAGCTTTCAGGAACAGGGTCACACTAAGATACTGGTCAACGGATGTAATGAAGTGGGCTTTTCACATAATTAATTCCATGATAAGCAATGGCACAAATGCATGAATAGACAGGACCTTACTGCAAGACAGCATCCTGCCTTGTTCCCTTCCACACAGCATCTAGGAACACACTTTTGTACAAACATATTTTACCAAATCTAGAAATCCTGCAGGACCCTGATAGTATTCAAAGCCTTGGGACATGGGAGATTCAGCTATCTAAAAGATAAGCATTTAGTCTATACCAGCCACCTACTCACTGTACACAACCACAACTATCACGTACTTAGGATCTCTGAAACAAGAAGGATCAATTACTTTTCCAAGGTTGTTTTTTCATGGATTAGGGAATAGATTTGTACAACTCAGCTGACACTAGTTAGCTAGCTTTATGGTGGTTAAACCTGCGTGAACTGAATCCCAACACAAGTGTCTTAGAGTTCAGTTCACATCTAGTTTGTGGCGATTTCAAAATGACCCTCCAACAGATCCATGACATTCAACAAAAGGTAAGATTACTTGTTGCTGAAAGCCCTTACAGACTTCTGTGAGCTACCTCCTGTCCCCGGGCTGCTCCGCTTTTTGAAAGCACATCACAGTACAGTCCAACCACTTACAAACAAGTTTGGTCCTCTATGGCTGCTTACACACAGTCTAACAAGAGCCGTTACAGCGTATTTAGATGCAGACCCAGCAGCTGGATCCCATGAACTATGCAATGCTGCAGGCCACCATCCCCACAAACCTTCCCCCCAGGTCTGTCTCAGTACGGAACAACCACTGTTGAGCAATTTGTTTATTTGGCTATCAAATAAAATGCACTGCATTCCCCAAATGTTTTATGTGCTTCAAATCCCTGTATTTAGAGGAACAACTTAAACAATGACGTTGTAAGTCTGCCACCACAAAAGCTATGGAAGTTCACTTAGGCTTTTCAGGAAGCAAGCAATAAAAGTTGAAACTCTGGATATAGGATATTCCTCATCTTCCACTCCAGCAAGCATTAGCAACTCCTTTCTACCCTCTCTGTCATTTCCTGATGCCTACCACTACTTCCAGAGATATAATTTAGCTTGATGTTTCTGTTTAAATTCTGGTTCTTGTCACTTAACATTCCAAATTTCTTCAAGAGGCAACAGAGCATGGACATGGAGAGGGAACTCATCCTTTCTTCAGAGTTCTTTTTCCAAACCGTCTACAGATATAGGCTCTGTTCAGCCCAATCAATTCACTGGCTACATTCAAAAGATGATGTATAATTTTTCTTCATAGTTCTTAAGCAACCAGCAGTGCCACTTGGTCTAAGAGCAAAATATTAAGAATATGGACATGTTTGCGGCAAAGGAGAGAACAATCTTTCTGCAACTTACACAGATTAATAGCAGTTTTGTAACCAAAACAAAAAAATGGGGCTGTGCACAGGTAAAAGAAAGCACTAAAAAGACTGGTAATTTAGGGCTTTATAAACAGCAGTCACTGTGGACAGGCAATGTATTCTACCCAGTACATCGAAACAGTCAGTAAATATTTCCACCAATAGCATTCACCCTTACAAAATCCTATTCTCCTCTAAGGAAATCGGGGAGTTACACAGTTACTCTCTTCTAGCAGCACTTGACTCAACTTCTGGGACAACACCGTCATACTGTTTCAGAAATCAAATGGCACACCTAAAGAAATACCTTTCGTTGACAGGCGATATCCACTGAACAAAAAGAATGCAAACTTGGACCTAGCGATATAATAGAGGAAATTCTAACCCCTGTGTGTTTCATTTACAAGCAAAACCATATTTGTTTTGTAACACCCAAGCTTTACAACCCTTTCTACAATACGAGCTATGCAGAGGTCAACAGATTTTAAGCTCTTGCCCAGCAATAACCTCCTACTGATCAAACCTTTCATTCAGTTAAACACTGTCTTGTCGATATGACTGGCAGAATTTGAAGGGAACACTGAGTTCTTCAGGTGTCATTCAGACTAGGATTTGAAGACAGTGGGCTTATATGTGTTCCTGAAACATACATACGACCTCCGGATCCTTCACTTCTTTTGACAATACTGAGGCAGCATTGCTTTTGGAAGCTAGGCTAAGTTTTCTTAATTTAAAAGAGCATCTTCTTCCTACTTGCACACTGAAAAAATTTCATTTGGAATTGTTGAGATGTTTGCTGTAATACCATTTTTGGTCAGTTTTCAGAGTGGAGTCACGCACTCAATATATCTCCATGGCTCTGTATACAACACAATTCTGCAGCTGCATAAATTGCATCGTAATTGTCCTTATTTTTGAATTTGCTGTGTCATTTTTTTGAACACTTGAATTCCAATGTATAATTAAGTCTCTCATCCTCACAGTTGCAATGAAAATCTTCATGATATGAATGGAATGTAAATTAAAATGCAGACAGCTTGATACAATAACTGCAAGAAGTGTTCCACTCGCCCGTAAAATACGTCAGCCCAGACACCCAAAGGGAACATTTTAAATGTCAACAATGTTAACCGTTTGCTACTGATCAAGTTCACCTCAGACTGATCTGTTTTGGAACCACTGTTAGAAGCAACAATCCACAGAAGAGTAGCTCTGCTCAAGATTTGATGGGACAGAGAATGAGGAGCTAAAGAGACCCCCGACTTTCAGTCAATTTCTCTCTTTGCCCAGAAGCTGAAGACTGAGTCTGTGCCCTCCGCACCACGATCATCGCAATAGTGTTGAGATAACCAAGCAAGTTCTAACTTGTCTAGTCTAGGTGCCTGTGAATATCACTGATGCTGTTACAGATGCCTCAAGCACAGGTAATTTCCCTTGCCTCTTGGAAACTGCAAATTTTAAGAATAAAATCTGTGTCACGGACAACATAGAAATGATTGGCTACCCCATACTTAAATGCAAAAGAATTTATATTCCCATCTTCACAATGCAGATATTTCTAATGTGAATCAGAGAAAGACAGAAAGGTGAAAGTCTCAACAAAATAAGTTTTTTAAAAAAATGCCATATAGTTCATCTCACCTGATATAGCCTCTGAAAATGAGGGTTTGGGATTTTGCTGGGCTTAAACAGGTCCTCAAAAGTTTCTCCATCATCATTTTCATAAACCAAATTCATAGAATCAATCAAAGAGTCAACAGCAGACAACTGATCCGCTAAGGCAGCAATTACATACAAAGAAAAATTAAATATACTTGCAGATGGATGCATTTCTTGAAACAATTTATAAATGAAGATTGGCTTCACAATGTGAGATTTTGCTCAAGTCATTACATGCCACAGAATACACTGTAGATATAGACGTGCCAACAAAGAATATACACATAATGGACACAGTAATAAAACCCCTGCTTTACTTAAGGACTACAGTGTAAAGTCATAAAGCCTTTTTTTTTTCCCCCCAAGACCTCAATTATTGCTGCATTTCTCTTTCCATTTTTCTTCTTTTGCAAGATGTTTTTATTTGCAACAGAAGGTTTATAGGCCATTTAAAAAATAAGGAGAACAGTTGGCTTGAAAAGCTAAATGGCATAACATAAATTTTAAAAGTTATGATTGCAAATTTACACAGTTCACAATAGTCAACTATTGCTTTGGTAAGACAGGTTTTAGATTTGTTCTCAAACTGCTGGTTACAGGCAAGAAAATAGAAACTGTTTCAAAAACAACCCAGCATACTTTATATACCCTGATGTGCAGATGCCCATTCAATGGATCTCATAACAAATTAAAGAAGTGGGAGTGGATTTTAAACTACATCCATTTACACTCATTGCTGTGCACAGTTCTCAGAACAGTGAGTCAGGCTTTGCACGGCTGCATGTTCTACGGCTCTCCAAAGATGCCCTCCGTCTGAATCTCAACACCAGTAAGTGCACGGTTTCAGAAAAAAAACACCACCACAGAAAATACAGCCTTTGCCTTTGTGCATTATATTAACAGGCCATACCGAAATGGGCTGCAGGATCACCTTTGTACGAACAGAGCTGATGCCTTTATTGTAATTCTAGCCAGCAAATCACATATTCTAGCTCCCACAAGTTTTGGCCATGAAGTCTAATAAACGAGTTCAAAGATCAAAGGATATGGACGACTAAATGTCAGATGTCTATCACAGACAACCTGTGAGACTAATAATGCCATAACCTGAGCCACAAGTCATTTAAGAGGACAGTTTTAAAAGACTGCCTGCAAACCTCAAGTCTGCTCAGCCTGCAACTAAGCTGGCAAGTTTTGATACAGGCTTTACTCCTCAAGATGACATCACTGTAATGTATTCCCCAAAGGGCTGGTTTTTTTTCCTAAGCCAAAATAATGACAAAGCTTATGTTTTCACCAGAAAGCCAAATATTCTAGTTCTTTTAGAGTGTCCTAAAGGAAGACAAGTACTTTGGTTACTTCGTCCAGTTGCCCAGCGAAGGACTACCTTACCTGTAGGAATGCATTTTTTATTGTTTTTCAAGGATGAAAATATGTACTGTCTTAAGTCTTCCATGTAGGGTAGCTGCACATAGATGAGGCACTGCGCAAGACAAAAGAAGAAAGAAACAACTGAGCCTGAAGTAAAAAAATCTAAAGCATCCTGAAGTGCCCTATCAAGTCAATATAAACATAAGAAAAATCCAAAGATCTAATATCTGTGTGTATCAAAATACTTAAAATATTTACAGAGCAACACAGTTTCAAGCAGAATAAAACACGGCATTATTTTATAGTGATGGCTACACTCCTCAGTTACCTCTGGGTGGAATAAAGACCCCCCAGGCCATCCGATCGCTTTATCTTGTGCAGAGTTCCAGCCAGCCAAGCTTTAAATGCCCCATACATTGGCGCTTTGGGAGGTTTTATCACAGCTTCCTGTGTTTCAAAGTCAAAAGTTGGTTTTGTTTTTTTAACGTTCTCAGCCTAATTTTTTCTTTATTCAAATACCTCCTCCACTCCATATCACCCTGCATAATTCCTTCCCATCCTTTATGTTTATACCCTTCAAAAGTCTGAAGATTGTTATGTCCGCCCCCACCTTCGTCACTGCTTAGCCATGCTACACATATTTAGCTCTTTCAATAGTCTCTTGTAAGTAAGATCAGTGGAAACATATGCTGCAAAAATTCTGACACACCGTGTTGCTTCTGGGTCTCTCAGAATTTTTAAAAAAATTATTTCAAATATGATTCTGCTGTGTACAGAACTTACTTTCCCTCCCTCCCCCCACTAAGAAACAGAGTTATTTTTTTTCTCCTGTTTTTTAAAACCTTTTTGAGTAAATAAGTATACTACTGTCTTCCTAACTTTCTGTATGAGTTTAAACAACAGCTTTAGATGCTCCCCTCAATTCCAGCTGACTTGGAAACCTAATGACAACAGCGCAGTTGGACATGCTTGAAATGCCACACCTCTATCAAATTCAAATTTTGCACTACCAAGCTACCTGCAGATAAATCCACAGTTTGAGAAAGTGAAAGAATCTAGTGCAACTTTGGATTGTACGCAGAAATAGGTAGTAACATACCAAGAAAGCAGTAGTAACTGGTTATCTAAGTATGTGATTACACTGTTTCCAGAAACCAAAAAAACTGAGATTTCCAGGATAACAAAATGAAATTATTACTCTGTCACTGAAATGAAAACCAGTATTATTTAAATCTGTAACATAGAGGATACGAATAGAAACATATGGCATTATTTTTCCATGTAATTTGCTATGCAATTTTCTTAATACCATTTATTACCTCCTTGTACTAAGACTTGGTACAATTTCCTAAAACCACTCTGAAAAGTCACATTGGTTTCTTCTGGTATTACATAACACTGAAAATTCACACAGTACAAATATGACTATTTATTAACTGCTATTTGTAAAGCGTCAATACAGATGCTCTCTACAGGAAAGGAAAGGTGAAAATTACCTCGTATGCATCCTTAATATATGGAAAAGCTACCCCAATTTGCGGGTTGCATCTTCTGTCATAAGCATAACGCACTATAGCTACCACTTTCAACTCCTCCAATGCATGAACAAGAGCAGAAAAAGCAACTGCTGCATTCTGGGGGGAAAAAAAAAAGTCTAGAGAGTCATGCAAGTTCTCATTAGTCTGCTGAAATACATCTTTAACAGTGAATTCAACAGCAATGATTTAGTCAAGACTAGTTCCCATTTCAGCTACAACATCAACACAAGCATTTCTTATGTTCAAAAAACAAAGAAGCAGAAAGGTCAAATCTCATCACGATAGTGGATCCATCCAAAGCTGGGCACACTTTAGATCCAGCACGTCCCACCTTGTCCACAAGGTGTGAAGAGCTCTCAGAAGTATTACAAGACGAAGAAAAAGGGAGGGAAGTCAGACCCTTAAAGGAACACATCAGAGCACTGCAGTGAGGTTTTTACCTCTACTATTTAAAATAATTTGGAAGTCTGTTCTAAACAACACAGTGACAGGGCACACTGTTGCTCTGCATGAAAGTGGACTTAAGCATCAACTCTAGGTTCCCCATGCCCTTGCACAAATGTAATATTTACCCATTTCTCATTATTGGTGAGACATGGTATTCATTTGGTGTCTAATTCAACTGCTTTTCATCCTAATGGGCAATGGAACAAGACTTCTGTAAGCTGCACTAAGAATATTTATTAACACAGAAAGAGTGGCCAGTTTCAAGTACCACTACTATTCTCCTCTGTTGCACGGCAAAACACCTTTAGCACTAAACTTCAGTTCACCTTACCTCATCATCTTTCGCTGCAAAAACCTTCAGAACCTGGTTGCCCATGTAGTAATGCCTCTGGATCTAAAACAAATGTCATTAAAGTGACTGGAATAATTATATTATGAAAGAACTATCACACCACTCAAGTGAGAAGCCACAAAATTTAATTACTGCGTGTAGAAGTTAAAGCCCTGTATACGTTCTATATCTCCATTTATCACTCAGTATGGATATTCAGTCATATTCACCAGGATATTCTTCCTGTGGATGGGCTGGAATGAAAGACTATGGTACTAGCTGATGTTACCAGTCTGAATAATACTGCTGTAATTTGGAAGTCAGTGTGAAAAACCACAGTAGTTAGCAAAAGACCTAAATCTAACCGACACCACATCCAGGCTATTAAATTTTCCTAGCAAAGACATATCAAAAAAGAGCTGAAAAAAGTCACATCCTTAATTAACAAAGCTACATCAACAGCAACCTAGAGTATATATAGATGTGCTGGCAAAGCAGCACTTCTGTTATCAGAGTTTATGCTGTTCATGAATATGGCTGACCGTCCAAAAAAAAAAAAAATACAGCTTTATTAAGGGGCATTGCTGGAAGAGCTGTAGCTACAGAGGCTGACACCCCCCCACAGAAACACTGCAACAGTGGAAAACCTGTCTCAAAGACTGCACGCTACCGTGAACACTGGTTAAAACGACCTTTCTTTGTCAAAGAAAAATCTCTTCAAATTAGACTGTCTCCAAACCAACCTTGAGTTTCATTATTTAGCGAACTACCATAATGCTGTTGAAGTCAGTGACAACTCACACCAGAACAGATCTGTTTAATATTTTACAGAATGATTCTTCAACTCAGAATATTGTACCTGCAATTGTTCTTTGCTGTTCTGTCTTTAAAAGTTCAGGAAATTTTATGTTCAGTATAGTATAAATATCTAGACATGCGTATCACTACACCTTTTTTGGTTTATGAAAAAAAAAGATAGCTTTGTAATATTTTCAAGCGTTGTTTCCTGATTTACACAGCATTGCTTATAAATTAAAAATCAAAGTTTAAGCAGCCTCTGATCTTCTTTCCTGAGGGATGTGAACAACTCAGAAAAATAATATGAGGTGGTTCTACTCCTTCTTTAATTATGTATTTGGAGCTGTTCCAGTTTCTATAGTTAGTAATAAATTATCTTTTCTTCAAAAATTTTAAAAGAAACAATTTAATATAAAACATACATTTGAAAAATGTCAGTATTATAAGTCCAAACAATAAAATTCAGGAGCCAAAACATAAGAACAGCATGGGTCTTGAAAATTCCAGTTGTAGTTGAAAACTTCCCGATATCATTATCTATAAAGTGTAATTTTAATCCTGCAATCACACCTGAATAAATTTATTCCGCTGACATCTATGCAACTACTATTGGGCATAATTACACACACTCCTAGTTACAGGACCAGAGCACAGTTTATTCAAGATGCCATTCCTATTTGTTTGAAATCCACAGACAAGAGAAGCACATCATAAAAATTATCAAAACTTATGAACATTTTGTGCATTGAAAAAATACAAAACCAATTAGTTAATTATTTGAGGCATATTTATGTAAATCAAAAGTATTTCTGGAACTACATTCCTACAATGAATTATTAACTATATATTTGAAGGTATTACCACACTATCTGACCAACAGTGGCAAAAAAAAAAAAAATCCATGTGAAATAACACCGCACTTCTAGGAGCATGATGCTTCTCATCTGTTTTCCTCTTAGTTTCTGTTTTCAGTAAAAGTCAGACTTCAAGTCGAAATAGGAGGCCAGCCTCCAGCATAGAAAATGCTGCACATGGTGAAATACATCTTACAGAACTGAATGAAGACAGTAAGACTCAGCTGTAGGCTAATAATGCATGAAAAGATGCAAGAAATTGTCTCCTTGAGACACTGTGTTCAGACACAACAGTTCACTTGTTAGACCCAGTTTCTGGTACAGGAGTTCGCCATTCCTAACATCTCTCAGCCCTGGCCAATTTAGGGCATCTAAGCTCAAGCATGATATGCTTCCTCAGTCATTCACTACCAGTACACAAGCTCCTGTGTTACTTCACCACTTTAAGTTCTGAATGTCCTCAAGGAGCAACCAGGTTACAGTTCCCATTTAGGGTGGCTTCTCGTTTCAATAAATAAATGTAAATTCCTCGTTCCACAGTTAACAATATGCTTTGGCCCATCGCACTGCAGTAGTCTAAGCATGTATCTAGCAACATGCAGGGCTCTCTGTGCCACCCGTACTATAACGTAAAAATATGTTTAGTTCTGTCCATTTGGGAGTAAGCTCCCACAGATACTTCCTCTCTCCTCAGCATTCTTCCTTCCTGGTAAAGGTAACAATTCCTCAGCCTTTGTCAAGAGTTCTATTTAGTTCAGGCAGCGAGATGTTTCAAAGATGAGCAGGAGGGCTGGGCGCTTTCAGAACAGAAGGCACAGAGCTACCCTACGTTTTCCTTTTGGTTTTGAGTGGTGAAGGGGACTTGGTGCAGTGAACTCCAACAATAGTAAAGTTCCAGTCACCCTGTGCAATATCCGAGAGAAGAAAGAGTGGGAGCAGCTTAACATTTCTAGCAATTACCGGTGCTCACATCTCTGTACTTTCTCCCCATGTGTCCTGCTTCAACAAGCATTTGTGAAGACTTCGTCTAAGGCTTTCCTAATGCTTAAGTTCTGGATTTTCTGCAGGAAATCACCTTGTGCTGGATAGCTTTTATTAAGGTGCTTGCTCAATGTAAGTTCCTTACAGCTTCCAGGTGAAACGAACACCAAAGTTAATACCACAAGTACAGGTAAGCGCATACAAACACCGAGCATCTTACTGAAATACGAGCATTTTCAAATTATGTTATCTTCATTTAAGTTCTAGGAAGTCTTCTCTACATTTAGGTTTTGCTATAGTAGAAACAAGAAGCAAGTCACCGTTCACAAATTAATCCTTAAGGAAATGAGAATGAATGCCATCAGTGCTCAGGCTTTAACATTTCTTTAAGGTTGAGGGAGAGGCTTCTTCTGTTAAAAAGAACACGCTTGTTGCTGGACAAAGCCCAAGAAGGTTTCTGCATGACCTGAACAGAAGAGAGACCATCTTCTGTTGCATATCTGGCATCACTGTTTAAGGTCATGAGATGAAATGAGACTACGATACCTCTGTCTCCACTTTGCAGAGATCCGAGTTCAGTGGCTCTTGCTTCACTCGATGGCCCAATGGCCACATTCATGAGCTTCTCTCCTTCACAAGACTCCATACTGTTTACATGTACTAGAATCAGCAAGTAAGTCACCCCTGTACACCTGATTGCAGATGCCTCATGCCCAATACTGGAACCCAGTACAACACCACAGCTTCAGTGAATTCAAACTGAAATCAATTGTCTTGAATACCTCAGGAAGCGGAATGGGAAGAAGTTCAGTACTGTACCTGAGAGGATCTGCTGAATCCCAAAACAGAAAAACATTTTGCTTCTGTTTTGTATTTCATTTGCTCTTCATCTTCCTTGGAAAAAGGAATTATATCACTCCCATAGCGAAACCCTGGAGAACAAGAGAAGAGCATCTGGTAAGCATATGGGCCAACAATTTTAACACTGAAATTAGCTCTCTGAATATTTTAACAATGCAAGCATGCCCCACAGCTACACTCCACATACGCTCATCAAACTACTTTCCCTCTTAACAAAAAAAACCACACACCCCATAGACACATTTTGTACTTCATGAGCAGCGGTTGCACTCCTTGTACATTGTTTTATGTAACACAGCTACCCTTATAGAGAGCAGGAAAGAAAATCAAGGAACTGAACATCTTGCTCATAGTGATGCTCACAGAATCGATTTAAGCAAATCAGAATAGATTTCAGCAGACTGCAACACTCCCTGCAAACATAATATTAAAAAACCCAAACAAATCGTGGACAGGAAATGATACCAGAAGGGATTCAGAGGACAAAACGTATTAACATTGCAAGTAAGACACACCCTCATACGTAATGGAAAACCAAAACTTATGCAGAAGCAGTCTTTCTATACATTTCTGTGTTTTACTTCCTGTGCCTTACACTACACAAAATAGAAAGCTGTTAGTTTCTCAGAGGTATCACCTGTTCCTACTGCTTATTGCCCCACCTCAAGCTACAGTATCCTCCCTGTAACATCATCACTTTATTATACTGTCACTGACTAAAGATGATATCCTCAGGTGCGAAGAAAGCAGAAGGAACAGAGGTAAAACTCTGAATGAAAAACCTAAATGCAGATACATTTGGCTGGAAATTGAAAAGCAAACACACAGGCAGAACAAAAAAAAATTTCAGCATGGGTCCTTCAAATGCAAATTATCATCTAATCAAGACATTTCTTAAAACATTCACAAAAGTCCACAAGGCATCAGCAGCTCTTTAATCATAAGAAATATCACACCATTGATAGAGAAATTTTTGGTCTCTTTTGTTCACATTGAACCATTCATCACTTCTTTTTACCAGTATCGCACAACCATCCACCAACATGGGCAGTCAGGACATCCACAGCCAATGGTCACAAATGCTTCAAAATATACTCACTACAAAAAGTGGATTTTTTTTTTATTCTACTAAAATTCTTGAAATTATAAAATACAAACAGATTACTAGCTTTTACCTACCATTTCTGCTTAAAGAAACACAGAAAATGACACTGTAATTGGGACATTTTTATCTCCTGTTGCTACAGAACACCCATGAAGGCTACAACTGAAATTGTTAAGTTACCAAAAACATACAGTATTTGTCTTCATTTTTCAATTTATTTTATTCATTTAACAGCACTTTCTGTACTGTTATCCAAATAGTTCGGCCCTTTATAGTTAACACATTTCTCCCACTTGTGTGGGATCCAAAGAGCAAATGAAAGAAAAAAATTAGTAACAAAACATCTATACAATCGCAAAAAATTAAATCTATTTGCTTAACTCCATTTTTTAAAAGTAGACTATTTCATAGTGTTTCTGGGCCCTTTTGTCTTCTAAGAAGTTTCTACTCAGAAAGAAGCTGAAGGTTATAAAAAAAGAATTCTGCTACGGAATTTAAACAGCAAAGCTAATAGACCTCTGAACACTAAATCTTCCTTTAATGGCTTCATCTTTCCAGTTGCAGAATATCTAGAGCAGTTGCTCATCTAGAAAAAAAGCAGTGTTATGAAAGCATTCATGTTCTCAGTACAACTCAAGATTCGAAAACAGAGCAGAGGTTAGCAGCACTACTCACAACAGAACTGAGGTATGGTCCTCCACAGAATACAGTTTAGGAAGCTGTAGTGCCTTCCAAGTTCCACCTGGTGGTATTATTATTATTCCTCTTAGTGGCAAAAGTAAGAATTTTTAAAATATGTGAAGACAAACAGTCTCACGTAACAGCCTCTGTGTTCCAGCAGCTTACACTCTAAGATCACAACTAGGCTTCAAAGTGTAAAACTAAAAGGCACTTGGGTGACTTAAGAGTACAAGCCACTTTCTCTGGTTTGTCTTCAGGGTGCACATGAAGTCATACCTTGAATAGTATCATCCTTCTGAACCTCTGTCTCGTCATCATCATTCAAGCAGTAAACAGTTTCTTTCTGCACATCGTCTTTACTGAGAGTTTTAGCATCCACAACCGTCCAGATTTTTTTCACCTTCTCTTCTGTGACCTTCACACCAGGATTCAAAGAAAATGAAAGTTTAACTTTTCAGTGGGATCCAGAGTGCTTACCAGAACGTGCAAAAAATTCTTAGACCCAAGTGCTGCGTTATTTTGCCAATAAGGGACTAATAATGACAGCCCCAAATATGCATCTCTGACTGCTACCACCGTGCTTTCAGCACACTTGTTTATCTGTATGAGACCTAATACCTGAACTATATCTTACTGACCGCGTACTTGTCTTGGCTATTCATTAAAGTCATGGGCTGTCATTTGTGGAAGTCTTTTAGTCAAAGGATAACATGTAACTTGCTTGCTATGTGTTTCACTTCCTCCACTTACATCAACACTTTTGACAAAACATTAAGACATATGTTAAAGATACAAGAAGACTCAATGCTCATTCAGCTTGTTTGCCCAAGTTCTGCATCAGGCTGACTACCCTACAGGATAAAAATACCCTGTATTACTGCAACTTCCCCAAAGGGCAGAAAAAGGTCCCAGCTGCATTATGGGACTGGAAGGGGAAAGAAGGAAAAAATATCTGGAATGAGTGAATGTTTCCCAACTACATAGAAAGAAAAAAAGTCTCTTTTCTCTCTACTTAAGTGAAACTAATGATATACTTAGTGAACGAGAAGATAAATTGAGAATGGGGCAGAAAACAGAAAAGACAGCAAAGATTACGTCAGTAGATATCACAAGTCTATTCCTAGCTCTGATCCAGCTGCTGTATGACCTTGGACTAGTCATACAGTTCATTTTGCTTATTCTCCCAAGCTTCATTTATTTTGTGTGTACACACCTTTGGGAGGGGACTCTTACTGCATATTTGTACAGGTCTGGCATAACACTCTAAAAAAAAATTATGTATAAGTATAAATAGAAAGCTAGCAGCATAGATTGCTTTCAAGGCTAGCATTTCTATCTCTCAGAAATTAGATATATTTCAACTTCATAATATATCTTCCTGAAACCTGCAATATGGGCCAGACTCCCAGTCTTGGGTTCAAATAAAAAACCATTTATCTCCATCTCAGCAGATCCACCAATGTTGCCACACTACATAGTTACCTATTAATTATTCAATAACTGGAATCTCCCGCATTTTCTGTGTTTAAATACACTTACTTCTTCCTAGCACTGTGTAAAGGACCCGTAACAACTGTAAGGGAAACAGACTGTGCCCAAGCTCTGCCAAACAATACACAGCAAACAAGCTGAAAAAAATATACCTTCATTCCCAAGTCTGAAATAACAATAGATGTGATTCAAAACAATAGCTGGTGAAACATTTACACCCACCATTTTACATACACATGTGCATAATTCCTCTCTTCTTAAGCCTAGGGCTTTAGAAATATATATTGAGTCTCATTGAGCTGCAGACTTATCACTGATGTCGAATGGAAAGCTTCACACAAGTGCAGCATTCTTAATCAGGTCTGTCAACTTTAATACCATTAAGTGTCACAGCGTAGATAGCAATTACTTCTATTTCTGTACATCGTGAATTTTAGTTCTTTAACATATGTGTACAATATGGTGAAGTTAAGAGTTGCTGTGGGAACCACAGTTCTAAATGTACTGGCTTCTACACACATAAAATCTCTACCATAACTATTTTGGATGTTGTTTTATCTTTTATTTTCTTAGCTTTAAGGAAAAAACATGCAGCTGCACCTAACTAGCTGCCAAAATACACTAAAACTTATGATTTTATGAACTTACTGATTTGTAGGCCACAATCCTTATAGATAAATTAGAACCAATAGTGAGCTGGCAGGGCCAAGCCATAGGTCTTCTTTCTAATTTCTTAAACATCGAAAGACGCTTCAGGCTCTCTCTAAATGAAAGAATCAGTAAAACAGAAATGAACTCTGGTGAACTATAATAAAACATTGCGGATAATATACTCTCTTCAAGAAGATGCGGGAATCCAACTGTTTCAGCTTAGACTGCACATAGCATTAGAAAATAAACTGTATGAATAATCTTGTCATTAACTATCATCAGAAAAGAGAATGAAAAAAGAGGTGGTACAGTAGATTATTCCCATCTCAAGCCTTTATGATGGTGTGACACTAGAGCTTAAAGACAGTATGGTAGGTCTTGTGATGAAACTATACAATTCCTTATTAAGCATTTTACATTTATCTGTGCTCATCCAATTAGGGCACATAGTTAGCTGGACAACCCAAATTAGAAAAGGCTTCTCTAAGTGGTAAAATGTTTTCTGCAGTGCAGGTGAAGAAATTAAGAACCCAGTTTCAATTAACAGGATTTTGTTTGTGTGGTAATTAACTTTTGACACTTTTATATAGTACTAACAAACTCATTATTTTCGGGGCATTCGGTTAGAGTGAAACAAGTTACTAGCCTAAACAGCATATATACAAGTTCATAAAACACAGAAAAAAGGAACTGTAATGACTTTATACTAAACAGTGTTAACTCAGTTGCACAACTTTAAGTCCAAAAATTAAAAACTGACAGTAAAAGTATTTTATAATATATTATTGTGAAATCAAATAGTCTTGCACCCCAGGACAGCTTTCAGCTAATATAAACAGCTATTTTGCCATCAAACTCCAATGCAGAGAAAGTGCTCATAAATTTTTTTTTTATTGCATGATGAAGCAAAGATAAAAGTGTTGACCTCATCTTTGTCACATGATGATAAAACCCAAAATCTACCTCTCTCTTGGTTAAAGCACTTGTCTAGCAGATCAACTACTAAAAACATTAATACAGAATTCAACTTGGTGTTCTACTTCTTAACTTTCTTAGGATGAGCAGGGTTTTTCTGAAAATTCTAACAGAAGCACAAAGAAAGAAGAAAATGCACAGGGATTTTTACAAGATAAACATATTTCCTTTTTAAATTTTTTTTCTTCCTAGGGGAAAGGAAAGAAGGGAGGAGAAATTACTTTTTCTGGTAATAGAGACATCAGTATAGGATTTTTAAAAAGAACCTGTTACTACATCATCAAAACTACTGCAACACATACATTGAAGGATAAATGTGAAAATCAAATATCTGTCACATGCCTAAAAACATCATTTAAGCTCAATTTATTAACTCTATCCTTTAATTTCTTACATTTATAGAAGAAAAATGCTCCCTGTTATCAAAGAAGACTCAGCCAATAAAACCCTACTAAATGCACGTTTCAACTTGTATTTTAAAAACATGTCTTCTCCTCTGCTCTCCAATCCCTTCCCCCAAAACCAGAGGCAGCAGAAGTACCTCCTGTCCAACAGTCAGAATATCAAACCCTAAAACAACAAAACAAAATTTTCTCACTTACTTTCCTGGCATGACCAATTTGTTTTCACAAGAGTTGAAATATTTTTACCAACAGCAACAATGAATATAGTAAAACAGAGAGTGTATCTGCGATGGTAAATTATCAGGACTGATTCGTAAGGCTAACTTCTTAAAGCTTGATAAGCAACTTAACTGCTTCTAAAACCTCACGTATTCTTCAACATCTAAAGCTTTAATCTATAAGCCAAATGCCTATTTAAACAAAGATTTCGGATTTCCCTTGAAAGCATGGCACAAAGACAGCTTATAGAGTACCAAGAGCCTGCAATAAAAACAAAAAAATTAAGAAGGCGCCAAGCCATGTAGTAGCTTTACAGATATGGATTATCCTAAAGGACAACCAAACGGGCCCAGAAAGATACTGCTTTTCGGTGGAGTCATTTGATGCAATGACAAAGCCTGCGCTTTTCTAGAGACTCAGACTGCTCTGTTGACCAGTGTGGAATACATACATAGCAATACATGTTTGTTCACTAATCCACACTAATGCTCAAATAACAGTTTAACCGGCTGCTGAGGTGCAAAGCAGATCAGTTCGGCAGGGTGAGGGAAGGAAACCCACAAATAAAATGACAAATAACAGCACGAAAACCTACAGGTACCACCCTCAACTAAAAATTACACTTGACAATCAAAACACAACTATGGTCTACTAAGCTCCCTGAAAAACACATTGTCTAAAAGATCACACTTCTTAACTGTAGAACAGAATTACTAAGAGAGCAAAATTAGACTTTTATAAGGTCCATAGATGCATTTTGCTTGTTTCCCAACCAAGACAGCACCTATGTGGAAAAGTCTCGGATACACCATCAGCTACAGTTTTTCAGACACACGCATAATATTTTTATTCTTTCACTAAGGAAACACGAAGCGAAAAAACATCTTTCAATTCTTGCATTAGGAATGCTGCTAAAAAAGTGTATTTTTTGGCACAACGGCACAGTAGTCTGTGATTAAAGAGCAGGATTCACCAAACAACATTACTCAAAACATTTGTGGGAGTTCGATAAATTAGTGAGCTGAAAGAAGTCCAAGACCAAGGAACAAAGGCTACCATTAAATGCAAATGTTCTACCTGCACGTCACAAATTCCAACTCTTTCCAAAACATGCTTTTGAAATCTCATTTATAGAAACATTCCATCCAAATTCCACCATCACTAAGCATAGAAGAAAACTGTTTTTTTTTAAAAAATACAGATATAAAAATTCTTTTTCCACTGAAATCTGTAAGCTTTTCTACCTATTGTAAAGCCACTGAAGAAGCTGTTTGAAATGGACTGGGTGTACAATAAGTTATAAAATTCACTGGCTTCCGTGAAACTGGAAGCCAAGTGACCGTTTAATTAACTAATTTCATCTTTTCGGGAAGAAATCAGAAAGCAAATTCACAGTGTGATAAAGAGGATTAGCCAAGTTTACCTGAAAGTATAAATTTCTTCCAGCCCTCCTTCTTCATCCAAAGTATGCATCAGTTTCCTCACCACATGAACGCCTTCCTTCTGTTGCTCAGTTAAACCCTTTAGTGGAAAAGAGTTTCTGTGCATTTGAGAATGTACAGTGGCACTTGTATCTCCACCTCCACCACCAACATCCACTGGAAATGGCAGACTAAGAACACAACCAGAAGCAGTTAGTTTGACTTTCTTCTTTATTAAAATAACCAAACAAAAACAAAACAAAAATTGTATCACGATCAACAATTTCTACCTGTGCAACCACCAACCTGTCAGCCTCACCTCTGTGCCTGGGAAGATCATGGAGCAGATCCTCCAAGATGCTCTCCTAAGGCACACGGAGGACCGGAAGGTCATTCAAGACAGCCAGCATGGCTTCACTAAGGGCAAGTCCTGCTTGACCAACCTAGTGGTTTTCTGTGATGGAGTGACTGCATCAGTGGACAAGAGAAAAGCAGCAGCTGTGATCTAGACTATGTGATCTATGATTCTTCCTCAATCCCATCAGTGGTAGAGGAGAATACTGAAAGGGACAGGAAAACTCACCTGATTAACAGGCAGCTCAGAGGATGGTGCCATTGGTGGAAACTTGGTTTCTTTAATCATGGGGAGGTTTACACAGCACCAGGCCTGCTGGCGACAGATGGAGTCCAGCTGTCTTCAAGGGGGAAAAGGATTCTTGCCCATGAGCTGGCAGGGCTCATCAAGAGGGCTTTAAACAAGGTTCGAAGTGGGAAGGGGATATAACCAGGCTCACTAGAGATGAGCCCAGGCATGGCATGACAGGATTTGGGGTGAAATCGATAGCCCAGCTCAAGTGCATCTACATCAATGCACGCTGCATGGGCAATAAACAGGAGGAACTGGAAGCCATCGTGCAGCAGGACATCTATAACTTGGTCACCATCACAGAAACATGGTGGGATGACTCTCATGACTGGAGGGCCGCACTGGATGGCTATAAGCTCTTCAGCAGGGATAGGCAAGGAAAGAGAGGCGGTGGGGTGGCTCTGTATGTTAGAGACTGCTTCGATTGCATAAAGCTCAGCAATTGCGATGACAAGGTTGAGTGCTTATGGGTAAAGATGAGCGGGAAAGCCAACAAGGCAGACATCCAGCTGGGAGTCTGTTATAGACCACCCAACCAGGATGAACAGGTAGATGCAGCATTCTACAAGAGCCTGGCAGAAGTCTCACAATCGCTAGCCCTTGTTCTTGTGGCGGAATTTAACTTACAAAACATTTGCTGGAAATACAACACAGCAGAGAGGAAACAGTCTAGGAGGTTCCTGGGGTGTGTGGAAGATAACTTCCTGACACAACTGGTCAGTGAGCCTACCAGGGGAGGTGCCTCGCTTGACCTGCTAGTAAACAACTAACAGAGAAGGACTGGTGGGAGATGTGATGGTTGGAGGCTGTCTTGGGCTTAGCGACCATGAATTGATAGAGTTCTCAATTCTCGGTGAAGTAACGAGGAGGGTCAGAAAAACCACCACTATGGACTTTCGGAGGGCAGACTTTGGCCTGTTCAGGACACTGGCTGAGAGGGTCCCCTGGGAGAGAGTCCTGAAGGGCAAAGCGGTCCAGGCAGGCTGGACATTCTTCAAGGAGGAAGTCTTCAAGGTACAGGAGCAGGCTATCCCCAGTGCTGCAAGACGAACCAGCAGGGAAGATGACCAGCCTGGCTGAACAGGGAGCTTTTGCTGGGACTCAGGAAAAAAAGGAGGGTCTACCACCTATGGAAGAAAGGGCAAGCGACTCAAGAGGAGTACAGGGCTCTCATTAGGTCGTGCAGAGAGGAAATTAGAAAGGCAAAAGCCCAGCTAGAACTCAGGCTGGCACTGTTGTAAGGGACAATAAAAAATGTTTTTACAAATACATTAACAACAAAAAGAGGGCCAAGGAGAATCTCCATGCCTTATTGGATGTTGGGGGGAACATTGCCACCAAGGATGACGAAAAGCCTGAGGTACTTAATACCTTCTTTGCCTCAGTCTTTAATAGTCAGACTGGTTATTCCCAGGGTAGCTAGCCCCCCGTGCTGGAAGATAGGGAAGGAGAGCGGAAAAAACCTCCCATAATCCAGGAGGAAGCAGTTAACGACCTGCAATGCCACCTGGACACTTTCACAAGTCTATGGGGCCAGATGGGATCCACCCAAGAGTGCTGAGGGAGCTGGCAGAGGAGCTGGCCAAGCCACTCTCCCTCATTTGTCAGCAGTCCTGGTTAACACGGGAGGTCCCAGGCAACTGGACACTTGCTAATGTGATGGCCACCTACAAGAAGGGCCAGAAGCAGGATCCCAGGAACTACAGGCCTGTCAGCCTGATCTTTATGCCTGGGAAGATTATGGAGCAGTTCATCTTGAGTGCGCTCACCGGGCATGTGAAGGACAACCAGGGGATAAGGCCCACCTAGAACAGATTCATGAAAGGCAGGTCCTGCTTGACCAACCTGATCCCCTTCTATGATCAGGTGACCCGCCTAGTGGATGAGGAAAAGGCTGTGGATGTTATCTACCTGGACTTTAGTAAGGCCTTTGACACTGTTCCCCACAGCATTCTCCTGGAGAAACTAGCTGCCTGTGGTTTGGATGGGTGAATACTTCGCTAGATAAAGAACTGGCAGGATGGCCAAGCCCAAAGAGTTGTGGTGAATGGAGTTAAATCCAGCTGGCGGCCGGTCACAAGTGCTGGCCTCCAGGGCTCAGTACTGGGGCCAGTCTTGTTTAACATCTTTATCAATGATCTGGATGAGGGGATTGAGTGCTCCCTCAGTACGCTGGCAGTTAACACCAAGTTGGGTGGGAGTGTAAATTTGCTCGAGGGTAGGAAGGCTCTGCAGAGGAATCTGGACAGGCTCAATCAATGGGCCGAGGCCACCCATATGAGTTTCAGCAAGGACAAGTGCCAGGTCCTGCACTTGGGTCACAACAACCCAATGCAATGCTACAGGCTTGGGGAAGAGTGGCTGGAAAGCTGCCCAGCGGAAAAGGACCTGGGGGTGTTGGTTGACAGGCAGCTGAACATGAGCCAGCAGTGTGCCCGGGTGGCCAAGAAGGCCAA
>Ga0065711_1008099_pt1 | contig 29728 bp, 15 predicted proteins | sample Hoacrofraction12_FD_59098 | JGI IMG/M metagenome (GOLD analysis project Ga0065711, IMG submission 59098) | Hoatzin crop microbial communities from Cojedes, Venezuela - Epithelial fraction 12 v2 (version 2) | ecosystem: Host-associated > Birds > Digestive system > Esophagus > Crop | place... | reverse complement strand
ATATTTTGTTTTCATGGTGCTAGTGCAGAAATTGGAGCACAGCTGCTTTGTTTAAATTCCTGAAAGCAAGTTCTCTGTATTTGGCAGGGCAGTGCTTTTCTGGATACACTAAATGTTAAAGACACCGGACATGCAGTCCCTCTGGGTTTTGTTTTGTTGGTTGTTTGTTTGGTTTTTTAAAATATCTACTTCAAATTTGTAATTAAGAATTAAAGTTAATCTTGAAATCTTTTAAATTACTGAGTTTTTGTAAATGCTGATAAGCTCTGACTTCTTTAAGCACATCTTACGGAGTTTTGTTTGGTGCTGACAGCTGCCAAGTTCTCTCTTTAAAAACATGGCAGGCTGCTTCAGTGCCTCTTTCCAGTGTGCAAGTGCTGGTAATTCTTTGACAATTAAATAAGTGTTAAAGGAATTTTCTCCTGTAGCAGCTTCTATGTTTGAATTTTTGTCTATATGTGATAAGAGAGTAGCCAGTAAAATGAAAATACTTTGGTGTTAGCCTCGTCTAATATGCTGCACTCTTAAATACAGACTGCAATTGGATGTTTCTGTGGCAGCCCCGAGTTAGTCGTAGGAGTACGATTGCTAATATGTGGCAAACTAATGACAGACTTAACTTCTTGTAGTTGTTGGAGTTCTATGGAGACCATGATGAAGCTCGCCAAGTATTAAATGAATATGCCTACAACTCAAAGTTTCCTGCTAATCCCAATGCTCATGTTTACCTCTATCACTTCCTGAAGAGACATGGTGAATCAAAGAAATCGCTCATATCTGCACTGAAGGTATATATTATATTGTAGATACAGTCTGTGGTCATTCATGCTGCATGGTGGACTGACAATTTGGTTCAGTTGAATTCCTGTTATGTTATTTACCGTATTGTATTCTGTGTGGGAAGCAGAGAGTTAAAGGAAAGTTACTGGGAGGGATGCTAATGGGTGGAGCAAATAGGATCCTTTACTGTCTTTGAATTAAAGACTTTGTTTTTTTTGTTTTCCCCTTAACTGATCCATTATATAACTTCTTTAAGTCTACTGACTTTAAGTTTGAAACATTCTTTAAGTTTACTGACTTAAAGTTCAGAGGGTGTGTTTACGTGATTCCAGAAGCCTGTATCAGGAGTCTTGTACATAACGTGCATTGATTTCTGCTGCTGTTTCATCTTTACAGTATTGAAGAAACGATTAGATGCTTGCTCATTCACATATTGATCCTGTCTAGTAATTAGTTTCCCTGCTGGTTTTCAATGAGTCGTGCATTAAAGCTAAAATAGAGGTGAATTTCTTCTGTCTGTTAGCAGACAAGGCCTTGCTGTATTATGCTTTTGTATAGTTGCTTTTAAATTCCTACTTTCCTTGCCCTGGCTCATTTATCTTGGTAGCTTCTTGCAAACAATGTCTTGCAGCCTGTTTTGCCACTTGATGGCACTAACGTGCTTTCATTAGGGCAGATGTTTTAGAAAAGCTTCGTAAAGTTTATACTTCTAAACTGTAGCATATATGTATTGAATTGCATTATCTCAGTGCTTTTTAGCAGTGGTTTTATACACTGGTCTTTTACAAGATAGTGACAAATCAAAGAACTGGTCTGATAGGTCCAGAAACCGTGGTCCAACACACAGAGCAGTAGACAGAGGAGCTAGAACTGGTCTAGGAACAAAATTATGTTGCCTTCTAAAAAGGGGACACTGTATGTGGATTTGGGCTGTTACTTGAGAGCGCTGTATTTGCCACATGCAGTGTTTTTCAGTAGCCATCAAGGTATTTCATCCATTGTGTCACAGTAGTGTTGCAGATGTGCAAAATGGACCTAGATATTCATTCTTTATGTCAAGGCAGTAAGGTACTAGATTGCTTAATTTTCTTAACTGAAACACTCAAAACTCTGAAGCCTGTGCTTCTCTTGATCAGGTAGAAGTTTTCAAAAGTTTTCACATTAAAATAATATATTTGGGTTTTGTGGTTTTATTTTTTCAGATCTTGCATGATATTGTTCCTTCTCATGAACTAATGATAGATTTTAATACCATGCTTCAAAAATCAAGTAAGTCTTTCAATATCTTTGCTCTTTTCCTTTATGTTAATCTAGACTAATATTCTGAAATTATTCTGCAGCCTTCTTTCTGCTTTTTGAAGTAGTTAAAAACAAAAAAAAGCCCAACCCCCAGCTTTCCAATCACAGGAACCTTTAGGTTGCATGTGTGAGCAGGCGGTCACAAACCTCTGTAAAAAAGTGCCTTTCTCATTTTAAAGGCTGATCAAAGCAAACTGTTGTAAGGCACAGCTAGGGTCTCAAAAATAACTTGAAAAGTTTTTTTTGAGGTACCCAACTCTGAATGTCAGGGTCTCCATTCCTTCTTTGGTGTTCCTGATTTATTTATTTATTCTTTCTCTTCTGGAGGAATTGAGATGAATCTATACTTTAGTTCATTGTTGTTGGTAAAGGAACAAAATCTTCCTTATCTTCAGGCTGGTAGAGAAGTCTTCCAGTCTGGAGACTGTTTTTCCATGCTGATCAATTGCATTCCATACTGTCTGTCTTCTTGTGCCTGGTATGTTCCAGCAAGTCAGCAGATTGGTGAAATGTCCTTGAATCAAGATTGTTCTCTCTTCTGCTTTTCCTCATTGAGGGCGGAAAAAACAACCTCCTGGCTGAAACCTCCCTTTTTCTGTTCAAGCATGGTACATTTGCTAACTTCCATATTAATGAGGAAAATCTAGTTTTTGAAGAAGTTTATACTGATAAACATAACTTTTCCTGTATTTACCTGCTGCAACAGGTCAAGTGTAGTTTTAAGAACTCTGCTGATACGTATAACTACTGATGTGAAATGTCTATTTTATTCATATCAGTCCCAGATTTGAGTTTGGTTTTTTTGGTGGCATTTTGGGATTTGAAGTGTTCCAGAGGCACTGTGTTCCATTCCCATGGGAAGAACAGATTGAACAGCAGTGCCCATTAGAAGCACTGATCAGTGAGCTTTGGAAAGAGCAGCTATTGTAAGCCAGGCATTGTGGGATAAGGGAGTGGTCCTATGTCTACCTCTTGACCCAGCAGTTACTGAGTAGGGTGGGAGTAGGGACAGAGTGTCTCTGATATGAGTTGTGCTCTAGAGCCAGGAAGTATTCCTTAACTTTGTCACTTGGAAGAGGCAGAAGGCAATGGGGGGAACCCTCAGTGATAGGGAAAGTAGCAGTGTGTGGAGAACCATATTTCACTTGTGGCTTACTAATGAGTTCAGCTTGATCTAAGCAATTTGTTAATCAGCCTAATCTTTTTCCAGGGAAAAGAAAAAAACGTCGACTGGGGCTAGAAGTTATTTTTGCAGGATTGGATTATGCTGGCTGGAAGGAAAATGTAAAAGCATGGAGCTGTTTGGCAAGGCAGGTGAAACAAATCGTAATGTAAGTATCTCTGATACAATGTGCTAAAAACAAATATGTAAAGGGCAGTTGACAGAGTGACACTCTGTAGCCTTTGTCTTCCCTGTTGGTGAACAGAATTATCATCTGGGCTATCCTGAGTTCTGTGGCAGTACTTGGCTTCAGTGGGCTTTCACTGGGAGAAAAGAAGAAATTATTATTGAGGATAATTCCAAATTTCCAGTATTATCATCACCTGAAAAAAGTTGTTGGTTTTTTTTACCAGGTTATATGCTTATGCAGAAAGAGTTACTCAGATGTTCAGGTAGCACTGACTGCCCATCACTTATCTCCCTCTTTTGGGGGTTGGGGGGGTGTGGGAAACCAAGTTGTTGGTTCTGCTGCTCTGTGACTGTGTGTGCATTATCTGAAGCTGGTTTGAGAACTGCTGGGCTGCGATAGGGGCATGACTGGTACTGTACAGACTGGCATGTTATGCGATGGTGGTAGCTGTTACAGAATGCAGCCAGTGTATTCTTAAAAGCTGAGCCAACATGCCTGGGGATTGATGTGTCCTTGCCAATACTTGACAGACATGGCCTCTGATTTCAGAAGGAGCCATCTCGGTCAATCCATGCCCGTAAGGCCTCTAATGTCTAGACTTTATTTTACCCAACAAACAGGGTGTAGTGTTTTTTAAGCCCTATGTATCTACAGTAAATTAATTCAGTACTTAATTTGACCCATTTTGCTGTTTTATTGCCACCTGCACAGGATCTGCTGTTGAGATCCAGAAGCTAGTGGATTAAAGCTAAGAGTGTTGTTGCATAGACTTAGTAAAAATGTTATGATACTCTAACTTTGCCTGCATTTTTGTATTTAAAGACACAACTTCAGAGTATCTTGAAGTATACTGGGCATCTTGGTCATTTTGTGGGAACAGCACTTCCCAGCTGTAGGTAGTTTCTAAGGTCTTTATTGCATAACAGTTATTGGGATAAGTCTTTGGGATAAGTTAGTCTTTGAGTATGCATAGAGCAACACAAACCTTTTCTAAAAACAAACCAGCCCCTTCATACTACTAATATGTTGACAAACTTCAAGAAACTTTCTTATTACTATTGACAAACTGGCACACAAGTCAAAGGCTGCTTCATTTCACACCATAATCTGTGTTATTGCCAAGTCTAAATAAGACTGCTTGAGTTCACCTCCTGCCTCGCTAGTGTTGCCAGGGATTAAAAAAAAAAAGGTTATTTCTGGTTAGATCAGTGTTTCAGCCTGCAGTGTAAGGTCAGTGTGTCTAGCCTAGCAATTTGAGATTTGTAGCAAGCTGGTTATAAAATTCAGTGCCTCCTAATAATTTTTTCATTCCAGTTTAAGCTTTTCTGTAACTTGTTTTATCTTTTTCCAGCTCTGAGAAGCATCTTGATTGGATCAAGCAAGAGTGGAGCTCCAGAAAGGACTGGTGGCCAGCCTTCCATTTTAGCCGTTACTTGGCAAAAAGGAATTGGCAGGAAAACGAAAGCCTTTCACATGAAAAAGCTCTGGTGGCTGGAATCTTGCTGGGAAAGGGTAATACTAAATATTCTTTCCTTCTCACTACGTAGAACAGAAATAATGTCTAGTTCTTGCCCTAATGAGAAAGCAGGCAGCTGATCTGCTCCCTGGAAGAAATGCAATTTCTTTTTTCTAGGACAGATTGTTGTCTTTGAAGCTGAACTTGAGAAGAAAAAATGTTTAAATTGGTTTGATATTTGACAGCGAGGCATGTTTTGCATAACTTGTTTTATTCTGGTTTAGAGTTCTGTTTTATCTGGCCCTGTTGAGCAGTCAAAATACTATTTATCTTGCTGTTTAATCTTCAAACCACAATTCCAAAAATGCACAACATGCTTCTGAGTGAACATTGTGAGAACTGCAGAGAGCGTGCTTGCTGGATGCCAGTCTAGGCAGTGAGTTGGGAAATACTGGGAAGCAGCTGGTCAGTAAGGACTGTGGGGGTCTTGTAATGCAGGAAAGAGAATGAAAACCATCAGCAGTTTGGGAAGAAGGTGAAGATCATGAGCTCCTTAGTAGCATTCTTTGAAATGCTGCCAAAACTAAGTGGAGTATCAGGACAAGAAGCAGCTGCTAAACTGAGAATGAGAATATGGTGTGGAGACCGTGGCTCATATGCTGGTTTCGACATTTGGTTGACAGGCAACTTATTCACTGTCAGCTTTTCTATAACTTTATCTTCTGGACTTCATAAGACAAATTCTCATATTGAAAGTCTGTTTTGCTTTCATTAATATGTTATCGAATGTCTCCCAGATTTTTTCCAGATGGCTAATAAAATTGTTCCAGGTCTAATTCTCTTTAATGAAGTTTCTGCTCTTGGTGTCAGTATGAGCCTCTGTTCTCCTTATCCAATGCAATAAGTTAACGTATGAGATCAATGCTTCCTTACGCTCTTGAATACTTTCTAATCTGTTTGAAAAGTAAAAACAAAAGAGAAAAAATATTTTGCAGGACACACCATACAGTTCTGTACATGTAGAATGTTTTACGGGTCAAATCAGGACAGATTATTCAATGCTGCAGTTGTCTCTGATGTGGATGTCTTGGATTATTTTGTTACTTTTAGTTACTGAAAACTTTCTTAGATGTTTGCATGTTATTTAAACAGTAAAAGCATTTCGTATTTGCATGTAGCATGGTATAACTTACAATGCTTTTTCTTTTTTTTCTTTCTTAGATTGCAAGTACTTTAAATATGTATCACACCAAGGCTGCAAAGCTCAGGTGAAAAGGTTTCGGATACTGAAGAAATTTGTCAATAAGCACAATCCTGTCTACCTGAGAATATGTGGTCTTCCAGACTCCTCTGTACAACCTTGATTAGAAGGCATCCTTAAGGTTCTTGCTGTATTTTTTTCCTCTCTGTGAAGCTGACTTCTGTATTGGTGCTATTCTAAAACTTCTAGGCAGACTCTATGGACTCAGTACTAGACTTTTTCGTATATTTTTGTAAAAATGCTTTGGTTTGTATTTTTTTATAATAAAATGAATAAAATCCACTGATAAGGTTGAGGAGTTTCTTTAATATTAGTCCCATCTTTCTGTGTAAAATGCAAACAACGTTGATTTCAAATACATCTTGGAAAATATTTAGTATTATGGTGTGGAATTTCTGTATCAGTAGTATTGTAGGGTTGATCCTCCCTACATTTAGATGCATAGATGGTGATTTAAATGACTGCTGGAATGTAGGTCAAAATCCATTCAGGAGTAGCAGTGGCATTCATAATGGGTGTAGTATCTTCCTAGGAACAGGATATGATGTAGAGTGAAAATGCTTTCTCAACCTGTAAAGGTTACATAGCCTGCTGCCTCTAACTGATTGTTCCCTGAAGTATATTGAAAATGGGGAGGCATGTGTCACATTTTTTGCATTGTATATTGAGAAGAATTATAGGTTGTGAAGATCTACTGCAGCTTGTTCAAATTGATGATACATTTCAACATAGCCAAAGGCAGTTTTCCCACATGTCATACTTACGGGTTGTGTGTCCAGTTCAGGGATTGTTTTCACGTTATTGGTAGGAGAGAGTCAAAGGTTGCTGTAGCTGCATGGCTACATAGGAAAGCTAGTGTTGCAGTGCTTTGAAAGGGTGGAGGCACGGAACTACTGAAAACTTCTCTGCCTGGTGGAAGAGACTTTCTAGAATCTTTTTGCAGTCTTGCCTGTGAGTTGAAATATGCACTGCTGCTGTGTTTGGAAAGCAAATGTTACTGTTTTGTCACAAACTAGCATTCAAGTTTCCTTGCAAACAACAACAAAATGGCTTCTAAATACTACTTCTGTTTTAATGACAGATCTGTAGAACTCTGGTGGATGAACTGCTTGAACTACCTCTGGGAATGAAATAAAGATATCTCTAATAGCATAGTAGTATATGGATAAGTACAGCTATGCTTTTAAAAGCTGAATGTTTATCTGTGATTTTGGTATGGGTTAACATGGGTCTTGTGATATGTGCCTCAAGACAATGTGTCTTAAACATTAAGTGAGCTACTTGCCATAACTGTATGTTCTATCAAAAAAAAAAACCAAACGCAAAACAATTACGTGTCATTCCAGACCTGTGTGCTAGCTTAGTTCCGACTCCCTAATAATGCTGCTGACTTGTTCCTTAGTAGTCTAGTTTTTTGTTGGAGGTCTTCAACTGAGTTTTGACAGTTTTAATTTAGATTGTGAAGTTTCAAAACAGTCTTCTCCTGCCTCACTCCTGTGATGTGTCCCACACCCCTGGGAAGCAACTCCCACTTAGTCCAAAAGGTGATCCAGACTGTTGCTCCCAGTGACTCATCTTGATAGGTTTCATGCCTGGTCAGTGGGGCTAAAGCTGTCCTGGGACAGCCTAGAAGGCAACCAGGCAGGGTGTCCCTTCCCTGGAGTCCTTGGTTTGGCTTCCTGCCTGCCATTTGACCCTCTGCTCCTCTGGACTTGCGGAGATCTGCCTTTGATGGGCTGGTGACTCTCCTGTGATGGGCCTGGGAGCATCCCAGCAGGGTATTATATGGGCTTCCCCCTTCCATTGTCCCTCTGTGCTCCTTTGTGGGTGTGCAGAGGACCTGTTATCATATAACCTAACAGAGAATAGTACAAAACTTGAATGCTAGAGCCCCTGCTGCTTGTTGAGAGGTCCCATATAATTTCCCTTCTGTCTCCTTAGCTGCCTGTGGGAGATATGTATGCCTTGCAGCAACTGAGAAACCATCTTTTTATTGCGGAAGAAATTTGAAACAAAGCAGCGGAGATTGGGGTGGAGGTGAGAAGAATGCAGTAAGGAGAATTGAGAGGACAAAGAGGAGCTTGATGTAGCTGAGACAAATCTGTTTATCCATTGTGCTTACAGCTTTCTCCTGTGACCTCTGGAAGCAGGACTGCTGTGAGGGATCATGTTCTCTCCTGGTGCTAGAACTATCGTGCTGCAGTCAGCAAGTAGAAGAGCAGCACAGTCCCAGCTTTCACATAACTGTCCTAAGCATTGCTCTTTAATGTCCTGCAAGAAACTTGCTGTGTCCTGACACCATACTACTTACGCTGACAAACCTGCAGATCACAAGTTCTGAGTGTAATTTCCTGTGTAAGTTACTCAGTGCGTACGGTGTTTTCAAGCTTGTGTGTTGTACTTTGAATACGGTAACTCGTAGCAGACTGGAATATTCTGCTTTGGCTCTGGATTCTGTGGTCTAGGTTTGGTTTTCTTATGACTTAACATCTTCATCCTGTGTGGAAAACTTGTGTGAGGTTTTTTTCCCCTACCATGAAACTAAGAGCATGTCTCTCCGCTGATCTCCTTTATGCAGAGGCAAGGAACTTGTTCAGGGAATCCACATCTTCTGGTCCACAGACCCAGTGTCTGTTGTCCTGTTATTCCATCTCTTGGTCTGGTACTTTTAATATTAAAACCTAACATAATGATTACACAAAATTGCAATTCACTTCAGCTCTGTCATCTTTCCTTGTTGTTCCATGTGTGTTTTCAATACTCCTGCTTGTGCCGTCCTGTTTTAAGAATGTCTTTACTGACGCTCAAGCAAAGCAAGCTGATGAAGCGTCAGCTGCTTTTAAAGGATGTCGATCCCATGTGTTTTGACCCCCTTCTTCCCCACTGTGCTCTCTGTATTCTGAGCAGCTGGCTAATAGTGGAAACTTGGGCAGGCCTTGCCTGAGCTTTCAGAGCAGTCTAAGCATATTGTCAGTGCTAAACAGGTGCATGTTACCATTGGAGTAGTCACTGCAGAATCAGAGGGTTGATGAGCCTTTTACTGGTTCAAATTTGCAGTTCTTCAGGGCTTTCCATAGTTAGCGTTCTTATCTGCGATGGTAAATGTAAAGTTCCACTAAGTCTTATCTTGCTGCATTTAAAGAATGGCTGGAGGTGGTGCGTTGGCCAAGGACTGCCCACTGCAAGGAGTCCTTGGGTAACGTGAGCAGCAAGCGCTGTGGGAGGTCACGCGTTCTCTCCTTGCCAAATGCAAGTAAAGCTGTGCTAGCTTTTCTGCCCTCATCAAAGAGCAGCAAGGAGTCTTCTTGCCTCCTGGTCCAAAGTATCCAGTAAGTGGAAAGTGCAGTTCTCTACATGAGTGAGTATTCTGAGTTTTTTATCTGCAAGTGATGTGTCTCTAGGAAAGGGAGAGAAGTGCTCACATTCTCTTAACAGGAATGGGTTGAACTGGTGGATGATGATGTTAGTTACCACAAAGAGCTCAGTAATGCTGAAGGAATTAAAAGCATAGGGAACTTGCAGCTGTAGTTACAAGTGAAGAGTATGTGAATGATCTCACTCATTATCCTTGCTGTTCATTGTGCTTGCAAAATACGTCAGTTGCCAGGGGACACCAAAGTAATGCCTTAATTTCAGTCACTGTCTCCAGTGTATGAGAGTAATAACTGAGATAAGCTGATCCTTCAGCAGATTTAAATACTTGGATTTAAAATGCTTTATCTTTTGACAGTGCTGAATCTTGTGACTGGCATGTTTCCAGTTCACAGAAGTCCTAAGCAGAGACGTTATTATTGGCAGGCTGTTGGATGATCAAGGTGCCAGAAGTTGGTCATGGCAAAACAGGTGATGGTTAAAAACACAGAGATCTTTTAAGAATCATTTCTCAATAAAGACTCTGAGGCGAGTTATAATCAGGGAGTATTCTCAGCTGGCATGTTGCACTGGTTATTGCATTGGGAAGCTAGGACTGGGAGCTTTGACTTCCCCCCGTGCTGAGCCACAAGCAGATAGACCCTTGGAGTAAATGGTGACGTGTGGGGAGAAGGAAAAGAGTTTTTGATGAGTGGAAGAATCCCTACACGTGAGATTCTGCCTTCAGCTTCCCTTCCCCACTTTCTGCCTGTGCTCCATGGAGGGAAAGCAGCAACTAAGAAGGCACTAGTAACAGCACAAAGGCTATCTGTGCATTGGCCATATCTCCTAGGATCTGTGGGGAGGAGAAACAGCTAATTGCTTTTTTTAATTGCTTGGCTCCTCACTGATGTTTCAGAAGTAATGGAACAGATCACAAAGCCTAACTTTCCAGTAAGCTTTCCTGTATGGAAATGTCTAGTGGGTGGGTGCATGCTAAAGCCTCTTTCGAACAGCATCAGACTGGCTGATGGCTCCCGCAGCTGCTAGGGAAATCGTGCCTGACTCCTCCGTGTTGGATCACTTGAAGAACAGCAACACACCGAGAGCCTAACTCGTGCCTCGTGGTGCGTACAGCACGGTGGTGATGAGCGCTCTGGGTGCGTGTGGGTTTGTTGCCTTGTTACGAGTAGCAATGTGTACATGAGAGGAAAATGTTTGTTTCTGGTAAAGTGAGAAAAGTGTTTCTTTGTGGTAAAGTGCTTGGTTGTGGTCAAAGCGCTCTTGGTCCGCTTCTGGAGGAGTGGAGTTACGTGTCCTGGTTTCAGCTGGGATAGAGTTCATTTTCCTCCCAGTAGCTGCTGTGTTTTGGATTTAGTACCAGAAGAATGTTGATAACACTGATGTCCTCAGCTGTTGCTATGAAATCAAGGACTTTTTCCGGTCTCTCCTGTTCAGCTGATGGGCAGGAGTGCAGGAGCTGGGAGGGAGCACAGCCAGGCAGAGAGCCCAATCTGGCCAGTGGAAATATTCCATGCCATGGACATCATGCTCAGTTTATGAATAGGGGTTGGGCGGGGAGCAGGGATCCTCTTTTCTGGGAGCTCAAACTTTTCTGTGAGTTCAGTCATTTTGGGGGGAGTTCTGCAAAATCTGTTAGTTCCATGTTCCGCAGTCACTGCTTGGGAACTGGCTACACAATTTGTTATTAGTAGTAACGTTAATAGTATTAATATTTTTCCTTTGTCTTATTAAGCTGTCTTTATCTCAACCCATGAGTTTTCCCTTTTGTCCCTTTCCCCCTGCCATCCTGCTGGGGGTGGGAGCGAGCGGTGGTCTGGCGCTCGGTTGCCGGCTGCCGGGTTAACCATGACACCAGGGAAATGTCACTCTCGGAAAGGCAGGCTGAGTACAGTGTGTACAAACGTGGCACACCCCCATATGCAGCTGATGCTGTACCTCACCGACTGACTGGTGGGATCGCTCACGCATTCGTTACTAGTGGGCAGAAAAGAGATCTCGTGTATCTTTAAATCAGTTTAACGGCAGCTGAGATAAAGCCCACTGAAATTGGTTACCTAAAGGACAGGGTTACCACAGAATATCAGTGGACTTCACGTTGTTCTGGTCCCTTAAACGTGTGTTTCCTCTTCCGCACTTTCTGAATTTCTTCTTATTTTAACCCTGAATTTATACCTGGATTTGTGGGTAACAGCAATATGTCTGTAAAGCTTTTTGTCCTGAAATTAGTTGTACCTATGGTTAACTGCTGCCTTAATTAGGTTGTAATTTATGACCCCTGTTCAGTGTTTATAAAACCAGACCCCAGTTTGGTGCATTTTGAGTTGAGTAAAATGGTAGTTAGCAATTGAAAATTACTTATCTTGTGCTTTTTGTAAATGGGGAGAGATGATCAGGTTCTGTATATAGGTATCACATTTCATATTTCTGTATGTTGTTCATATTTCTCGGTGAAGGATTTCTCAGTCAATTTAGATGAAGATGTAAGGATTAGGTTTCTGAGTGCTTCTAGGGGCATGAGAAATTTCCAGAGGGGAGGGTTCAGCTATGTGACGTGTGGAACACCGAAGAGGCAGCCCGGAGGGTTTTGCTGCTGCCAAGTAGTAAACTTCAGAGAGAAAAAGAGAGAGAATGTAAGCAAACCTGAGTGAATGCTGTGCTCTGGGGCTGGCAATTGATAAAGTGGAGAGGATGAATGAACCATGCTACGAAGAAGTCCGGGATTTCTATACATCTGACCTCAAGAAACCTGCACTGGTGGAAGTGAATGTTTGGCTATGCACTGGAAGGAGCAGCAGCAGGAGCTCTGGAGTTTCTTTTTCTTGCCCACATGTATTTCTTTGCCTCTGCTTGTTGTGCCTCGTAGGCAGTCTGCTGGGACATCCTCAGTGTCTGGATTATGGGCCACCTTTCCAGCCCCCTTTTCATTTGGAGTTCTGCTCTGCATATGAAAATTTTGGCTGCTGTGACCAGGAGAGAGACAACAGCATTGCAGCAAAATACTGGGACATCATGGATTATATCGATCCCCAGGGGCATAAGCTATGTGAAACGTATATCAAAGATATCCTGTGTCAGGTAGGGCAGAAAAATAGTGTCTGTATCCTATGCTTTGGGCTGACTTGAGGGATCAGTTGTGGTTCTGACAGCCTCATAGCTGTGTTGCTGTGAAAAGAGGTGTGGGAAGAGGGGAAATGTGGGCTGACAGAGTAACGGTACCTAATCCTTAGCATGCATTTTGCAAAGTGCTTTGTGTAAAGTGCATCTCTTTGTGGTGTCTGGCAATATTTAATGACATTTGCTAGCAATAGTGATTTATGAAAGCATTGCCCAACTTGGATTATGATGGGAATCCTGCTGCGTTGCTAATTTTTTCGTAACAAAGGGGAGAGTTGCAGACCAATACTTGCTTTCTGCTTGCAGCTACTAGGTGCTGGATTAAATTTGACCAGATGAAATATGGGAATTATCAAAGTGTTTGGATCCCTGGACCCCATGAAGGACGTGTTTTGATTGTGTTCCTGCTGAGGATGCTCCAAATGGTGTGGTTGTTAAGGCAGAACAAAATTCAATAGGCAGTGGTTTCACACAGCTGCTGCAAAGTCCTGAGGCTTCGGTCACCGCATTTTCATCAGTGCTTTCTGCCCACTGTCCTCCTGGCTTGCAGAAACAGGCATTGTGCAATGAGAAAAGACACTGTTCTTCCTGAACTTCCCTGCTCCCTGTAATTAGAGGGCAGAACTGACTTGCTGTTTTAACAAATGTTAGTCATGCAAAGCTGGAGTTCCTGCATGCCAAAACACAAAGCAGCCAAAAGGCATGCTTAGTCTTACTAAAAACATATAAAACTCTTCTGGTTAATATTTCCTTAGCCCTAAAATATTATCTGTATACCAAAATGTTTCCACTCCTTTTGGATGCTGGCAGGACTCTGGCACCTCCTTGGGGAGGGCTGGGACACCCTTACAGCACCAGGGCTGAAAAAAGTAGCATCAGGGTTGTTTGTCATTTTACAGCTGGTAAAGCAGAAAAAGATGTGTTACAGGCTCCAGCAGAACCACCAGCACTGATGTTCTGAAGATTTTTCACCATGTTGCAAGTAGAAAAAAAAAAAGACTGTAAAAACGTGCCTGTTGCCTCTTTGTTCGTTCTGCAGGGCATAATTTAATTTTGCACTTGTTTTAAGAGTATGTTGTAGCAAAAAAAATGAACCCACCCTATGTATTTTCTTCTATATTTTCAAAGTAATCAGTTATTACTCTTTTCATATCTTTCTGGAGTAAGATTACTGTTAAATCTTTGGGGAGAAGCTTGTGATTGTTTTATGTGTTGCTCTTCCTGTTCAAGTTAGTGATGCTATGGGAATAAGGTTGGCTTGTCTGACAAATATTGTTTGGCTGTTGCTTGAGTGGAGGAGCAAAGATCTACCAAATGGTTTTGCTTTAGTGGTGTCACTTTGCTGGATTAAATTGTTACTGATGATCTCATGTGGAAGGGATGGAAAATGACATCTCCATTCTAACACCTCCACAGTATCTTCACAATTTGTAGTCACTACCCATAAAATGTTGACATGTACTTAGTGCCACGTCAAATTTGAAAAGACAGATGCATATACGTGATCAGGATGTAATTGTGCCAAATGCTTATTTCTGCTGTGTACAGCAGACTTCAGATAAACTGCTGCCAGTAACAAGTGCTTTTATTGATATTATTTGCATGGAACTTGGAATGCAAAGATTAGACTCAGAAGCAATGGTAGACAAAATAGTATTATTAGCTTTTGTCTTTTGAACAAAACAAATTTCAAGAAAGAGGTGTAGGTGCTTTTTTGCTAAACTTGAATGATTAGTAGCCACTCTAATTCAGCGAAAACAGCATTATTCATGTCTTTGGGGGAGATCAGAGTAGTAGAGATGCGTTGTAACAAAGCAGCTCATTCAGTCAGGTGTTCCTTCAGAGCCAAAACCAGCAGACAGTAAAAAAACAGACAATTTTTTTCCCCCCCTCCAGCCTTCCTGGCATGGTGATGAGTGGTGTGCTGAGCGTTACACAGAGGAAGCTGGTTTTGGTGGCTGCAGCAGCCTTGCTGGTTCCACAGAGCCCAGGAAGGATGCCATGGAGTGCACCTTACCTTGGCAGTGGAGCTGTGTGTTTCTTACCAGATAGAAGACAATTAGATGGGGTTGTGTGCTGGATCATAGATCTCCTGCTGTCACTCTGAACCAGATCTGTTTCTTTTTAAAACTAACAGGCTGGAAGAGGCATCTAAAGCAATCTGGCTCTGCTGGTAGAGCTGCTTCGGTTTGCATCTGGCAAAATCTGGGTCTATTTTTGCTAGCTACACTTGTTCTAAGCATTCATAGGTTTAGAGTCTGATCTAGGATTTATCTTAAAAACTGAATGTGGAACTCTGAAAACTGCCCATAATGTTCTTAAGGAGGTGTTGTGCAAGTTGCGTGGCTATAAAAATTCCCTGGATGCAAACCTTGCTACATGAGCTCAAACAGCTGTTTGAAAAGCTGGCTGAGAAGATGTTTCTCTGTTCAGAAAGCTCCTACAGGAGAGGCTTAAAAAACCAGAAAGGCCAATTAAGCCTTGTCCGAGCTGATTGAAAGCTGTGATATTACCATGGGACAGGAGCTAGCGCAGGGAAAGCAACATACTTCTTAAGCCGGTTTTCATCTGAGGCCTGATTTGATTGCTGAATGCACACTCCTTTTGCAGGGAAAGTATTGCAAAACAGCAGAGAAGTATCAACTTGATCTTAGCAGCTTCTGCTTCTTCCGCTCTATGAAGCAGTGAGATTAATTGTATTGTTTCATGCACGTTTGAGTGGAAGAAAGCAGGCAACCAGCGGTAACAGCGAGGCCACCTGATCCTGGGAGTTTGTGTAGACCCTGAGGAACAACATCCGTCTCGTGTGCCTTGCTGGGTCTGTGTGCTGCAGGTGTCGTTCGCCAGGCAAACGCTGTGTGGAAAGCCCGATGGCTGGAAAAGCACAGCAACCGCTCAGGGGCTACGCTTACTCAGGAGGATGAACTGCACGACCCTTATACTGCAAACTGTTGGTGGAGCTCAGAGGTGGTGATAATATGCCTTGTTTCAGAGGAAGCTGGTTTTCTCAGATTGCTGGTCTGGGAGCTGGACTCTGTTCCCAACTTATTGAGAGAAATTAAAAATGTTTTCAAAGACTTTATTAAAGTAATTGTTTCACAACTGAATTGAGAGGAGCTTTAGACTGCGACTTGTGCACAAGGGAGCAGTGAGCCAGCAGTCACCACGTGCGAGCGGGGACAAGGGAACTTCCCGGGACTCAAAATGCAGCATGGGTTAGGCTCTGTCTGCTCTCCCCCACCTTTTCTTAGTGACACCTTATCAGGCTGTCACCTCTCCTGGTCTCCTAGTCACTTAAGATCAGCACCATATTTTGTGAAAACTATGATGTAACTAGAAACTCACAATATTTGGGGGTGTGCAAGTGTGTACTGGTGAAAGTGGAGGGGGTGAGCAATGGTTAATGGACTTAGTAACCGTCAGCGGATGAATATGGCAGCCAAGTGCTCTTGAAGGCCTTCACCAAAGCTGCGCTCCTTCAAGAAGGTGAGAACAGAAAGGCACTTACCTGAGGCTTTGGCTTTTGGGGATGGCACTTGGCCTAACGGTGCCCTTCCTTGTTCTGGGAAGACCTGAAACATCGGAAAAATGGTGTGGTTCTGCCAACTAAGGCTGGGCTTAGGCTGCAAGGACAGACCTGGTGGACTTGGCTTCCCTTTGCAGGCTGGGGACTTCTGATCTGGGAAGAGGAGGAGAGGTTCCTTACAGATGCAATGTGAAAGCAGCAGAAACCAACTTGTTCTGTGCAGCTTTATAACCAAATGGCAGCAATGGAAAGTGAGAAACCACACCATTCGAGAGTTGAAAGGGCTTTACTCCTTACAGGTTGTATCTGTTCATAGTATGGCCAAAAGCCCTCGGGTTCTTCTGTGAGCAAAGGAAACAGTTTGCTATGCTAAGTTTGGAATGAGGGTCTACAGCCTTCACATTAAATATCCTGGAAAGGCTGCTACTTGCACCAAAAAAAAAAGGTCACTGCTTGTATAACTGCCCCAGATTTGTTTAATGAAGCAAACTTGTTTAATGAGGCAGAAAAAATACTAGTGTAGTAGTTCTTCATTCATCAAGTGTCTATGTAATTACCTTCCTACACGTGTGCCCAATAAAATCTCTGGATAGATTGTTTCAGGCTGCTGGCAAGAAAACCAGTAAAATTATCTTTCTGCAGAATTTAGCTCCTTCTGTTTTAACTTCTGCAGTTTTGTGCTGATTAAGATAGAGGTGGGATCTTAATGGAAATATTTTATAGAAGTTCTGGCCCAGAATTTTTGCAAGATGAGTTTAAACTTAGGTACAAATTCAAACAGAATGCCTGATTTCCAGTATTTAACCTACATTTTGCACAGCTAAAAACTTAATGATATTTGAAGGGACGTAATTTTAGATACACAACACTTGAAAATGTTGCCTGCAGTACTTTTTTCCTGAAGATCACATATAGTCAATGGTAGCTACATGAATTGCATAAGAGGGTATCTAATTATCTGAAACAGTTTTAAATCTCAACTACAGTCTGTTTTAGTGATGCATGCAAGAACATGATCAAAGTTGTACAGCATCAGACCAAAGATTAACTTAGCCTGTTACTTTAACCAATGTACATCTTTAGCACCTACAATTTCTTCTGGGAGAGTTTCACCTTCTTTTTTAACCTGGCTCCTGCTAGCTTTATCTAATGCTCATTCATTTTTCTTCTGGGGTAAAGGGTGAACAAGTGGTCCGCATGCATCTTCTCAATGTCACTTGTGATATCTACAGACCTCTGTCAGGCCGTTACCCTACTTGGACCACCTCTCTGCAAAACTGCTCAGTCCCATCTTAATTAGCTGTTCTATATCTTTGACTATGCTTGTGGATTTGTTTCCTGATGTTACTTTTGGGAGGGGGACCAAAGCTGTGCACAGTGTTGAAGATGCAGGTGAACCTGTAGTTTTTTTGTTTTTCTTTCTTTCCTGATGCTTAATTAGACCTAGGTATGGGCTTAAGTGGCTTAAGTAAAATCTTAAATGTATCTGGAAAAGGCTGTGATGCTGGCTGATGAAAAAGAGGTGTTCAGATTTGGGAGTTTTGGGAGAAGTCTGAAGTATGAAGGCTAACATTCTCCATAGTGCAAAAGGTTGCTGCGGCAAGGGATTTAAATTCTTCTCCCAAACTGTTAAGCACAGGTTATAAAATACCGAATTCAAAATCTAGCATGGGAAACTAAGGGAGATTTCTAAAAGCAAATGTAAGAAGAAATTGCAAAATGACATTGCCTGTCACTTCCTTCAAAACCTCGAGTAACGGAGAATCCACAGCCTCCACAGACCCCCTTCTGTTGGGAATAATTTAGGTGCAGCTGGTTGCTTTGGTAAAGAAAACAACTACTGACTTCTAAATCCCCTTTAGCAATATTCTGAGTGACCTTCTACTACACCATTTCAAAGATGACTCATTATGTTCTCTGCTTTACTAATTTTTCATTTTACTAACTGGTTTGCTTCCATGAAGGTGCATTGGCTGCTTCTGCATGTGTGTACACAGCCACGTGTTTAGTTTCTTTTACTTTCTAGGAATGTTCTCCATATGCTGCACATCTCTATGATGCAGAAAACCCTCGGACACCGCTAAGAAACCTCCCAGGACTTTGTTTTGACTACTGCTCCGAGTTTCACTTCAACTGCCACTCTGCCATCAGCCTGCTGACAAGTGATAAGCACATCCAAGAGTGCTGTGAGACAAACAAGACGCACTTTTGCAACCTGCTTCACCTACACGATGAGGACTACTGCTTTCCCAACGTGCTGAAGAACACAGCCCTCAACCGCAACCTGGGCTCAGTGGTGGAGGACCGCAAAGGCTGCCTCCAGCTCTGTCTGGCTGAGGTTGCCAACGGCCTGAGGAACCCGGTGGTCATGGTGCATGCGAACGACCATACCCACCGCATGTTCATAGCTGAGCAGGTGGGCGTGATCTGGGTCTACCTGCCTGATGGCAGCCGGCTGGAGGAGCCCTTTCTGGATATTAAAAGTATAGTGCTGGCTACACCATGGATAGGGGATGAGAGGGGCTTTCTGGGGATGGCTTTCCACCCCAAGTACAAATACAATGGGAAGTTTTATATCTATTACTCATACATGGATAAGAACCGAGTGGAAAAGATCAGGATCAGTGAACTGAAGGTTTTGGCATCTGATGTCAACAAAGCTGATCCACGCTCTGAAAGGTAAAGTTCATGTTGAATGCTACTGTTGTGCCATGATGAGAAACTATTTTTCTCTGTCCCTGCCCTCCCCCCTTGCAGAACCTGCACATTCCCAGTCACTCTGGTTCAGGTGTGTAACTGGCATGATATGAAGCTACCAGAGACAGGTTGGATCAAGGTCACACTGCAGACTAGGAACAAAACAGAAAACAGGACCCAGGATCTAGATTTTGAGGTCATTTTCTCTCTCCATCTTGTACTCTTGCCTTCTAAAGAGCAGTAATATCCTTAAGCCTATTGTGAAATTAACATTTGCCCTAGAAGTGTTTTGTGCCATAGAAGAACTGGGATGCTTCACTACAGTACTATACATCCATTTGATCTGACATGTATGCACCTGCCTTGTCGCCCTGCTAAGAAAAAACCCTAATTGTCACTTATGGAGAATAATTTGATAATAGTAGATCTATTTGTTTTGGATGTTCACAATCACCATAAGCTGCTTCTGAAGCCCTCAAATTCACCAGTTGTTTCTCATATAAGAAAGCAGAACACACCTACTGCAATCAAAGTTTAAAGGGCGACAAGTGTTCCCTGCAGAAGAACACGTGATGTATTTGCAGCCGTGTTTTCAGATGAGCTGTGATACTCCTGTGCTCGTGGCGGTGGGCAAGCTCCGCAGCACAAGAGGCGTTAATGCAGTGCAGGTCAGAGCTGTAGTGCGTGGGGCGGCTGCAGTGCTGCACAGCTCATGGGAAACACGTTTCCTCAGGGGATGCCATACTGACAGGAGCTCTGCTGTAAGGCAGGCAGCTCACAAGAAACAGGACGCAACTCAGCACCCTATCTGACAAAGCCGACACGTCTGTCCAGCTGGGAAATCTTGCTTTCTTAGAAGAAATGCAGAAATNGTAGAAGTGATGCAATATTTCTGTGGCCTACCTGAATACTCAGTCCTTTCCAGTAGCTACATCTGGAGTTCTTTCTCTTTTTTCAGGAATCTTTTGGAGCTTGAAGAACCGGCTGCAAACCATAACGGTGGGCAGCTGCTTTTCGGTGTGGATGGCTATATGTATCTCTTCACAGGGGATGGAGGGAAAGCTGGAGACCCTTTTGGAAAATTTGGGAATGCTCAGAACAAGTAAGTAGGAGGGCAGTTGAAAGCCTTGAGCTTGTCCACCAGGACACAGGGTTTGGAAATGAGGCCATGTGGAAGAATAAAGTAAGAGTGCTACCTGAAAGTGCTTGTGCCTCTGCAAGTCTGTCCAATGCAGTATTTCAAAAATTCAAGTGTTATGTTTTGAAAGCTGAGGGAACCTAATTTTTTGGGGGCAGGTAAAGTCTTCTGTGACTTAAACAGGTTGCAATACATACCAGCTGTTGGTTTATCTCTTGGCCAGATAACTTTTGCTTTGGAAAGGGAGACGAGGGAGAGAATTGTTCATTTTCGGTTGGCTCTCATGCTGGGATTTATCTTTTTCTGTCATTCTCTTTAGGAGTGCTTTGTTGGGGAAAGTCTTGAGGATTGACGTGGATGGAAAAAGCCCTGATGGAAAGCCTTATCGCATCCCTCCTGATAATCCATTTGTGTCTGATCCCAAGGCCCGCCCCGAGGTTTACGCTTACGGGGTCAGGAACATGTGGCGCTGTGCGGTTGACAGAGGGGACCCTGTCACGAAAAAGGGAAGAGGGAGGATATTCTGTGGGGATGTCGGGCAGAACAGATTTGAGGAAATAGACATCATTGTTAAAGGGGGGAACTACGGCTGGAGAGCAAAGGAGGGATTTGAATGCTACGACACAAAGCTTTGCCACAATTCCTCTTTGGGTAAGGAGGAAGTTTCTTACAGAAGATTACTTTATTGTACATGTGTATTTGCTGGACTACAGGTCCATTTTTCCAGTGAAGATAAATTATCCAGTGTTGTGTGTTAAACAGAGATTATTTACTACTTAAGAGCAGAATATTCCTTCTTCCCAGCTCTGCAGTGTTTGTATGAAATGATGCCCTGCTTATTCAGGAAATTCCCTGTCATACGCTGCACTGGACAAAGTGTTTAGGGTCAAAGCCTGTGCCTTTTGCAGACAGACAGAATTTTCCCCATGAAGTTAGGAAGGCAATGGATCAGGTTTAAGTAGAAGAGCAATCTTGTGTTTTCTTCAGAACCTCTTGAGCCACAGCTAAGGCTAAGAAGAGTGGACCAGGCTGATGCTGAGACCCTGAAACAAACCCTGTGGAAGAGGCAGTGTGTCTCACAAGTAGGGTGCTGCAGTAGAACACCCAAAAGCTGTGCTCTGGGTCTGACTGTGGGTGTGATGGACAAACTCACTTGCTGCCTTTAAAAGAGAGCAGATATTGGTGGTCTTCGTAAAGCTCTCTGGAAAGCATGGTAGAAGAACTGGGTATTATTACAATGTTCATTAAGCTGTTGGAAGAAAACACCTGGTCTCAAGCTTATGTAGATGTTTGTGAAACATTCGTGTGAGCAGGCAAGCATAGAGTATGTTAACAACATTTATCCTCTGCTGTGCTGGTACCCACATGGCTCTCAAGGTTTTCTTTGTTTGGTTATTTTTTCTAATGGCCCAATTCTCAATTGACAACAAAACTTAATTAGATTTTTCTGTTAACATCTGTTTTTTAATGAATTGCATTTGTTGATTTTTATCCTCATCATTAAAGATTGAAGACAAGCTACTTGAACTGGGGGAAAAACTGAGGACAAGACTAAAATTTTGTGGGATCTGATATTCAACCCAAGAAAGGGCTGAATTCAATTTTAACATTGCCAGAGGCAAAGCCTTTATTTTATAAGACTCATGACATAAAATGGAGATAGCACACTTTTGCATGTTCTGTGCTGAGAGTGTCAGCAAACTTACAAAGATGTTGAATTAACTTGCAGTTGTTTGATCTTGATCCTATGTGTTATGGAAGCTCATCACGACTAAGCCTTGGTAAGCAACTACACAGAGAGCTCCTCAAAGCCCTTGGGTCTCTTCTGTCCTGGAGTAAGCTACTCAATTCCCACTGAAATTTAAGTATGCTGTTTGTTCAACTGTACCAGCCTTGCTAGTCATTTTTGTGCCTGTTGGTGTCATTGAGCAATTACTCTTTGGTGCTCTCTGGATGTAAATTTCCTTGCTTCTTGTGCTTCTATATTTCACAGATGACATTCTTCCAATATTTGCATATGGCCGCAACGTGGGGAAGTCCGTCACTGGAGGTTATGTATACAGAGGATGTGAATCACCCAACTTGAACGGCCTCTATATTTTTGGTGATTTCATGAACGGGTGAGACTAATTGTTTTCTCTGCAGCTCCCATTCCGTACCCATATTTGCCTTATCTGGGCAAATAAGCATATCAGAGCATCCTGAAACTTTTTGAGCTAGAGTAAATGAGAATCCCAGATGTCTGTGTATTACATTAAGGGCTCTGACTATTATAACACCACTTTGGTTGGAATCTAAACTTCTTCCAATTTAGAGTCCTTAGGATAGATTTGCTTTTGTCTAGGTCCATTTTTCCAAAAGTCAAACATTAAAGCCTGTCAACAGTCAGGGTCCTCACTCGCATCTTTTTTCGAGTAATGCATGATTTTGACAGGAACTAATCTTGATAATGGAAACATAAAACACTGGGTTTTATTTTTTTCATCTAGTCGACTTATGGCTTTACAGGAAGAGGAGAAGACAAATAAGTGGAAGCAGCAAGATATCTGCATTGGCAGCAGAAAAGCTTGTGCTTTCCCTGGAATGATCAGTTCTTATAGCAAATTCATCATCTCATTTGCTGAGGATGAAGCAGGTAGGTATCATGCTAGCTGTACCGTTATTGGAAACTGTACTGTCAGTTCTGTGTTGTAGGGCAAATGTGTAAAATTCTGTTGTTCCTCACATGCTGCTAGAGGGCAGGCACTGCAAAACAGGTCTGTGGCTGTCTCAGCATGGCAGGTAGCGTTTGTATGGGGTTTAGAGGAGTGTCTTGCCCTGTGAGGCTACTGCAGATCGGCTTGATGGAGAGCTCAGGGGACAGATCCTCATGTGAACTTGCAGTCTGAATGCTCCAGGTTCTCTCAGGAGTTTGAACTCGTGTTTCTTTCAGCCTTTCCCTGTCCTCTTGTTGTTTGTTCATGCTGTTTCATTAATGAAAAGACTATATCAATACAATTTGTTCTTTCATTGTAACAGCTCATCCTCACTTGAGTTCTTACAGCTTATCTGAATTTCCCCCACTTCATTAGTATAAATTCCTCAGTCTTATTCACAATAGCAGCACTTCACTCTGGATTATACACCAAGGCTGTATTTGGGGATGAGGAAAGCCACTAATTTGAAAGTTGAGTGGAAATGCCTGACTGCATAGGATTATTGCTATGGTCACGATGACCGGATCTCGCACCAAGGTGAAAGCACCAATGCATACTTTGTTCACTTTTGTACAGTTTCCTGACAGAGCTATGTAATACAAAAAGTGACTGTAAATTTTTTGAGAACCCAGATGTGCTTTAGTGAGCTCCGATGCTTCACGATTCAGCAGAAAAGAGATTTGCTTGTAGTGAAAAAGATCCTAGATCATCCAGCTAGCATATTCTGCCAAAGATTCAGGGAAATGCAGGCTTTGTCATGAAATATGTGCAATTTTTAACTGTTCTAACAACACGTGGAGTGAGTGGATGTTAAACATCTCTTCTACCAGTTGTTCTTTTAGAAACCAATATGGTGTTGTCATGTAATTTGAAATATAACAGTTTTGCCTCTTTTGCAAGCTACTATAATTTGCCTGGATATTGTTCTAGTGGGTGCTAAAGGGAAGGCACGAGGAGTAGTTGCTCTCCTTGACAACCATACACGAATAAGAAGCGTCTTTTTTCCATGGATTAACCAATTTAGCTCTCACTGGATTTTTTTGGTATGACTATGAGATAGCTAAATATTTTTTGTGTGGTCTTCCCCTGTATTTGTAGCTTCTGGCTGCTGCTTTGGTACAAACAAGTTTAAAAAATACATATTTACACAGACAAAAGTAGCCTTTTGGAGGGCCACTGACGTGAGGTAATGAAAGTCCTGCTCAGGCACTGTGCCCACCCGAGGGCTGCTGGTTCTATGTTGAACCCTGCTGCGACCAACAGAGATCACTTGGTGTCCCTGGGAGACCACCTGCACAGGCAAGGTGAGACCAAAGCCCACTTCTTGATAGTAAAACATAACTGAGGGAGTGCCTGAAGGGGCTTTCTTTTCTGACTGTGTGAACTAGTGAAGAGCCAGGGAAGAGAGGGAAATGAAGAACTGGGATTTGCCTTTGGGCACTTGAATCTGACACTGGTTTTTTTTTTTTTCACTTCCATTTAGGTGAGCTGTATTTTATGTCTACTTCTTATCCCAGTGCCTATGCACCACACGGGTCACTCTACAAGTTTATTGATCCTGCAAGGTTAGTGATAAAGGATGTCTTCCCATGCCAAATTCTTCTATAATCACCATACATTCTCCAGCTATCACAGTAGAAAGAATGCCAAGTACTACTGATACATAATCTCACTGACCTCTGTATCCAGTCCTTCGTTTTTGTACACCCACCATACATCTGGTGCGACTTTAATCAGTTTTAGTGAATTTATTCCTCACTCGTAATATCTGTGCACCCAGAAACAGACAGAGTTCAGATACCTTAAAGGTCCGGGACAGTAAGGGTGAAAACAATGTCTCCTTGGTTGCATATCTGAAGTATAGCACAGTGGTGTTTTACAAATTACAGTGCTTATCCTTCAGGATCATGAGATCAAATATCCATGATGCACTTTCATATAAATAGATACATTGCAGCCCACAGTTTAGTTTTCTTCACAAAGAAGAGTGAAACCTGCTGGTTCATGCAGTGTTCAAATAATAATGGAGCTTGAACCTGCATTTTTCTAAGCAAAATGTTTTTCCCCATTAAGCAGTTGTCCCTGCAAAAGTCTGTTTTTACCATAATAAACATGTTTATGTAATTTTTTTCTCCTCACAGGCTTTTGGATCTTGCTAAAAAGCATTAAATGAGTTTCAGATCACCCTGAAAAGTAGATACAGTACTAACGTGCCTGTGCTGTTGCAGGGATTTCTGACACTAACAAAATGGAGAAAACAAGATGTTTTCTTGGGAAGTTAAATCCAAAGCTAGATAGTTAACTCAAGCTCCGTACCAAGGTGATGGGAATAGGAACTTGAGTCTTTTACTTGCTGTAACTACTTGAGACCCCTGCCTTTAACAACTTATTGTCTGTCAGGAAGCTTTTAAACTGCCTTGACTGTGGCTGACCAAAATGTAATATTTTCAACTAAAAAAACCCAACTTGTGAGCTAATTTAAGTATTGAGAGTCTGAGCATGCTCTCACAAAAAGAGCCCTGCAGTCCCTATGCCACTCCTTAATGCGCTACGAAGACTGCCAGGATGATAAATCCTCTTCTCTTTCCTGCTGCTGTAAAGGAAGAAATGCAGCTCTGTGTTTTACAAGCAGCCTGCGGGAGCCTTTCCAGGAGGCTGCCTGCCTGAGGACTGGTGTGCAGTAATGCACCGTGTTGCGGTGACTCCACGGGGGTCAGCAAGCCCCTGCCAGGAGTGCGATGGCTTCACTGGTCAGAAGGGCTTTCTGGAACGAAGCCGGCTCTCCTCTGTGCTTTTGGAGCTTCATATCCATCACTTCTAGGGGAGGATTAGGCACTTACTCCCTTGGCTCTTTGGAATTTATTCTTGTATTTTCTGGTTCCCCTTGTTTACCTTAGCTCGGATGCTGCTCTGCCCAGCTTTGCCCTTTGTCTGGTTGCTTAAGCACTTTGCGAGCTTGTCCAGGGTGCGCAAAGCACTGACTGTTCCCCTGGAGGCTGAGCTTGTTTGGCCCTGGAGCAGGGAGTCCTAACACCTCCAGAGCCTGGGCTGTGCTCTGCCCTCCGCCTGACTGTATGACAAGCGGAGATTTTTCCTTTCTCTTTTGCATTTTAATGCTGTTTATGGGATTCTTCCATTCCATCTCGCTGGGGGTGGTCACTGGGATAACTGGCTCCTCTGACACCTCTGAGGGGCGCAGTCCCAGTTTGTCCAGCCCAGACACTCCCTGCTTCCTGCCCGCACTGCAGCAAGCACGCTGGCAAGGGCAGCAAGACACGCAAAATGTTGGCAGGGCCACTGCCATCCGCCTGATGGCAACTCAAACTTCCCTAGGAACCTCCCGGGAAAGGTGATGGCAGCAGTGTCCTGTGCCACACTTCAGCTTACCTATCCAGCAGTGCTCTAGGAGACAGCAGAGGGGCTGGTGTGCCTCTGCCTGGATTGGCACCAAATCCCCTTGGTCAGGAGCAGAGGGAAGAGGTGTCGGGGGGGGGGCAACTACACCAACCCTCTCAGAAAAAACCCACAAGCAATGCCAACAACCCTGCTTTAGTAACTTTTTTTTTCTTAATTGAAATGGTGTGGATGAAGCACTTGGCTTCTGCCCATGTCTGAAGGATAATGCTAATCACGAGAAAATGTGATGCCTTAAGTCATACTTTGCTTTGCTTTGTGCTGTCAAGCATGCTAGATTGAAAGAGCCTGTTCTTACTTGTCCTACAGCAGTTCCCTTGGTGGGGAACAGAAAACACTGGTCTGTTGCTGTTCTTTGTACCCCCTTCCTGTCATTTTGCATATGACAGCTTAACCTCAGGGAAAATGTGCCTTTTTTGGGGGTGTGTTTGTACAGTGGGAAGCTGTCAGGGTACAGCAGGAGAGGAACACAGATACATTCTCTTTGCAGTTGTTGCTTCCTCCCTCCTTGCCTGGTCCTTTCCTTTCTCGCCCCCCTTTGCTGCAGCACTATGTTGTGTCCGAAGTGACACCCTTTGAAGGTCACCATACCTTCCATGGGGCTGTGTGGGAGTGTTCTGCTGTGTGTACAGAGATCCTTACGCTGCAGCCTGAGTGAGCAGAAAGCACTGTCGCTGTCAAGCCTTATGTGTATGAGACTGCTCCACTTCAAGATGGGATGCACGAGCCAGTATGGTGAGGACAACCCAAACTGACTGATAGTCTGATGTTCAACCAGTGCATTCACCAGGCTCCTAGAAGCAGCGCTGCGCTGTGCCTCCAGCAGCAGGTTGTGTAGCTGAACACACCTAACCAGCATCCCTGAATTCAGTGGTGGGATACACGTTCATGCAGGCAGACCACACACAAACCAGCCAGCCACTGATGTTGGATAAAGACAGTTCAGACTGCCTGATAGCAGGAAGTTGACCAGAAGGGTGGTAGAAGAGAAGCTGCAGCCTTCCAGCTGCTATTGCCCTTTAGACAGGGATTTTATGGCTTGCAGCCCTGAGTTAGGCTCTTAAATTCCACCTGCTTTGCACTCCAGGTGCTTTCATGCCTCTTCCAGTAGAGGCAAGTGTCAGTGGGGGTTTGATGTCTGCCTCTGGAATAAATAAACTTCCTTAACAATCTCTCAGATATCTGCTTTCTGTTTTTCAAGGAGAGCTCCACCAGGGAAGTGTAAATACAAGCCTGTTCCAGTGAACACAAAGAGTAAGCGGATACCCTTTGTTCCACGTGCAAGTAAGTTGTTGGGCTTTAGTTTTACTGAGAAGCAAAACAAATAACCAACTTACCAGGCATGTGATTGAAATCTTCATCAGTCTTAAAAACTAAAGCATTGAGCAGGAAGAATCCTGGAGTTAGATTATCACATTTAATGTGTGCTTCTGTCATCTACTAGATGTCATGCCTTTTCTTAATCCCAGTCTCTGATTTTTTTTTTTTCCACTAAGTGTTGCCAAGTAATAGTGGAAATGGGCATCCCAAGGGAACTGATGGAGGCATAGGATATTTAGGCATAGGATTTCATCTGGGAAGTTCTGAGCACCTGTCCCTGGCTCTGTGGCAAGTACCTTGAGACAAATAATTCCTTCTCAGTAAATCTAGAGGAGTCAATTTTTGTTTCTCTGGTCGTTCTCTGTCCTATGTCCCATGCAACTAGGGCAGGGGTTACATCTTATTATTGACTAGAAAGTGTTTAGCAATTTGAGGTTATCTTGTCTGAGATTTCCAGATATTAGTGTAACACAAAAAATTTGTATTGTTAAGCTTGCCAAAGAAGTGCACAAGGTTTCATCATGTTCTGTCTGGACTTATTTTCCTTAAATATACATCCATCATTTCTAAAACTAAACAAATTTTACTTCCAAGAAATGCAAGTCTCTTTTGATGGAAGAAAAGAGGTTTATATAATGTGTATTTCTTCTTTCAGAATGTCAGCTATTTTTCTTAGCTGTAGCTCTAGTAAGGGTTTGTATCAGTCATATCTCTGAATTGGCCTTTTACCTTAAAGCAGGGATGCTGAACCATGTTAATTACTTTCCTCAGAGACTGTCCTTGAGCTGCTTAATGAACCTTCAACAACCAGGCCTCCGAAAAAATCTTCTGCCCCCACTGCAGCCGTGCCAACTGTTTCTTCTAAGAAAGCTAAAAAGACCCCATCCACCACGATAAAATCATCAACAGTGAAACCAGCTCTGTCTGGTAAGAAGAGGCAGAAAATCAAAGCCGAGGCCAAACATCACAAGCCAATGCAGAAAGAGAACATGGCACGTGTTTCCAGAACTACACCAGCACCACCTTCGCCAAAACAGAAGAGTTCCCACCTAACCAGGACCAGGAAGCTTCTTCCAAAGAAAGCGGCACCAGCTAAGGAAAAACTGGAGAAGAGGAGGAAGGCGAGCAGATTAAGAAGCTTTTGAAGCTCAGTGGTGTCCCAGAAAAAGCAAGTTATAAGATGGTGAAACATTTGCTTTGAATAGTGACCAAATACAAGAGAACCAGCTGATGTTACGCCAGTGCTCCCCGGTGCGCCTCCATTAATGTCGGTGTTAGCAGTCTCTATGTTCTATTAAACCTTCACAGCACCAGCCTCCTAACAGCAGAATTTGCAAATAAAGTTACTGTGGCATCCTTTTCTGACGTAAGTAGTGGTGAGAGTCTCTGCTGGACATTCATGGGTAAGATTTGGCTGTGTATGACCAATTAATCCAGGTGCCTCCACCTTTCAGGACTGGCATCTTTTATCCAAGAATATGAGAGACACACATCAATGACCTCACCTTTCTCTTTTTTGGTTTTTTTTTTGTCCTTTAACTGAAATGCAGTGAAAAGTATATTTGAAGAGTGGTTGTCTCTCACACAGTGACATTTGTTTTCTTTTGGGTTTTTTTTAAGCAATATGTTTTCAAGGTATGGATCACTTGCAGGTTCCAAAGGCTTCAGGAAGGGCTGGCAATGTTCAGCCAATCTTAAAAACAAACCAAATCAAGGCAAGCCTCGCCAGTCCCGGTAACGGCTGAGTAACTGGATCGAGCCATCAGCTGGCTCCTCCCTGCACCCAGGCTGGGTTCTGGACCCTGGGTGGGGGGTTACGGGCCACGGCTCTCCCCGGCGTCAAAGCACGTGGCATCACCCTGCAGTTGGCACGTCACCTTCCTCTCCTACCGCCACCCGCCGGCCGCGCCGCTTCGAGACGCAAAAAGCAGCAACGCGCTGCCGCCGCCCTGACTTCCAGCGCGGCTGACCGCCTTTCCCTCCCCTCCGCCCCCGCGGAGGGAAACTCCCGGCCCGCTCGGCGGAAGAAAACTGAAAACGGGGAAACAAAACCTCAAGAAGGCCCCAGCGAGGATCGAACTCGCGACCCCTGGTTTACAAGACCAGTGCTCTAACCACTGAGCTATGGAGCCACCTATCACTTCTATCCCTGCCGATGGCTGCTGTCGCCTTCACCAGGTCCCCTTCCTGCGCGCCGCCCGTCAGCTCGGGGGGGACCGGGGACCGCGGCCGCTGTGGCCGCACGGACGGGCCGCGGCGGACAAGGCGTCTGCCCGGCGGCGGGCGGTCCCCGGCGGGCG
>Ga0065711_1004987_pt1 | contig 29731 bp, 8 predicted proteins | sample Hoacrofraction12_FD_59098 | JGI IMG/M metagenome (GOLD analysis project Ga0065711, IMG submission 59098) | Hoatzin crop microbial communities from Cojedes, Venezuela - Epithelial fraction 12 v2 (version 2) | ecosystem: Host-associated > Birds > Digestive system > Esophagus > Crop | place... | reverse complement strand
CAAGCAAACTGGTGGTTCTTCTTGTTCTCTCTGTTGTATTTTACAGTACTTTCCCCATCTGCATTGTCAGTCCATACTGGAATCTTACAGAGGTCATCATCTGAATTCTTGCTGCAGGGAGCTTGACTGTATCATGTGTTACCCTTGACAATATCTTCCTGTGCAGCAGATGTTTGCTTTCCATTGCACAAAGGGAGAGCTGCTTCAGCACTGGGCAGCTGGAGGTGCAGTTGCCCTGGATCACGAGCTGCCTTGTATTGTGGGAATTAAGGACGTAGGATTACTATCATTCTAGATGTTTCTGTTCATTAGCAGTTTTCAGGGAATGATAAGTATCTCACCTTCTTTCTGAAAACCTCTTCTGTATTTAGCTTCTGTGAAGCCAGATTTGAAAAGTTAGGGTCACTCAAGGGCTCTGCAGGCAGGACTCCAGCAAAAAACATGGTAACAAAGGAAGAGGAATATTTCTTTTCTTTAAGCCACCATATCAAATTTCTGTTTAAAAAAAACCAAACAACAAGTATATGCTTTGTTTGGAAAAATCTGTATTTCTGAGCAATTTCATGAGTTTGGTTAAATCTGCTACGTCCCCTTTTCCTTGTACCAAATGGATCCTGAAGGAGGATTCCAAGAGTTTTGCTTCAGGGATCAGATGTATTTTCCATTCCACTGTTAGCTTTTACCCTCCATACTAACTTTGCATGTGAAATTTTAACTCGAGAGAAAGCCTTGCATAGATGGAGATTAATCTCCTGATGCGGTTCTTGACAGCACTAACAGGCTGTGGTGTTCCGGAATAATGTTGCACCTTACTTCCTGCTGCTCAAAGCAATTATTTTTCATGTAAGGTATGTTGGTCCTGCACAGGGATTTTTACAGGTGTCTTTGTATCCCATGGTAAAGATTTGAGGCCTGGGGCTACTTTTTCTATGTCATTGTCGCAATTGCAACGTAGATAAGCTATTTGGGGGGCTCCTTTTCTGTCAGGTCTTTGGAATTTACAGTCTGTCTCCCTTGCCCCCTTTGTCAGACTTGAAGGCTCTCTTGCCTTAACTGAAGATGATTTGCCATATGGTAAAGTGGGTTTGCTCTCTATTAAATGTTTTTAATTGCAGTGTGTTTACAAAGAGCTCTGTAAATACTTACATATCTGATGCTGCTAGAAATTAGTTTTATATTAGGTTTTCCTGGGCCTATTCCAAATGATGCTGTTCATAGAAGTTAAATCACATTTGCTGCCATTCAGAGCTTAATGACAGCATGCCCAGCATGAGGCTGTATGGCATCATGCTTTTCACGCATCCATAAATAAGACTTCAAAAGGATTACTTCAAATGATGTAGGTGAGTAAGCTCACAGTGAGGTCTGGCAGGAATGCCTACTGTAGTAGCACTGGTGAAATTACTCATATGATTTAAAGCCAGAAACTTGGCCAATGTAATTAATTTTAAACTCTGTTGTTTGTATTAGGATTTTACATTGACTTTTGTAGTTACTCCAGTGTGACTTCTGCTCACAAACAGAGTCTGATTCTGTCAGAGCCTTTTCAAAAGGCTGCTTACTGCCATCTGTGAAAAGTTTGAGAGACAATTTTTTTTCTGCTTTTGGGGAAGCCTGAAATACAAGCATCAAACTTGCAGAAACAATGCTTCTGTAAAGACCTCAGTCACTGCAATACAGAGTTTCATAGAATCACAGAATGTTTTGGGTTGGAAGGGACCGTATAGATCATCTGGTTCCAACCCCCCTGCTGTGGGCAGGGACACCTTCCCCCAGCCCAGGGTGCTCAAAGCCCCATCCAGCCTGGCCTTGAACTCTGCCAGGGAGGCGGCAGCCACAGCTTCTCTGGGCAGCCTGGGCCAGGGCCTCACCACCCCTAGAGTAAAGAATTTCTTATATCTGATCTAAATGTACCCTCTTTCAGTTTAAAGCCATTACTCCCTGGTCCTATCCCTACAGGCCCTTGTAAAAAGTCCCACTCCAGCTCTCTTGCAGGCCCCTTCAGGTGCTGGAAGGCCACTCTAAGGTCTCCCCGGAGCCTTCTCTTCTCCAGGCTGAACAGCCCCAGCTTTCCCATCCTCTCCTCCCAGCAGAGGGGTTCCAGCCCTTGGATCATTGCTGGGGCCTCCTCTGGCCCCGCTCCCACAGCTCCAGGTCTGACCTGCGCTGAGGGCTCCAGAGCTGGACACAGGACTCCTGGGGGGGTCTCAGCAGAGCAGGGCAGAGGGGCAGAATCCCCTCCCTCGCCCTGTGCCCACGCTGCTGGGGATGCAGCCCAGGGGACGGTTGGCCTGCTGGGCTGCCAGCGCACACTGCCAGGTCATGTTGAGTTTCTGGTCAACCAGCACCCCCAGGTCCTTCTCCTCAGGGCTGCCCTCAATCCATTCTCCACCCAGCCTGTGTTTGTGCTTGGGATTGCCTCGACCCAGGTGCAGGACCTTGCACTTGGCCTTGCTGAACTTCATGAGGTTGGCACAAGCCCACCTCTCAAGCCCATCCAGGTTCCTCTGGATGGCATCCCTTCTCTCCAGTGTGTCGACCCCACCACACAGCTTGGTGTTGTCGGCAGACTTGCCGAGGGTGCACTCAATGCCACTGTCCTTGTCACCAGCAAAGATGTTAAACAGCACCAGTCTCAATACTGACCCCTGAGGAATGCCACTCAATTTCACATACAACGGGTGTATAAAAGCCTACTAGATATCTTACATACGTTACAGATGTGAAATGTATGTATGCTAAGTCAGCACAAAGCATCGCAGACAGGAATTGTGGCACAAAGGAGCGCTATCTGAGAAACTACGTATTATGGTGAAGTTCAAAGAATTCTCAACTGAGTGAAATAAGAGATAGGCTAAGTGATTTGCTGGACTACTTGTTGTTATACGCCTGTCAAAGTGTTTATTAATCATGTATGAATCCTTTGGAAACCTTTTCCAAATGTTCTTGGAGGAAAAATGAAAAGCTCAAGTTATGCAGGGCAACTTAATCTTTTTAACAAGCAGAGAGTATTCCACTCAAATTCCTACTCAACAAGCTAAGTTCTATTTTGGCAGCCAATTTCTGTTCAACCCAGGTGCAGGCATTTAGTACCATCTCTTTTGCAAGTACAATTATCTGTCCGCATCAAGACATGAAAGGGAAACTTGTCCTCATCAACATCTGAGAATCATACCTGCATTTCCTCTTTATCTTCACTGACCCGTTTTGAAATGCAAGGAAGACCATGTTCACTGGTATGTGTTCCAGCAGTTGAAAGTTATCTTTCCTTGGAGCAGTTTGGTCATTTGTGTCTGTAGGCTCTGACTATACTATATCAGGCATACCTGATTTCCCAAGCATGCTGGTTTAGCTAGAGACACAGAGGTGTACTAGGCCACTTGACTGACTGACCCATGGTTTGACCCCTTCAGACATTTCAGAGATATTTCTTCTTTGCTCTAAATTCAGCTGGTCTCCTGCTTTGCGACCTACCCTGTTACATTGGTTATTCTGCTTTTCTGCTTGTATCACAACACTCAGTGGAGTGCTAAGATCATCTGGCTGTGGTAGACAGCAGTCAGCAAGCGCCCTTTGTGCTGGGCCGTCAGAATGGTGGATGTACAACGCAGTGAAGGAATTGACTTCAACCTTGGTTTTCTATTTTGCCGCCTCCTCAGAATGGACTCTATGCATTTTTTGTTATTCTGTTTCTTCCTGGAGACTTGGTGCTTGATGATCCATAGAAGAATGGGAGATAGAGGGCCCTCTGTCTCCTGGTGCTGAGAAACTGGAGAGGTTTTGGCAATGCTTGTGATCAATAGAAGCCTGGCTCTAGTACAGCAGAATAATGTGGGTGCTAGATAAATCCCTAGAGAAATTATTCTGCAAAGCAGTCGAAAGAGGGAAAGGCTTAAAGTGCTTATTATTAGCAGTCTACTTTATACCTACTGTCATAAAAACAGTGCAGCTGTAAAATGGAAACTCGTGGTTGAATCCTTCTGATACAGTTAATAAGCTATGGGGAAAAATAAGTAGAAAAGAACTACAGGCCCAGGCACTGACATCTAACTAGGATACTTCAGTCTTCATTAGAATTCAGACTCCTGGGAAATGCTGTTCTTGGTTTTAGCTAGCCAGTGCTGGCCTTCGAGCTGTCCTAAGCTTCTCCATGAACATTTCTCAGACACCGCAGACATAAAAAAATACTGTAGGCCTGTTTTGTGTTTCCTGAAGCCTTCTGGGTATCTTGCTAGTTGCTGCTCTGCTCTGCAACACCAGTGTGGGAAGGGCTATCATCAGATGTGTAAGAGCTCTGCTGGGAAGGGGTTCAGCCTGCTTTGTTACACAACTACAGGTGTTGGCAGTATGAAATGAGAAAGTGCGTGAGGAACTTGCACTGTTGATTTTGGAACCATTTTGTGTTGCTTCTTTCGCAGAAGTAGAACTAAAGGGCACTGGATCTGCTCTGCAGACTGATTACAGCTATTTATTTGCAAATAGGATGTGCTTTGCCTATCTTCTTATTGTTGGACACAGAACGTATCATAATAAAATAGGTAGTATTTAATGAAGTCTTTGATTATTGCGTCTCTGCAGCGTGAAGAGGTCAGAATAATGATGAATGGTTTCATAAAGCAGTTTTAGGGTAGGATTTCACAGCTGCCATGTGTATTGGGCATAAATGGCTTGGGTAAAGGAGCCAGGGCATGCAGGGGTACCCTGTGTGGGAGGAGGCTATGAACTGTAACACCATGGCAGCACCTTATTGAGGAAATTCAGGAGGATGAAGTTTGGAGAGAAGAACATTCAGAGCCAAATACTTCTCTGGTGTAAGTTACTTTAGCTGCACTGGCTATGGAGCAGCTAGGAAGGCTTGGGCGATTTGAGGATGTGCATTTTTAACACAAGAGAATTTCTTCTCCCGGGCATTCAAGTCTGTGAAACATTAGAGCTCTAATGCACCTTGATTCTCCAGCCTCCTTTAAGTTTTAAATGTCTGTCTTTTGGGTATGGTCTTAATAGACTAGGGCTTTAGGACCAGTTTCTCTGAGAAGCAGTACTGTTCAAGAAGGGCCCTTGACACTATTCTGACTTAATGCTAGACACATCTGCCGCTACTTGGACAAAATTGACATTGTGTAGAGAGCAAAGCAATCACCTAGTGTAGCATTACAGAGCATTTACACTTGAGCCATGTTACCAGGCAGTAAATCTTGACCTTTAGGAGTTCAGAGATTAGATTTCTTCGCTACAAGCGCTCAAGATATTGTTAGGCATTTGTTGCTATTCAAAGCAGATTTCAGGGGTTACCTATGGGTTTAAATCATAGCATCAATCATTTTTGGAAGGTTCTTTTAAAGCTGAGATAGCTTCAAATAAAAACTAGGATTACTTTTACATTTATTGTTAGTAGTTGGCAAGAAGCAAAGGTGGGGGAGGAAGGGGTTGTGGATGCATAAGACATTGCTGTAAGTTTCAGTGTTTATTTCTATGGGAACAGATATTTTACAGCATTTGGAGGGCAATGGCCTCTCTTTAATGCTGTGAACTGGTGCACTTATTCCAATGGGATAATAAACTAAAAGTCGAATTCAAAATAGGACTGAAGACAGGCAGTTTAGAAGAAACACGTTTTTAAAACAGCAACCCCTCACATTATCACTGACTTACAAATAGATAGTGTTAATCATTTGTTAATACTGAGAAGTGCTTGAAAACTCATGCGTTACAATTGTGTACAAATCAAGCACTTCAGAAGAGTAGGTCAGGAAGATGCTGAACAAGGCCGATGAGCCTCCACTACAGTCGGGTATCCTTCCTGCCCATTACAGAAGAGCTCTATGATCAAATTTGGGTAGGTGCACGTAGCATCTAACTGGGAATCTCATCTCCTTTTTCAGTGAGATAGAAGGATCAAAACTCATAAGACATTCTCTCCATTCTTTCTCCCCTTTGCCCAAGCCATTGGAGTGGGTCTCAAATCCATATTTCTATCTTTTTATCCAAGCTTAGTTTTCCAAAATAAAGAGAGTTACAGCCATGAAAAAAGTCCAGGGTTTTAAAAAAATATTACATTTGCAAAATATACAAAATGGAAGGCTAGTGACTGAAAAGCGATACAATAAGATGCTGTGATAACTGTTAGCAAAAGCATATTCTGCATGGTGCTGGAGTTAAAATGTGGTGGCAATCCTGGAATGTATTCAGAAGAAAATCAGCCAGAAGAGTAAAGGATTTTTGCCCTTTGCCCAGGCCAATCTTCCAGTGCTGGAACACCCTCCACCCTTCTGAGCATTGTACTAGAGAAGGATTGGAGACCACTTGGAGAGTACAGACAGGGAAACCTTTATTGAGGAAAGGAATCACAATTAAAGTGATTAACTACCATGAAATAGTTCATTACATAGTCCTTTAAAGTCCAAGTCTCTCACCCTCCTGGGTTCCACTTTCTTGCTGTTTTTAATGCTGTAAAGTAAAATAATAGTGATTTTTCTCTGAAGAAAGGAAGGGAAAGCTTGACAAGTGGAAGGAGCTCAGAAGGGGGCAGAACCTTTTGCTTCATTGCTCTTTGAAATCTGTAATTGATATTACAGAACTTCCTGATGAAATACACTCTTCCAGGCCTTCAGAGGCTAGAACTTTCCCAGTTATTTTTCTAACATTTCTTCCTAGGCAAGGCTCGTAATTGTCAAGCATAAGAATGTGCTAGAACTGGCTGGGCAACCTTCATTTGAGTAGTTCAAGATGATAAGCACCATCTGTAAAAGCCCTGGGCCTTGTTACCAATTCGAGATAACTAGGCAGTGAAAACAGCAGATGGAAGCTTAACTGGCTTCCTAGAATTGTCTAGGTTTCTTTGGACACTTTAAATATCTCACAAGAGTTTGGCCTTTCACTGTCGGTCTTGCAGCCCTTTGAAATCCTGGCCAGTGGAAACGGATTTAGGCCTTGGAAGGTGATAAAAAAAGCTCTCAATGAGTTCCATAGGAACATAAATGTGTCTTTGGTGATGATGGCTAAGGTAGCTTAAGGCAACCGAGCTATTGCCAGTTTATATCTACTTCTGTTTTTCACATTGGTGAAGATGTCTTGTCTAGATCTGAACTCCCCCAATCTGTTTTCAGTACAATGCTTTTGGCCCTAGTTCTGCATCAATCTTTATCATGCTGTTCTACGATTCTACTGGTCTGAGCACCTAAGCATGTCATAATCTGTAGTATGTTTGTAATGACATAGTTAGGGCAGTGCCATTTCATTTTTTATGGATGAGAAATTGCATTTTATTTTCTGTGATTTGGCCCTCTAAGGTACAGGGACTTAGGCATCTAAATGTCTTTTGAGCATCTAGGTTAAAATGGGAGCTACAGGAGTTGTGATACAGAGAGGAAAAGCAGAAAAAACAAAGCCAGGTTCCTCAAGTCTTCAGCTAGCAGCCTAGCTTGCCTTTGCATCCTGAGTGAAATCAGATGGATTGGAGTATGTGAGGTGCTATTTGAAGTAAAAGCACCAAAGGGCTTTGGTACAAAGCCTTGTGAAATGTTGACACACTTTGTCGTACTTCTAAATTCTGAAATGTTTGCTGCTTGTTTGAAACAGTATACTTAATATAGGAAACATTCTTTTGATGAAAATAAAAGAACATACAGGAAAACGTAGTCTAATTGAGACTGACCATGCTAAACCTCTACAAGTTTTTGTTTTGACTTGTTTCCCTCCCACTTCCCCTCCCAAGAAGATACACTGTTGTTTGTCCTAGCAAATGCGTGGTGTGCAGTGGTTGCTATGGTAATTATTCCTTGTAATGAGTTAGTGTTATAAATGGCTAGGATTTAATGAAGAGTTCCCTCAGGAATGTCTTGATCAGTTCAGATTGCCTTCTTTGGGCTGTGCATCCCTGTGAGACACACCAGGGTGCTGGGCATTCGTACATTGCAGCAGAACCAGGATAGCTGTGGTGTTTCATCACTCCTGAAATCTCCTGTGCTTTTTGCAAGCTAATTCTGTGGAAAATACAAGTAAACGATGCAGAACTTGCTAATGAGTTGGGCTGGGAATCTGCATGGTTCTGCTTCCCTGTACCGAGGGGGGTGCTCAGCATGGCTGTGTGCAAACTGCAGTACAGATCTGGAGTGGCAAGAAGATTTTCAGGTTTACAAAAGCTGGAAGAATACTGAGTTCTGTTTAAAATAGAATGATTCCCTCATTATGAATATGAGTTCTTTTTCCATATGCTGTGAAAAAGCAAGTGATGTCTTAACTGTGTGACCTCAAATCAGATCTAAAATGTGTGCTTTTATAAAAATTTTCTATTTTAGATCTTTAGAGAAAGTCATTAGAATGTGTTATTAAAGCAGGTGTCTTTCACATTTTGAATCTTTAAAAAAATTTTTATTTAATTTTGAGACTGTGAAGAAATAGTTAACTTGGTTCAGCAGTCAGTAATGTATTCCTTTCTGACAGTCCAGAGACTTAAATGAAGGCTGCCAAACAGTACTAAGGCTCTACCAAATATGTTTGGAACCAGTGCACAAGTGTGATTATGATGGTTAGCTCCTGTCAAATGTATGAATAAAGGCTACAGGATTCGTTCTTTTGTGAAGCCACATACAGGTTCTTCTGCAGTTTTGCAGTACAGAAAATGGCGTAGTGTGTTTAGCAGAGGAGATTCAATGTGGTGTTTATTTTTGAAAAATAGTGGACATGAGAAATGAGGAAAAAAAAGTAATATGGGGTTTAATGTGTCAAATACAGATATGGTTCTACTTACATTTTCCTCAGGGCAGTCTTTCTAAAGGTACTTTGTAAGCCAGGATCAGTCCATACCAAAACAAAAGTTCCAAGCGGCTGCTTCTTCCTGAAGACATGCTAATTATTAGTGGTGTGGTCTGGACTGAATCAAATCTCACTAGCTGCTGTCTTTTTTGTCGTTGGGATTTTTTCTGATCAGGAGTGGAGACCAAACATACAAGCTGCAGAAGTGATGTGTTGTGAGGCAGTATGAGGGAATGAATAATTTCAGCACAGGTTACAAAAATGCACTCCAAACTTTCAGAGCAACCACACTAGGGGGAAAAAGAAAAAGGCAGTAGTTCAATGTGTTGTATGCCAGCTTCCTTGAAATAAAAGTATCTGGCTCATACTTAATACAGGCTAAATTTAATACTTCAGCTGGTTAATTAGGAAAAGGGTTTTTTTAATAGACTTAAAAACCTTTTCAGAAGTGATTTATTTTATAGCGAGATTGTTTTAAAATTGACTTTGTCTGAACAGAGACGTTTACATTTCAAGTATTTCAAAGAGACTCCATCATAATCGCTCAAATTCTTTGTCTGTCTCTCGTTCAGCTAATCTCTGTGCTGTTCCCCTTTTACCAGAAGTACTAAGGGTTCTTTTGTGGAGAGCGTTGTTTTTCCGACCGTGCTAATACATGTTTAATCATTCTTCTTCCTCTTTCTTATGCATTTACTGTAAAGTTCTGGGTGGAATTGCCTCTTCAGATTTTTTCTGTCTTGCAGTGGCACATTCAGACTCAAATTGTTGTGCTCAGTAGTGCCATTGTCACATTATAACAAGGAAGATTCTTCATCATGTGTCGTAAAATGAGGTGAAATCTTCAGTAAGGAGCTGAGGGATCACGCTGGAGAAAAACATTCATTTTTATGCACCGAGCCATTACACTGGAAAAAAACACATTAAAGCTGTCAAAGTATTTTCAATCTGTAATAGCAGTGCATCATGTTAACAAGTTGTGGTGCATGAGGTTTTCAGTATTCTGACTTACAAAGGTAGAAGACACAGATGTTTTCAAATGGGCAGATTTATTCTGGGTTATGAGTTTGGCAGTCACTAACAGCAAACTTTGGTTTCAAGATATTAGTAAATTAGTTAAACTTTTTGTCTAGTCTAATTAATACAGTCAGGTCAGCCATTGCCTCTTTTACTGTTGCTGCTGTGTAATTATGATCTCAGATTTGTCTACATGTTCAAGTAATTCCATAACAGGTGGCAAATAATGTAGACTGTCTCATTGTTAATCAGCAGCTCCATATTTTTGTTTACGTGCTGGTCAGAAAAAGAGATTTAAGTGAATGATGGTGAAGAAATAGGTATATCCAGGGACTGAAAGACCCTGTTGATAGATGAAAAGAAAAAGGGTACCCAAGTTCAGCAAGCTGAAGTTGAATTACGGAAGTGTGACAGTTTGAGTAAAAAAAACCCCATTGCATTTGTGAAAATATCTGCTTAAATCGTCTTATTATGCTTGTTAGTGCAAACAGTTTTGGAATATTAACACTATCACAACATATCTCTGTGTCTCTGTAAGAACTAGTGTAAGCAGTTTGTTTAAACCGATTTTGTGGTATCGTAAGTGTATGCTTGTGACTTTGCTGTATGAGCAAAGAGATTACAATGTTTGCTTACAGTCCTCATGTTCCAGTGCTCTGTGGCTGTCAGTGGTTTACAGTTGCCTTTAACTGTGGGTTACTAGGATGAACTTCCAAAGTAAAGGCCTGCTTGAGATAAGTGTTACTATCTTTTTGCTTTCAAGATTTTAAGAGCCTTTTATGAGCCCCAAAATGGGTAAAACCCCTCATTTTTACTCATTTGAAAATTCACCTGATTCCAAGAGTGCCTGTTGCCATGTTAGGAGGACAAGCCTGGTTAGACACACCTGGCCTTTAAAATAGTGGTGCATTTTAGAAAGAAGCTGCAACCTTTCCTTTCACCTGTTTTGTACTACTAGGTGGTTGTTTTGTGGGGAAAAAACTTCAGTAGTTCCATGAACCTCTTAAAGGAATAAAAGCCACTGTTTAGCTATGAAATAGCATGTGGCATAGTTCATGCCTTGCCATGCTACTTGCTGCTTCAGCCCTTCTTGGAGAGAAGTGCTGTGTCCTTCAGAGGTGAAAGGAGTTCTGCAAGGGACAGAAGGAAGCTTTACTGGAATCTACTGGGCAGTAGTTATCTTTTCAGTTCCTTGAGTTTCACCAGCCATCAGCATAAGTAAACATGCTCAGTGTAGCTTTGTGTCAAAGTACAGTCTCAGGGTTGTCTCTGGAGGTTAACTGATTCCCTATTCTGTTAAGTCCTAGGCTTTCCAGTGAAACTGCCAGTAGTATAGCAAAAGTCATTGAAGGGGTCAGGGGATGAAGAGAGGGCAGACGCTCTGTTACGGGCACTATCCACAGCAAAATACATAGACAGACTCCTTCCCACAAATGTCGTTTTGTAATCTGCTACTCTTCCTGACCAGGTATCAGAGAGCACTTCAGCTCTTTTCTAGGTAATTTCTAGTTTGTTTGGTTTTTTTTTCTAGGTTATTTTTCTTAAACTCTTCTTTCACCTGATGATATTTGGCTTTCCTTATCTGACAGAATGGGGCCTTTTGGACTATAGATCCTCCTGTGCATAGCTTGGGATGTTAGTTTGGGTTGTAGGCTCAAACCAATTGGACCAGAATCAACAACTCTGAGTCCAAAGCGGGAAGCTGAAAATTGTTCTTGTATTTAAATCCCTGAATTTCTTTCATCCATCCACTTTGTTGAACTGCAGTTGAAATCGAGTAAGACTTTGCAGTGAAAAACTGAGCCAAGAGAGAGTTCTGGAAAGAAAAAGTAAAATTTCACGTAAGTGCTAAAGGTAGTATCCTGAGGAGTGTGTTTGAATGATGTTAAAGGATGCAGAGTGCTTCTGAGGAGCGGCGCTGTAGGTAGGAAAGGAACATATTTCACTAGGCTTAAGAAATGGAGAACATCTACATTTTCAAGTTGTCTTTAGACTTTCAGGCAATATTGCTGTAGTACTTTCTGTGTATCTAAATCAACTGATTGCAGGTAGTACCTGATACGAGCAGTGTTGTGCGCCTGCGTGTTATAGGTCATCTCAAGAGACTGTGGGACTGTAACTTTTATATTAGGACTTTTATACATGTCATATAATTTCTTTGATGGTAAAGCAAATACCAGAAGCTGTAAATATTTTTCATGTATCAGCTTGATCTCATGTTTTCTGCTACTGTAATAATTTAGAAGTCAGTAAAGGAGTTCTGTGAAATCTCGTAGTATTCTTTGTGCTATAGGTTTAAAATTATTTAGCAGGTTGAATATTAGTCTTCATTTGACATCTTGTGTAGTAATCTAGAAGAAGTTTTTTGATGTGTGTTTTTTTTTTAAGACTGGCTTCTTTTATTCAGAAAAGAAACCCTAAGCAGAATTTCATACGTTTATTCAGCAAACTAAGGAAAATGTGTTTGTGTATATGCACTTTCCAGATTTTAATACATAGAATATCTTTAGCTGACCCATATGCATTTTCCACATCTGACTCATTCCCTGTTGATATTTGGCATGACACCTTTCTGTGTGATAAGGAGCTGTGACCGGGCAGTCGCAGAACTGATGTAGTAAGAACTCAGTCACTCAATTCACTCAGTGAAGAATGCTGTTTTGGAAACTGGGATATTTCCAGCTGAACAGCAATGCTGAAGTGCTTCAGCACAAAGCAGTTGGGACCTCCTGTTGATCGTAGAGCAGTGAACTGACTGTTTCTCTGTTTGAAACATCCTATAGGTTAGCATTGTACCCTTGTTTCTATCTTCCAGATGTCCCACAGGACTCACTTTAGCCTTGTCTCCATGTTACACAAGGAAAGTATTACCTTGTGTTCCATAAACAGGTGCCCCCACTTTGATTTACACTTACATTTGAGCTATCCCCCATGGTAAGTTACTCATTATTAAACAAAGCTTTTTTGGTAAGCGTACTATCTGATTAATACTCTCACCAAAAAAGAGGAAGGTAACATCCAAAGAAAGACCGGGTTCAAGAATACTGAGGACACCAACCAGATCTTTGATAGCTGAAGAAGATAAAATGGACAATTTCTAAGGTGAGATACAGAGAAAATGCAGGCTTTTTACTGGGAGATTGGACTCCAGAAAATCCTCCCAGCTGATTGATAAAAATTGAAAGCAAGGAACAGGGGAGTAAGGCACTGGAACTGAAAGCCTGTGATGTCTGTAGTTGTGAGAACAGGAAAGAGAAAGCAAATTTCCTGGAAAGGAATAAATAGGCCTTTCCTTTATATGTCTCAAGATACTTCTTCAGGGGGCAGATGAGCAGAAAACGGACCAAAATAAGGATAACAATTAAAGGAAGAGATCGAGGGTCCCTAGGAATACTGTAGCTAGTAGTAGGTTGGAGAGTATTTCCTGAGGAAAGGATAAGTGGCAGTGGCCACAACTGACTCCATTTTGACCAGCTAACAGACAAAAAACAAGATCAGAACGATTAGAAGCAGTGAGATGAATGTGTTTAGTATTATGGAAAGAATAGCCAGGGGATCATATGGCAGTGAATCTCTAATGCAGAAGGTAAGCAGAAAAAAGGAGGAAGGCCTGTGGTGTTGTCAGAACTTGAGCTGAAGTATTGGGGGTGCAGATATTTTTAAAATCGTGTACTGAAGAGACATGTGGTGATAGAAGTGTAGTATTAATTGCCTAAACATAGTATAAAGAATCCCGCCCTTGTACACTGACCTTCCAGGCAAAACTAGGTGGTGTAGAGAGTGTAGTACTGATGCTAATACCAACTGGTGACTCTCAAGGGGCTTCTTTATTTTAGAGGGAGTAGAACTAGAGCCTACAGACTACTTGCTACTTTTCCTCTTCCCATATTGTATCCCTTTTTGTAGAAGACATGTCAAAAGACATCAATCCGCCAGCAAAGAATCCCACTTGATAGCAAACTGGACCATAAATAATGCCCTCTGCCAAAGCACAGATAATTCTCAAACTGAGGAGAACAAAACAATACAGAAGTATTAATTGCCTCTTTAAGAGCATAAAACCACTCTGCTGCTTGGAGCAGTGCAGCTCTTTAGAATCTTTAGCTGCTAATGACCACTGGATTCTGAGGGGCTACAGTTGTCTTCCCAATTATTTAAGAACCTGAAGCAGTCTCTGAGTGGTGACTATTAAAAAGGAAAATCAAAGCAATGTGCTATATATTGTGCATTAAAATGACTGATTTATGGTACTGTGTTTTTATGTAATTTAACATTTAGAAAACTAAAGACAATTAAATAAATAAAAATAATCTGTTTTCTCCTATTTCCAAGTAAAAAATATTTTCATTGTTATTTTGGACAAATCTTTAAGAGATTTCTCTCAGAAATGGGGAATAAACTAGTCCTTTATTTCTCTTTATGAGATATAAATTTTAAAAAGCTTGGCCTACCGTGGAGAAAAGTGGTGCTGAAGGACCTGAGCTGCTGTTTGTATAGACACATGAATAGAAATTCAAGCTGAGCAGAACCACTATTGCTGCTGCCTGTCCTTCGTTGATTGTTCGCTGTGTGCTGGTTGAGTAATAGCTGGTTGCCAAGTAGTTTCCCTGCCTGGGCCTTGGGTATTTGCGCCGACTCGCTCCTGCCCCCAGCAGTTACACTCTGGAAAAAGAGACTCGTGACTTTCAACTGGCTGGCTTACTCACACCCGTGCCTCAAAAAACCGCAGGTGCACCTCCAGTGATACCAATACCTTCAGTAAACAAAGACGACCACAGAATCATTCAAGTTGAGAGGAACCTTTGGAAACAGGGTTGATTTCAGAGCTTGATAGGGTTGCTCGTGGCCTTGTACAGTCCAGTTTGGAATATCTCTAGAGCAGGAGGCTCCACAGCCCTCATCTGGCACAGACAGCGGGGAGAGAGTGGATTCTCTGTTCCGTGGCAGTGAGGTGAGGGAAGAGGGTCCTTTTTCACTGTGGTTGCATTGGATAGATCTGTGAATTTTCCTGCAGTATCAGAGAGTCTAATAAGTCAAGAAACTCTTGTGCTCTTGCTCTTACATGAAGGCTTATTTCAGAGTCTGTTTTCAATGTTGTGTCCACCAGAATTGAAGAACTTGGAAAATTTTCCCTCAAGACCAGTACCAAACATCACCTTTCAGAAATGAGTAGTAGTCTTCATAAATACTTCTGTGGCTGGACTGAACTCTGTTTGGTGTCCGCGCAACAACCACCAACTCGTCTGAACTGCTGTGAATTGGAAATTAGTAGCTGGGATAAATGAGCAGTCTCCACACTAAAACATAGCTTTCACCCTGGCTGAAGGCTGAGAAATATTTGCTTGGTATTTGCCTGGGTAGATAGAGGTAAAGCACTTATTGAAGACATAGCTTGTAGTAGAGGAGAAACAGTCTGAGCTCCTCATCAGACCAAGAAAACAACCTCAGTTGATTTTAGCATGTGGTCCCAAGAAGGGCCTGGAAAGGAGTTTTCATTTGAAAGAGTTTTGAAGTTATGAAGAAAAGACACTGTCTTGCCATCTTTGTGCTCACAGAACTGAACTTCCCATGTTTTGTGCCTTAGCAGAGCTGCACCAAAATGCCTGATTCCAGCACATATTTGCTGTCTGTTCATCATGAATATTTGTTATTTGCAACCACCAGCGATTTAGGAAGAAAAAAGTCAAATTAGAACACATTAGTTAGAGATCCGGTTCATATTTATAGAGGTAAAGGTGATTCTGGCTTGAGTGAAGGGTGGTTCGGGAATGCGGTTCGCTAAACATACTCCTGCAGAAAGATACTAACACTGAGATATTGCTGCATGTAAGAAGGTTGAATGAAGTCACTAATGCTTGACTGTAAAATGAATTGCTGAAGATTTGGTTTTAACCACTTGGCCAGGCTATTTCACTGCAGTGCAGATCTTTAAATAGCATGGGAGCTCATTTTTCCATAAGAACAGAGAAGGGGGGAACAGCAACTCTCCTGCTTTGTGGAAGATCAGCTAGAATAAAATTGGCCAGCATTGCACCTGAAGGAGCATTAGTAATCACCCCACATCTAAGTGAGTAATTAGCTGAAATAATTACCAGCCTTCAGACGAATTCACACACTTTTTTGCCTATGACAGTATCAAGGATAGCAGGTGTTGAGAGTGCCTTGAAGGGACAAAGATTAAAGATTATTTCATTATCTGGATTCCTTTAGGCAGAGAAGTCTTGTGTTTTATCCTGTCATGCACAGAAAGGTCTAAGTTCTCCTCATGCTTTGGCAGGTTTGAAGCTGAGCTTTTGACAGAGAGTGAATGTTGTTTAATTTGAGAGAATAGTCTGTCCTTGAGAATTCAGTAAACTATCTCTGTCTCTGAACGGTCTTATTCCTGCTCAGAGGCTCAAGGAAAACTGCAAGTAAGGATGCCGAGGAGACACTGAGCAACAGTCTTCCTTTTACTGAGGTTCAGAGTAATGAGGAAAACAAGGATTTGAACAGTTATTTACTTGGAAACTTGCTGATGAAATATCGTGCATGTTTCCAACTCATTATTTCAATATTTCAAAAGTAGCATGGTAAGGAGTGCTAGCAGTGTTCTGCCGTATCCTCATGCATGCTTTGAGATAGTTTTGTTTTGTTAGTTACATCCAGAGGCCAGAATGTATCAGGGCAAGTAGCTATATGGTGGGTGCCCTAGGAAATGTCAGCTTTTACTTCTTTACTGGAATGCTGTGTCAGAAACCATAAACTTTCCATGTGGAATGACCCCTTCTCAGCTAGACATTCTGCTATTCCAAATACTCTGCAACTATTACCATAATTTCCAAACTTTTTTTCATTTCACAGCAGTGACCTCACCTTGAGTGTCTCTCAAAGCTGTCACTAGAGTTTGATGTATTCTCATAATGTGCACCTACATTATATCCGTGAGAAATCTGTGCAAGGTAGTGTTTGAATCCCAAGAAGATGTGATGGAGCATGGGAGAGATGGGATGGGTGGAACTGATGGAAACTTGATGTTGCAATAGCTCATCTGCATAAACATTTTTCCATTTAAAGCTTTACTTGGTCTTCGAATTATTTTCTACTCAAATCCATTATAATTTGAAGGAGATTTTCGCCTACCTGGTGCATGTTTGATTAATGATCTTTTTTGTTCTGCTCTCATTTTATTCCTCACCAGGATGCCAGTATTTGCCCACTTAGGTGTTACGCGTTTTTCTGATTCACAGTCCTTTACTTTTGTTTTCCACTAATCTGTTTGTTGCTGCTTTTGTTTGTTTGTTTTCTAGTCTATGTTTCTCAACTATGGTTTATGATTCCCCAGAGTTGAAGCAAGTTAGAAATAAGGGATACGTCTTCAGACCCAGCTGGCATCAAACTACTCCTAACGGCAATCCCTAACATCCTGTAGTTCCAAGGCCCAGAAGTAGTTCTAGGTGTCTTACGACTTTACTACTGTTCATGCAGCAAGGTACATCATAGCATTATAGTGCGCTGTGTGTAATATATCTGCTTTTAGGAAGAACATACTTGATGCTGATGGTACAGCTGTGCAGCACTGAAACACATGGATCTTTGTTACTATAAACTGCCCTCCCTGCAGTTAATCAGTATTGTTTTAGGAGTTTTCTGGAAGAAACCATGGAAAGCAGTTCTTTTCAACAGTGAGGTTACTAATTCAACCTGGCCACAACCGAGGATTTTTGCTTAAGAATACTGTGCAAATTTGTGGTGCAGTTTGCTGCGGTATGTTGGTTCTGTAAAATGGTCCATCTTCCTGCTGACTGCTCTACTGAAGACCAGCGTTTCCACATGAAGAAGTACTCTTTCCTTTTGTTGGCTTTCAGTTTTGAGAGCTGTCTGTGCTTTTTCTTTGGCAATTTATGCAAAACCCTTGCCTGTTTGAGCACACTTCTTAAAGCTAGCAGCTAGCCCCTTTCTTCCATTTGATGTTCACATGCAACTGCCTTTGTCTTCCAGAATGGTCATGAATGCGTGTCTACAGGCATGGACTAGTAACAAATAGAAAAAGCTACACAAGCCCAGTTAGAGGTGCAAAATTGGACTAGAGAATGCAATGAGATGCTTTCCAGTAAGACAAAGTATTTCTGCCAAGGTGGCATCAGAAGAGGGTGAAGAGTAGTCAGACACTTGTGAGCAGGTTAGGTTTGAAGAAAGGTCAGGCTGGCTCACCTTTTCTTTCGAGAGCAGTTTCCTCATGTCTAATTGTGCTTGTCTCTGCATTTCATGTAGTACTGCTGCCATAGTTTTGAAGATGCTTTTTCCTTTTTTTCCTCCCTGTGGTTACTTAAGAAAAGCCCTAGATAATTACTACAAACCATAAACCATAAATATTCATTGTTAATTTGTATTTTCAGTATGGATATGTACTACACTTGCTGAGAAAAGCTAGCTATGATAAATAAATAAATAAAGCTAAGGATAAATTGAGCGTGCAGAACTCCTGGATTTTGCTAGGAAGTGACTTAAGTGCAAATGGATAGTTTGAAATTCCAGTACACACAGGTCTCCATAGTCTGGACTTCTCAGTACCCTCCATGTTCAAGGAAGCAGGCTTTAATGAAAATATTTTGGTATTCAGGAAAAAAAAGCTGAAAACTGCACAACACTTCAGCCGAAAAGATCAAAGTCTTGTTTGAATAAATGTTATTGCATTTTGCCTGTTAGGGACTGAACTGATCTGTCTTCCCAGAGGTGATTTCTCCAACTCTCATGGGACACTTCCTTCCTGGTGTTCATGGGTTGTGCTTCTAGAACATGCATTTTTTTACTCTAGCACTGTAGTGTGATGGCTATTCATGGCATATTAAAGAAATGACAGGTTTTTTGCAAACGTTATGAACAGTCCCGGTGACTTTCAATTAGTTAGTTCAAGAATTTCTAAGTTTGTAAGTTTTAACTGCTATTTATAGTCCTAGAATTAGGCTGTCTTAAGCTAGGTCACAGTGACAGGAAAAAATCAACCTTTATAGCATACCTTTGCTGAATAACTAGGTAGGTGGAGTAACCTGTGGAATTCTACCACTGATGAAGGAAACAGATGGAAAGACACTATATTTGAAATAAATTATGGTAAGATCTCATGCTACTTATTTACAGAGTCTCCTATGAGAAAATGGAGATACTTAATGCGTGAGTGGGATGAACCTGGATAATATTGAATGCCTTTAATGCAGTTTATAAGTCAAACAGTTTAATACTGCTGGAGAAGTTAGAGGTACTTCCCAAAAGGTAGAGAAGACAGATGTCTACCCGCCCTGCCGGCTTCCTATAAGAGTTGGGTACTTTGGGGCACTCGGCACAGTGCAATTTTCATATCTACATGCCCTGAGGGAAAATGGAAATATTTTCCACTCTACCTATAAAGGATAGTTTTATGTAACTCAGAAAGTCCCAAACCCTCTTAGTGACCTCCCCAAATTCCTTTTCTTAAGGATTTATATACCCATAAAACAGATGGGCAATACTGAGGTCCTGAGGCAGACGGTCAAGGGGAAGCAGAGTAATGGCAGCTGTGTTAAAACCAACTATTTGTGTTCAGCACTGATGAAGAGTAATCTGAGATGTCCCTGCAGGTTCCAGCGTGGAACCCACTCCTCTGCCTGCCAAGGCGCTGTTCACAGCAGACAGGATGTTACCAGGGAGCTCCCTTGCTGGTCTCTGCTTTGTGCTGTGTTTCAAATCTAACACCTGCTTGGTAATCCATGTCAAAAACACACAATGAAGGTATCTTTTAAGAAGGAAATCGAGCATGCAAAGAACTAAGGTAGCGCATTGATGAGACTGAAGCTATTTTGAATAAGAACAAACACCCTTAGGCTTTTGTGATTTTAGTACAGAATTTTGAAAAAACATCAAAGGGGGAAAAGTAAATACTAGTTTTGCAGCTATTGACACTTCAAATTCCATTTAACAGCAGCAATATCAATTGGATGTTTCACACAGTGTCATTTCCTTAGCGAGAGAAGTATTTGCTCTTCAACGTAGAATCAGACTTTTTGCATTGAATGGCAGAAAATGTAGGAAAGTTGGTCTCATTTCAGCAGCAGTAACTGTAGTTCGGGAATGTTTGCCTTTACTGGATCTTAAACCTTCGGTTACACAAGAAATATATGACCTAGGAGCACCAGCTATTGCCGTTATGAGCTGTTAAGTTGACTTAGGCTTGGAGTGCCTTATGCTTTTGGGAAAGTTGTTTGTAGAAGTGCAATGTAACAAATGAAACTTTAGCCACCTGTGATTTGTGTATTTAGCTATTTAAAAATATGCAGATTTTTAAAATGGTAAATATTATCAGCTATTTTTCATCCTGATCACTAAGAAAAGATTGTATGTATCTGCTAACAGAATTTGGTAGGGTTTTTTAAAGGTTTTCAATGAAGAAAGCATTTTCCCTCGGTAAGCGCCCCAGTTGGGTCTCAGTGGGTTTACCTAATGCCATTTTCCTTCAGTATATGAATGCTTCCAGGAAAGGACATAGACTGATTTTTTCCATGCATTTGAAAATGTAGTATACAGACAGATGGTATTCTGTCTAAACATTAGTATAATAGAGTCACAAAGATGGATTTTCATACCACTGGAGTACATCTAGAGTATTTATCAGCTGAGTAAGGAATCCACATGTAGTTATTTTTTTACGACTTGATCAAATATTTTGATTTCCTTTGATGTCTAGTAGTTATGCTGTCACACAAAGTACAAAGACTTAATTATAATATTTGAAAATATGTGATTAGTATTTTTTTTTCCTAATGTTCTTCAAAATGCCTTGGAGTGCCTTTCAACTTTAAGCTGGTTCAATCTTAGGGGCTATGGAATTGAAAGAAGAGAAGAGAAGCTGGAACCCATCAGGGCTGCCTCTTCTCCATCCCTCTGGGCTGAGCATTGTTAGTCTGGCCTGGAGTAATAGGAGGAAAAGGAGGAACTGTCCACCCTGCTTGGCAGATATGATGCAGTGCCCAGGACACTGGGGCTCACTGGAGAGCAGCTTTGCAGTGCAGGCACTTCAGGAAACGGCTGTGATTAGACCAGATCTAATGACATAGAGCATAGTCATGACAGTGATATTTGTGGTATGCTAAAACTGTGTCTACAAAAAGTACACACGTATGTACACAGTTATAGTGCACGGGTGTATGGTTGTCTGATGGAAGCACAGAGAAGTACTAAAAGCATAGGCAGTTGAAAAGAGAGCAGCCTTTTTAAAACCACAAGTTCCTCCTCTATCAGTGCTGGACTTCTTGCTGTAAAACTAAGATTGTGACAAATGAATCAAAGAAGATTTCAGCACTATCTTGCAGTCCCAGGATGGTAATAAACATCTGCCTGTTGGTAAATGCTGCATTGACCTGGGACCAGTTATAAAAAAAATTATTCAAGCTTGATAATGTTCCAGAAACCAGAACATTCTATAATTTTGTAGCTTATGCTGGAAGATAAGCGTAACAGGAGATAGGCAAAAGTTGCGAACTGCAGTGGCTTAGTTCAGTGTGTCCATTATGGTCCTAATTAAAGTAGTCTTCTAGCTAAGCAGAGATTCTGATAATCTGATCTGTAAAATGCATGGGTCAACTAGATAAAGAGACTCCCTTCAGTGAGTCTAGAGAAGAAACTAAAAAGCTCTTGGGAGAGATGTATCCCCTTCTCTCCTGTGCTAGGTGATCTGATTAGCAGTAGTAGATTTCAGTTCTAAATCCGACACAAAATAAGGCTAAGCTGCTCAAAAATTAAAATTCCTATCTCATAAGGAATTCTACTTCTTGTGGACCTGTCTCCCAGACGGAACAAAAAGACTGCATATTAGCAAAAAGTAGATTACTGAGCAATGGCTCGAAATTTTCAGTAGGCAATGTGGAAAACATTTTCTGTTTCAAGGTGCTTTTGTTTCACTTTCCTATGTAAAATTTCCCTCAATCTATTAAAAACAAAACAAAACAAAACAACCGAACAAAACTTGATGTATTAATTTTAGTAATTCCTGTGTGTTTTCTTTTTTCTTTCTTTTTTTTTTTTTAAGGGACTGATTCTTTGTCATTTTGTCTCCTTTTGTACCACTAGTCTTCTTCCATACACAATTCACTACTTCTCCAGCATCTAGAACTCGGCACCCGGAAAAGCAGTGACATTGCTGGGCAATTCCATTGGTGTCAGAGGCCTGTTACAATTTTAACTGTTGTTTCTGATGTGGTTTGGAGAAGCAAACCACTAAAGATTTCCAAAACTCTATGGTGTAGTTTTGGAAATACTTTAAGCAATAGATGCTACGAAAAGAAGTTGTTCTGTGGACCTGCTGCTTCTGGTTGTGTTTGTCCCTCATGTTTGTTTGTGCAGTCGTGCAATAAACCAGATCAGGAATCATCCAGGTCCGTACTGCTCATTAACTTCTGTTCATAAATCTCTCTGATAGACCTAAACACTATATAGCTCATTGTTGATCCCTACACCTCTCTGGATGCTTGTGGAAGCAGGTGTCATCTGTGGAGCTGGAATCTGAACCCTCCCAAAGACTGGGGAGTGGGGCTGAGATGTATGTCAATATTTACATATGTGATGATGGGAGATGGGGGAGAATATCCTGAATTTATACGATATTTTTTATAAGGAACGACTTGAAGGAAGCAGGTATTGCCCACTGTAACTCTTGATTCAGTCTTAAAGGACGGCAGCTTTTTAGACTCAGGCAGGCCCAGGATCTTGGGAGGCCCATCGCAGTGATTATCCTGTGTGAATACCCTGACCTGGTCAGTGTGGTTTTTTGGTCTCTCTTTTTACATACATTCTGTAATATCATTATTAGTGTTGTAATAGGGTACTATTATTTTATAATAAAGCACTGCTTTTTATTACTGAAAGGGCCCGTGGAAAAGCTAAGCATAGTTGCTGTAAATACTTTTAAATAAAATAAAATCTAGGGAATAGTTGAATTTAAGTTATGCAAAGCTTGGACATTTTAAAGAGAGGTATGAGTCTTTTGATGAATAGGAAATGTGTTAGGAAATTCTGATTAATTATTAATCTATTGAAAAAGCTAGAAATATTAATATTTTATATCACAGAGATATATTTATATAAAATAATTTCATAGTTGGTTAGTTAGCTGGTTAGAGTACAGCTTCAAACAATCTACAGAAACAAGTGAATCCTTTATCTCAAATATAATTAGCCACTTAAATGTCTTGGGTCAATTTATTAACACTTTATTCATCGGGGTGTAACTTTTATTAGGCTTTATTGCTATCAGAAATTATATCCTACACAAATACAATAGAGATTTAAATGTTCTGTAGAATGAGCCAATGCTTCCTGACTTTATTGCACAGTATTGTAATGAACCTTGACCAGCTGTAGATTTGGTAAGTGTAAAATATTACTGCTTGCTGCTAATTTTGTTCCTTTTTAATGACTGATAATCCATGTCGGTTTAGTGTGATAGTCACAATCCAATACTGTTTTCCTGCTATAAATGTGATTGTAACAGGAGCTATTAAGTGTGTCTGCATAATAAAATTAGTCAGGGAAGCTCTGTATATTGTTTCCAGGTCTTTGGATTTTCATTATAGTAGTGGAACTTGTTAGACTGTAAAACTTGATCGTTGCCAGCTCAGACAAGCTCTTTTCTACTTCTCTGCCAAGCAAAGGGGTAATGATCCTGCACTAAGAAGTCTGTTCTCACTGTTCTGGAAAATTCATCATGTATAAACATAGGGTATTGTTTTGGGGAGAGCGTGAAAGGTGCCACATGAGAAGAAAGAGGAAACTTTTCTGGGCAACAAACTGTTATAACTACGTAGGAGTTGCTTGTTCAGACAAACTTGGCATCTGAATGTCTATGTTGGGAAAAGGTGGTCATGACATTTCTTAGTAAACCTGCAGCACTCATAAATCAAATGTTCATATTTGTCAGCATATGAAGGGATCCTAGTGAGGAAACCTAGGCAGAAGCCTCGCCTTTATCAGTCTGTCCAGCATCCTCCTCCACCTTTAGATAATGAACTGTTGCATCAGAATAGTTCTAAGAAACACACGCTTCCTCGTAGACCGGCTTTTGGTCTCGTCTGGTCTTGCCAAACCTGAAGGCTTCTGTTTCAGTTCTTGGCCTCTAGGTTTGAAGTGGAGGTATTTTTATAAGAATGGATAAAATCCCAACTGTGACAATAATCAACAAGCAGTTTCTGTAGCTTAATGTAATTTTCTGGAGGGTTTTTTTTAAAGTGAATACTTATGTGATCTCTACTGACATCTTAGCAAAAGAGTAACTAAAAACTCTACCCATATCTGGGTAGTATCTCAAAAGAAACTATCCTGCAGTAAAGCAGATATTTAATGCCTGAGTTTCTCTTATTTAATTTCTTTAAAAGGTAATGGGGAATTCTGTCATTGATATCAGTGTAGGCAAGATTTTGACCTCTCTTTACATAACTGTCCGGGTAGACTGAGCTGTACTGACCACTGGAGTAGGATGACTACTTTCACACATACACTGGTATTATTGGCTGAACATAGACTTCTATTTCGTTAGAAATTTATGGGGGCTGTTTATAACTTTTCACTGACAAAATAATAGTTCATTCCTTTCACTAGAAGATATAATAAATCTAAGGGTTCATAACCTTCTACAGTTATTTCCAGTATTTCCTCCAACACTTGGAAAAGCTCCCCAAGGAAAAAAAAATGCAGAAAGCAAGATGACAAGTATGTGCAGAGATTACTGTAGCCTAAGGTTTACTGTAGCATCTACGCATTTTGCTGGCTGCATGGTAGAAGCAGTGAAGCCCTTCTGACTTTAAGTTTATGCTTACAGGGATCTTTAAATGCCATGTTTAAAAGTCTCTGCATTATTCAGTCCTGCTATACTAGGGAGCATTCAGATGTTCTTCCTATATGCCTGCAATTTCTATGAAGGCTTTCAGTGCATAGGGTAACACAACAGAACATTGATGAAAAATACAATTCTCTGCCTTTCTGCGAAGATCTTCAGGCTGCCATTATGGCTGATACATACTTCTTTGTGGAGGACTTCTACAAGTATTTCTAGGAGTCAAAGGCGTTTCTGCTTTGCTGGCTCAGTCCTTTACCCAGCGCTACTTGAATCGGGCTCTGTGCAATAATTTGGGGGAATGCTGGATGGTACAGGGCTGCTTCGTGCCAGTGGACAAAATGCCGAGAGACTAGTTGACGTGTAATAAGTATCTGAAATGTGGCCAGCATCGGTGGGAGGTTAAGAGGGTAGTCAGTGCATCTGTAAATTAGTGCATCTATCCATAATTTGGCCTATTTCATCAGTATTCCTAGGGGACTTTGTGGGAGAAGTTCAGTAATTGGCTCCTTTATGCCTCTAGAGTAAAATGTCATTTGGATGGGGAGAAGACATTCTCTCTGCTCAAAGACATAAACAAGAGTGACGTATTTGCTTCACCAATTTATAATTCAAGTTATTGGAATAAGTTCCTAGTCCTTATTCAATTCTTTGCTAGATGAAGATGTCCCGTATAGATCTAACTCAAGTCTTTTGCTCCAGCTCAGCAAGAACACTAATACAAAAGGTATTCCTTGCAAATAAACACTGGACAGATACAAAGAAGCACTGCAAAACCTAAGCCGTGCAATGAGCTTCAGAAAGATCAGATCCACAGATGTGCTGACTGAAGTTTAAGAGGCAACTTAACAGATGTACAAAGCTGTAGATCAGAGGGGATATAAAACAGTTAAACTTGCTTAAAGGCACAATGTGTCACAATCTAACAATTACATGCATTCGAAGCCCGACAGAAGAGGGAACATACGCTCAGCTATGTGCTCTTGGCTGTAGGCATGCCAAGAAGATTATAAAAATGCCATGCTGTGATATGTTGCCCTCCTGCCTGAAAGGCTACCATTAAGCTGCTTATTTACTGCACCTATTCAGGCAGCAGTGCGGTTCAGAGTGCTACCTGTCTTCTTGTAGGATAAATTAGTTGTGGATATCACAGGATTATTGCTGCCTATTGTTCAGTCTGGTGAAGGTGGGAAGAGATGAAAGACGCTGATCTGACCTTGTAATGTTTTGTGTAAAATAAGAGATGCTTTTTCTTCGTAGTGAGTGTCATAGTTGGTCTTGGTGGGACTGATTGTGTTAGCAAGTTTGGAGCTAAATTTAAAAGGCTAACATACTAAAGAAGTAAAAAATTTTATCTCATTCATATATATTTACATAAAAAGGGAGAAAGATGGAGGGGGGAAAATATGGAGGTGTGGAGGAAAGTGCTTGTTACTAGAGCTTTGTATTCTCTTTCCGGCTTTGTAAATCAGCACTACTTGAAATTAAATCTTCAGGAGAACACACACAGGAAAACTTAGCGACCTCTTCGACTCAGAATGCTTTATTATATAAATTGTTTTGCCCTCATATTTTTGTGATATATGGAGCTGTGAACTTTAAATTAGTGATAACAGAAATTGACAAGTACAGCATTAAAAAGTAAACCATGCAGCCCTACAGGCTTAATTATGAAGTGAGCAGGAAGATAGACACAGAAAATCCTGTTTCAAAATTTTACCTCACGTAATATAAATAAAAGATTATGTCTTCCACTGGTAGCCTATAGATCAAAAGGATAATATAAAATGACTACCCTGTATTTATTTTGCCTTTATTATGTGTATAGATAAACTGTACACTACTAATTTTCTTATGTCTTTTTGCTATACACAGAGACACTTAGGTATAGATATAATTATGGATATGTAGCTTTAAATGAATATCAAATTATTTTTACATTTTCATATAATCATTAACAAGACATGCCTTTTCATTGTCAAAACATAAAAATAGATTTATTTTTTAAAGGTATTCTACTTGATAATATGGCAAGTTGAATATAAATTAGGAAAATTAAAAAATAACTATTGATTGGAATTTATTTTAGAAATTTTGATTCTGAAGATGTTTTAGATAATTGCTAAATATCAGACATTAGTTACGACAGTATTTATTGCATAGATGTAAATATGTCATAATATAAAAACATATCTTCACCATTCAGGTACTGCGTGTGCTGAACTGATGATTTTCATTGCTGTTCTAAAAAATTTCTACTTGTTTAGTTTGGGTAAGGCACTGGAGAGAGTTTTCATTTTCCCGACGAACCATTACTAACACAAACCATTTTGCATGGCTTCAGTGTAACAGATTAGCGGTCAAAAGTTTAATTTTAATGGCAGCAATCAATAACTATAATTTTGTTGATGGTTATGCCAAAATCTGCATAAAGTCTATGTCAGGATATCTGAAGTGAAGATCTGAAATGTTCTGAATTTCCAGCTATACATTTTTCATTACTGGCAAAAAAAAGGAGGAAAGAATCTGAAAGAAATAGGTGCAACTTTCTCCTTTCTCCTTCCTTCCTTGAGCTGCTTCTCTGATCAGTTTGAATACCAGTATGCAAACTGCCAGAATAGCAGCTGATGTGCAGCCAGTAACATTTTGTCACATTAGAAGTGGCTGTCTTGTGCCAGGAAATCAGGCTCACGGGAAGAGTCAAGAAATGCTAGCACCTTTGAATAAGGGCTTACCGAAAACTAACCGTCAGTATTTTTTGTTGTTACATCTCAGAATGCACGGTGCCTTGGTGATGGGATGATCAGAAAAGTGGCAGGCTGTAATATGCGAGATTGTTCTAACAAAGTAATTCTCCATTTCCGTATTTGTTTGCTCATGATTTAGGATCATTTCATGCAAAGCCTGAGTTTGTGAAAGTAGCCCTGTTAACATCGGCTGCGATGATGACTGAAGCTGAGCTTTTCTGATTCTGGCTTACAGCACTGAGCCCTCTTGGAGTGGTATTTTAACTGGCAATTATTATATTTGATTATGATCAATCAGGATGAAAATTGACTTGACTCCTTAAAGTTGAAATCTCTTTATATCACTATTAGCCCTGCATTTTCTTCTTATCCCTCCCCCTCAGTCTGCCTCCACCACACACATTTGCTGGATAAAGATGGCCCTTTGCAGAAATTAAAGGAAAATGTCATGTTGCTAACAGTCCTAAACTGAATTTAGTATAGAACATACATTATAAGAATACAGGATTGCTTTAATTTGTCATTTTCTGTTATGGTTGGACTGAAACTTTTGTAAAATTAATGTTGCATTGTGATGAAAATGCATGAGAATCAGAAAAAGAAGTAGCAGCAAAAGTCTGTCAACTGTAATAACAATTTTTCCTTAAAATACTGCTAGTCTGGGGCTAACAGTCACGGTTGTTACGTGCCAGCGCAGCCAGACGGTGGTCTCTACAGTAACATGACTCCACAGCCAAGCTATTAATTCCCTAAAACAGCTGCTGGACACCGTACCTGCTTCATGTGGACTGAAATGATACACCTGTGAAATCAGCTTGCATTGCTTTTTTAGCTGCTCCAGGTAGAAGGCTTCGAAGCGCTACTGTATGTCTCTAATGTAGTTCAGAAATGGGTAAATTCTGCTGATTTCATGACAAGGTGACAGAGCCCAGAAAGCATCACCAGTATCGCCAGTCTGAACAGTACATAAGCACATCTCTGGAATTCGTAAGATTTGACTGTGGTAGCACAGCTGTGTCTTGAGACGTTAGGGTTTTTGTTAGCTGTTTTGGAAACTATGAATTCAAGGAGGTCCTTTGGCTTAAATAAAAAGGAAAAAAGTGATGAAGAAGATGGCATATGCAATTATGCTAACTCTCACAGAAGGACCTAAATCACGGCAGTTGCAATTAATGGTAATTACTGGCAAATCTGCCTTAAATGTGCAATTAATCCTAAGCATGTAAGTAGTCTGCCTGATGTAAATGGAACTGCTCAGATGCTCATGTACTCACATGCACAAAATTAGTCGGGCGTTGGCTTCTCCAGTAGGGCTGGATGGAAATGCAAAACTCTTCTGCTAAATCGCCAAGGGCTCAAGAGAATCATGGAGTTTAATTAGTTTCAACCAGGGTTAAAGAGGGATGGAAATACCCTTTTGTGCCAGAGAAATTCATCCAGATGTCATTTGTAGTGGCAGGAACGACCAGCTCAAGGGAGCAAGCGTAGGTGAGGTTTTGTTGCATGGCAGTTACTTGTGAAGCCAAACTGCTTTAGGATATTAATGCAAGCCCAGGGTAATCAACCTAGGGTGAGGTGGAGATTGTTCAGTTGAATTGAGAGTTGTCTTTCTGTTTGAAAGCGTTGAGGGAAAAACTAACTAGGTCATGTAAAAGAGAGCAGGAATCATCTGGGGAGACCTGAAGTACTGCAGTACTAATAGGTAAGATGTAAGTAGACTTCTCATTTTTCGTGTTTACCAATCACCTCTAATATCAACCAGCTGCACATCCCCAGAATAAAGGGGAGGTGGGAAAAATCCAGAGCTGTATAGATTAGAACACAGTTAGAACTGGATCCTGTGAAAAATTCAGGGTAATAGGTGAGCGGAAGGATTAAAACGTACAGCTAGAAGTTTCATAGCACCAGCTAACAAAGTTGCTTTTTCCCAAACCTGTTAATAAAGTGCAGGAGCAAAGACAGATGCCAACGCTCTTCACACATTGTAACTGGTGGGGATAAAAAGGCTTTTGAAAAGAAGAATAAAGTTGTTAAGAACTGGGGTGGTGGGACTGGGGGTTGAGGAATACTGGTAAGAAATGAACAACTGATTAAGATAATTGGAATTCGGTGTGGATTTGGTGCATGATAATCCTACAAAAAATTTGTGCCTATTTCTACCAGCACTAATGTGGCTAATTAAAACAAGTGTATTGCTTTGTCACTGTATTGGACAGTTCAGTCTGGAGAATATTTTTGTGTTCATTATTGTTGTGGTTTGGCTGCCGCCGGCAACAAAAGCGCCACGCGGCCGCCCCTCCCCCCGCCGGGGTGCGGAGGAGAATGGAAAGAAACAGGCAGAAACTGGTGGGTCGGGATAAGGGCAGTTTAACAGAACAGC